>Ga0164318_10001112_pt1 | contig 23193 bp, 21 predicted proteins | sample GuaBasSedimGuay9_FD_113734 | JGI IMG/M metagenome (GOLD analysis project Ga0164318, IMG submission 113734) | Subseafloor sediment microbial communities from Guaymas Basin, Gulf of California, Mexico - Guay9, Core 4571-4, 0-3 cm | ecosystem: Environmental > Aquatic > Marine > Hydrothermal vents... | reverse complement strand
TACTTCAACAGAACAGAACCCACAACATACTTATGTAAATGCTGGTAGTTATGACGTTACTCTAACTATTACTTATGATGGTGAAACTGATACAGAAACCAAAACTAATTATATTACTGTCATTGCCCCGCCGACATCCGGATTTACAGCTAATCCTGCTCAAGGCGAAAGTCCACTAACGGTATATTTTACAAATACATCAGTTGGTGCGACATCTCAGAATTGGGATTTTGGTGATGGGGCAACATCAACTGCAGAAAATCCAATACATATATTCAATTCAGCAGGTACTTATACAGTTACACTTACCAGTACCAATGAGTGTGGTAGCGAAGAATCAACAGAAACTATTATTGTTACAGAACCGACATGCCAAGCTGATTTTGGTACAGAAGTTACGTCTGGTTGTGGACCGTTTACAGCTTATTTCTTTGACCAATCTGATTGTGACGTGCTGGCATGGTCTTGGATATTTGGTGATGGTGGTACTTCAACAGAACAGAACCCACAACATACTTATGTAAATGCTGGTAGTTATGACGTTACTCTAACTATTACTTATGATGGTGGAACTGATACAGAAACCAAAACTAATTATATTACTGTTATTGCCCCGCCGACATCCGGATTTACAGCTAACCCTACAAATGGCAATGCACCATTAACAGTTGATTTCACTGACCAGTCGGTTGGTGCAACTTCGTGGTCATGGGATTTTGATGATGGATCTCCTGCTGTAACAGACCAAAACCCTACTCACATTTTCGTAGCTGGTGGTACTTATACAGTTACACTTACCAGTACCAATGAGTGTGGAAGTGAAGAATCGACAGAAGTTATTACTGTCACAGAACCGACATGCCAAGCTGATTTTGGCACAGAAGTTACATCTGGTTGTGGACCGTTTACAGCTTATTTCTTTGACCAGTCTGATTGTGACGTGTTGGCATGGTCTTGGACATTTGGTGATGGAGGTATTTCAACAGAACAGAACCCACAACATACTTATGTAAATGCCGGTAGTTATGACGTTACTCTAACTATTACTTATGATGGTGGAACTGATACTGAAACCAAAACTAATTATGTTACTGTCATTGTCCCGCCGACATCCGGATTTACAGCTGTCCCTACAAATGGCAATGCACCATTAACAGTTGATTTCACTGACCAGTCGGTTGGTGCAACTTCGTGGTCATGGGATTTTAATGATGGATCTCCTGCTGTAACAGACCAAAACCCTACTCACATTTTCGTAGCTGGTGGTACTTATACAGTTACACTTACCAGTACCAATGAGTGTGGAAGCGAAGAATCGACAGAAGTTATTACTGTAACTGTTCCAGGGCTTAATGCAGACTTTTCCGCAGAACCGTTATCCGGATGTGACCCGTTAACAGTTGAATTTACTGATTTGTCAACAGGGGATGTAACATATTGGCTTTGGGAATTTGGTGATGGTTCTACATCGACTGATCAAAACCCAACTCATAATTATTCAGTCTCCGGGGATTATAATATCACATTAAATGTTATTGGTCCTGCCGATACTGACGTTGAAAGAAAACTTTATACTTTCACTATCATAGATGTTCCAACGGCTGATTTTAGTTATGTTACTAACCCGAGCAATAATTATGCTCCTGTATTTACTGATTTCACTGATATGTCATCAGGTGCAACTTCATGGTATTGGGATTTCGGTGATGGTAGTGCAGCTGTTACAGATCAAAACCCTCAACATATTTATATAGATTCAGGTCATTTTACAGTTACTTTAACTGTTAGCAATGGATGTGGTTCAGATACTAAAACAGCTGAAATTGTAGTTCAAAGATTCTTCGCTCCCGGAGCACTTAGATTATTTACAGCAGTTGATAAAGCACAAGCGCCGCCCGAAGATACACTTCTTTATACTGTAACAATTCGTAATACTGAACACGGCCCAATAACAGATATTATCGTTCACGATACTATTCCTGAGTTGACAGCTTACATTTCAGGTTCTGCACAATCAGCAGTATCTTCAATGCCTAAGCTATCTAATAGCGGAATGGCACAGACAACGTCTGCATTTGTATATAATCCGACAGATAATATGATAATTTGGTCAGTTGATACTGTTAACGCTCTTGATTCTGTTAAAATGCAATTCAGAGTAGTGATTGACCAATCTGCTCCTGATGGATATATAATTCCTAATAAAGCAATTATTACAAATCCGCCTGACCAATATGCAGAATCAGAAGTTACCACATTGGTTACTGCTCCGGATATTGGCATTCAAAAATCTGCCAATCCTGTTATTGCTAATGCTGGTGATACAATTACTTATACTATCAGGGTAACAAATGCTGGTAATTTTGGATTAACAGATGCTATCCTTGTTGATGACCATCCAGATGATTTCAACTTTATTTATGGTTCAGCAATGATGGATGGTGTTGCTATAAATTCATCGGGAAGTGATCCAATTAGGTTTGAGCTTGGAGATATTGGTTTTCCTGATACTTTAGTTCTTACATACTTATCAGAGGTTTCTCACGGAATAGATTATTCTCAACCATTTGTTAATACTGCGATTCTTTATGATAGAGGTGGAGATGGGTTGAGTCGATCTTGGGGTCCTGTTATAGCTGTGGTAGGAGTAGATGTTCCACCACTTGTTATTACTAAGCGTGCAAGTGTCAATTCCGGATTCCCAGGTGATATTTTTGATTATACAATTGTTGTTGAAAATGTTTCAAATACAATCGCTAATAACAGTTATGTTTTAGACACTTTACCTTTTGGTTTTGAATATGTTGATAGCACAACATTAATAGATCAAAACATTGCTCCTGATCCTTCTGGAATAAATCCATTGATATGGCAATTAGGTGATCTTGATCCTGGGGACAAAGTAACATTGCGCTACACTGTTCAACTTAGTACTCGGATTATGGGTGGCATTAATGAGAATATTGCATGGGCTTATGCCGATGATTTCATTCCATCTCGTGCAACCTGTCGTGTTAATGTAATTCCATCTACACTATCTGGATCCATTCGTGGACGAGTTATTGTAGATTGTAACGAAGGCAATGAACTGGAATTTGATACAACTTTGATAGGTACTGATATATTCCTTGATGACGGTTCTCACTCACAAGTAAACAATAAAGGGATGTTCTATTTTAATACTGTCAGGTCTGGTCAAAGAGCAGTAATGATAGACACTCGTGACTTGAAAGAGAAACTATTCGATTTGTCAGATGATCAGACTGCATCTGTTTTTGTTTTTGTACATGAAGCTGGTGAATCTTATGTTATCTTCAAGGTATGTCCGTCTCAGCCTATGTTAAATCTCAATAAAAAAGCTGCACAGGTGCCAACAGCAACGATAATAAAATCAGCTTCGATTGACACAACTAAAACCTATGATAGTAGCGGTGTAGTAGTCGATTATGAAATCAGAGTTGATTATTCCGGCGGTGGCAATACAGCCAATTTGAAAATTGTTGATTCTCTTCCTGAATTTACACAACTATCTAAATCAGATAGTGAGTATCTGGTAGTTAGTTCTAACGGAAAACATTTATATAATGAATTCAGAGTTGGTGCTGATGGATTTGAAAAATCAATAAAGTATTCTCTTGAAGACCTCGACCCGGGTTCTCGTAAATTCCTTGAAAACTCTATCTATCTGGAAGGCAGACCCGATTCTACCGCAAAAGAGTATTCAAGTAAATCTACAACTGCAACAGTAGCTGTGGGACCGCTTCTTACATCGCCCGATGCTGATATTAAAATGAATATTATTGGTGCCTACTTTGAAACATCAAAAGCGTATCTGCGACCGGAAGCAATTCCAATTTTGGAAGCGATTGCCGATTCTATTCAAAAATATTCTGATGTAACTGTCAAGGCCGAGGGACACTGCGATTACCGTCGTATTCATACTATCAAATTCCCATCCAACTGGGAACTGTCCGAAGCAAGAGCATTGTCAGTATTAAACTGGTTAATTGAAAACCATAATATTGACAGTTCTATAATGTCCTATGAAGGCTTTGCCGCTACTAAGCCTGTAGATACCGGTCATTCCGAAGTACATTGGCAGCAAAATCGACGGGTTGAAGTCTTTATCAAAGGAAGAAATCGTTCGCAAGTCGATTATAGTCTGATTCCGGTTAATAACTGGGAAGCTACTACAATCCTTGAGCTCGAACCGGTTATTTGGGATACTGTTTTGGTACAGGAAGCAGATTCAAAAACACAAACTGGACATAATCTCTGGGAAGTCCATATTGTGATTGAAAATGTTGGTTATTATCCGGCTGAAGATGTTGTCTTAGATGATATTCTTCCTCAAAATAGTGAATATGTAAAAGAGAGTGCTTCAGTTGATGGTAAAGCAGTTCAAGCAACCGTTGATGCTGATGGTCATCTGAAAATCAAACTTAATAGAGTTGATCGTAAGCAGAAGATTGAAGTACGGTATCGCTTTAAAGCCAAAATGGAAACAAATCCAACTGGCAGTAGTGAAGCTATCATTGAGTTAGAAGGTCGTGGAAAAACAGTAACTCATCGTTCAAATGCTGTTCGGTTTGAATAATTTAATGTTGCCATAAAGCACAATTATTAAAACCACTCTATGAATAATAGAGTGGTTTTATCTATTATCAAAATAGACGTTTATACTATATTGGTAAAGGCAGTAAAACGCTTGTCGATTGTTATCAGATTTCTGGATATTATTGAATCCGATATGACGGAAAGGGCACATCAGGAGTTACAGTAGCAACAGGTGTATTTCTACCAGATTGTAACAGAGAATTTTAATTGTAATAATTCAGACATAAAGATATTTATTTTTTTTCATGAAAGAATTTCTGCCTAATTTCTGCCAACTTCAATGCAAAAACCTTCAAAAACAATCAAAACAGATCAAAAGGAATCAAAAACCTAAACTGATGTTGTAAATTAAGATACGTTGTATTTTGTTGTGTTATAGAGAAATGCATGACGGCACTCTTTCGAATCCCTGTGTCCCAGCTTTTTAAATTATATTAAATTCTAACTTTCTTAATGATATAATTACAGTAGCAATCAATTCACCCCATCAGAGGTTCGTTTACTCAATCAAAACTACTCTAATTTGTTCAACTATGTAGTAGAGATTTTTTATGATTTGATTAAATTAGGGCTAATCTGTTATTTTTTTGTGATAATATAAAAAAGTCATATTATAGTAAAATCTACATTAAAAATAAATATGGCAATGTATCATGTTGTTATAAAAAGAGATAGGGGCGCTATATGTAACCCAGAGAAATCAAATATTGATAATAACGACAAATATGATAAGGATAGTATTGAATAAATAGTGAAAAAAATCACTTGCTTTTTTATTTGTTGAAATATATTTATAAATATAAACATCTATGAGAGGGCTCACTATGTGATAAATTGCGAAAAATCATATCGTATAAAAATACTGGAGTAACTATGGGTACAAACAATAAGTTAACACAAAATCGAACAGAAGAGGATTTGCGGTCCGCATTTTGGGGACAAGTAAATTCATTTCCGGAAGGGGATAAGATAAAAAATTGTCTGCAATGTGGTACTTGTACAGGTTCTTGCCCAGTATCGGATGTGATGGATATTACTCCTCGCCAAACTATTGCACTTTTTCGAGCTGGACATTTAACTGAAATATTACAAAGCCGAACTATTTGGATTTGTGCATCTTGCTATTCTTGTACAGTTCGTTGTCCGGTCGGTATTAGGGTAACGGATACGTTGTATGCTTTAAAGCGAATAGCGATAGAGAAAAAAATATACCCTGATAATTTTCCTGTTTATGCTCTTTCAAAAGCATTTGTAAATAACATCTATCGTTATGGCAGAAACTATGAATTAGGTTTGGGGATCAGTTTTTTTCTAAAATCGGATTACAAAAAACTTTTCAAAAATATGGGCGTCGGACTTTCAATGATTTCTCGCGGTCGAATGGGTTTGATACCAAAGAAAATTAAAAAAATTGATGAAGTGCGAGCGATAATTAATAAAGCTAATCAACTGGGAGAATGAAAATGTTAGAATATGCGTATTATCCCGGCTGTTCTTTGGAACATACTGCTTCACCGTATGATAAATCTGTACGGGAAGTATTCAAAGCTTTGGGAATTGGATTAAAAGAGATAGATGACTGGAACTGTTGCGGAGCAACGATGTATATGTCGGTTAAGAAAATAGTTGGTTATGCAATCTCTGCTCGAAATTTAGCGATTGCCCAAAACATGAATCTTGATGTTTGTGCACCTTGTTCAAGTTGTTATACAATTTTGAAAAAAACTAATCGTCATATTCAGTGGGATCCAAAAGAACGAGCCAAGATAAATGAAGCTCTTCAAGCGGCGAATCTTTCTTATGATACAATAGTAAATATTAGGCATCCATTGGATATTTTAGTGAATGATTTCGGTCTTGATGAACTTAAAAAGCACGTTGTCAAGCCATTAAACGGATTAAGAGTTGCTCCGTATTACGGTTGTCAGATAGTAAGGCCACACCATGGCTTTGATGATATTGATGACCCACAAACCATGGATCATCTAATTGAAGTTTTAGGGGGTACTCCGACAGAATATTCTAGTAAAGTACGTTGTTGCGGTGGAATGCTAATGACGACTGATGAAGAAGTAGCCTTGAAACTTAATAAAAATCTTATTGAAAATGCGGTTGATAATGAAGCAGAGATGATTTCTACTGTTTGCCCGCTTTGCCAGATGAATGTAGAGGCGTATCAAGACAAAATTAATTCATTCTGTCATACAAACTATAATATTCCGATAGTTTATTTTACTCATCTGATTGGTATAGCAATCGGTATTGCTCCGGAGTTAATGGGATTGGATAAATTGATAGTTAAACCGGAGAAACTTTTTGCTGTAGAACGGGAGGCATTGATATGATTTTAAATAATCAACAAAACAGTGATATCCGGCTTGGAGTATATGTCTGCCATTGTGGAAATAATATAGCAAAAATGGTAGATGTCCAAGATGTTTCAGAACGTGCAGGTAAACTTCCTGGAGTTGTAGTAGCTCGCAACTATCGATTTATGTGTTCTGAGCCTGGACAAGAATTGATTATAGAAGATATTAAAAAGAACAATCTTAATCGAGTTGTTGTTGCCGCCTGTTCACCGCTTATGCATGAAAAAACATTTCGTGAAGCTCTTACCGATGCGGGTCTTAATCAATATCTTTTTGAGATGGTGAATATTCGTGAGCAAGTCAGCTGGGTGACTTTTGAAAGAAAAGCGGCAACTGAAAAAGCATATGCATTGATAAAAGGTGCTATTGCTCGTGCAAAATTACATGAAGCACTTGAACTTCGTAAAGTATCAATCAAACAAAAGGTTATGATTGTTGGTGCTGGTATAGCTGGGATAGAGGCCGCTTTACAGATAGCTGATGCCGGTTACAAAGTTATTTTAGTAGAAAAAGAAGAATCAATTGGTGGACATATGGCAAATTTTGACAAGACATTTCCAACGCTTGATTGTGCCGCATGTATTTTAACACCAAAGATGGTTTCTGTTGGTAAACATCCCAATATTACTCTGATGACATTTGCTGAAGTACAAGATGTACAGGGATATATTGGAAATTTCAAAGTAAAGGTTCGAAAAAAAGCACGTTATGTAGATACTGAAGTATGCAATAGCTGTGGAGCATGTTACGAAGCATGTCCAAGCAGGCCGACACCAAAAAATCGTAAGATGATACTTGGTGAGAAGATGTTTCGTCAAGGAAGTCTTTTGGATGTTCGCGATAAATACCGGCTTGGACCAAAGCATGATCTCACAGTTTTAACCGGAGGTCAACCGATGCCTGAAAATTTACCAACGCCTCAAGATAAGGAAGAAGAGGTGGGCTTATGACAACTATCAAAGTAGAAAAATCATACGATGTTAAGGATGCGATTGACAAAATCATAAAAAAATATAATTATAAGCCAACAGCATTGATCATGATAATGCAGGATGTTCAGTCACATTACAAATATCTCCCCAAAGAAGCGTTGGAATTAATTTCCAAGAAGATGAAACTTCCTATGGCACAGATATACGGTGTTGCAACTTTCTATAAGACTTTTAGTCTTGAACCTAAGGGTAAAAATCATATATGTGTTTGCACCGGTACAGCGTGCCATGTGAGACAAGCTTCAATCATAATTGATAAATTGGAGAGAGATTTAAATATTAGTGTTGGGGAAACCACAGAGGATGGTGAATTTTCTATCGAGACAGTCAACTGTCTTGGTGCTTGTGCTCTTGGTCCGCTTGTGACAGCGAATGAGGAGTATTACGGTAATATGACTGTGGCTAAAATTGATAAAATGATGGAAGATTTAAAAAAGCCAAAAGTCAACAAAGTAAAACGCGAGGAGGTTGTTTAATTATGAAACGATTACAATCACCTGATGAGCTTTTACAATTACAGCAGAAGTATAAAAAAAATAGAGATGAAAGAAAAACAACTATTTCTGTTTGTGCCGGAACCGGATGTATTGCTTGTGGTTGTGAAAAAGTAATAACTGCACTAAAAGAGAAGATTAAAAAAGAAAAACTTGATAAGGTAGTTGAAATTAAAACAACTGGTTGCCATGGGTTCTGTGAAAGAGGACCTCTTGTTGTAATTCAACCCGATGGAATCTTTTACCAAAAAGTGAATGAGAAAAACATTGCAATGATTGTTGAAAAAACAATTATGAATGGTCAACTCGTGAAAAATCTTCTGTATAGGGATCCTACTACAAAAGTAGTTATTGAAAAAGAGAAAGATATTCCTTTTTACAAAAACCAGAAAAGAATAATTTTTAACAAGAACGGATTAATGGATCCGACTTCAATTGACGATTATATTACACTTGGTGGATACAAAGCTCTTGCTAAATCACTTACAGAATTAAAACCGGATGAAATTCTTGAGGAAGTTAAAAAATCAGGTCTTCGAGGTCGAGGCGGTGGCGGGTTTCCAACTGGAAGAAAATGGGAGACCTGCAAAAAAGCAAAGAATGATACAAAGTATATTATTTGTAATGCTGATGAGGGCGACCCTGGGGCATTTATGGACAGGTCTATTCTTGAGGGTAATCCACATCAGGTAATTGAAGGAATGATTATCGGGGCTATTACTATTGGCTCTGACCAGGGATTTGTTTATGTGCGACATGAATATCCTCTTGCGGTAAAGAATCTTTCTATTGCTCTTAAAGCTGCACGTGAGATGGGATTACTTGGTGAAAATATACTTGGTAGCGGCTTCAATTTTGATATTGAAATCTCTCGAGGCGGGGGTGCTTTTGTTTGTGGTGAATCAACAGCTCTGATGGCATCACTTGAAGGTAAGGTTGGTGAACCAAGAGCAAAGTATATACATACTGTAGAATTCGGTCTTTGGGATAAACCAACTATTCTCAATAACGTTGAAACATGGGCTAATGTTCCAGTTATTATTGATAAGGGTTCTGATTGGTATAGCAGTATAGGAACAGAAAAATCAAAAGGAACCAAAGTCTTTGCTTTAACCGGCAAGATTAACAATACCGGTCTTGTTGAAGTTCCGATGGGAATCACCCTTCGTGAAATTCTATACGATATCGGTGGCGGAGTTCCCGGAGGAAAGAAATTTAAAGCAGTGCAAACCGGCGGTCCATCGGGCGGAACGCTTGTTGTAGAAACCGCAGATAAAGATGTTCACCAATCTTTAGTAGAACATGGTGATATCCAAGATGATGAGAATATTAAATCACTTCTTGATTTACCGGTTGATTTTGATGAATTAATCAAAGCCGGTTCAATGATGGGTTCAGGTGGAATGATTGTCATGGATCAGGATTCCTGTATGGTCGATGTTGCTAAATATTTCCTTAATTTTTTGATGGAAGAAAGCTGTGGTAAATGTATCCCATGTCGCGAAGGTGTAAAAACGATGTGGCATATTCTCGATCGTATTACCAAAGGGGAAGGAAAGATGGAAGACCTTGAATCACTTGAGGACCTTTCTCAGGTAATAATTGACACCTCCCTCTGTCAATTAGGCGGTTCCGCTCCTAATCCTGTGCTGTCAACACTTCGTTATTTTCATAATGAATATTTAGCTCATATCGAAGATAAACGTTGTCCTGCGGGAGTGTGCAAAGAATTAGTTGCTCATGCTATTGATGAAACCTGCAACGGCTGTCATGCCTGTGTGAAGCCTTGTCCGACCGATGCTATAATAGGGAAACCAAAAGAACTTCATAGAATAGATCAAGATAAATGTATTCAGTGCGGAGCCTGTTATCAGGTTTGCAAGTTTGATGCTATCAAGCGGGTACGCACTGATGAAGGGGATGCTGTTCAGGTAAAAGCAAAACAATTATGGCAGTCCCACTCACCTAAAAAAACTGAAGTTGTGATGTAGGAGAATGAAAGTGGAAAAAGTAAAAATAAAAATTGATGGAACTCCGCTTGAAGTTGAGAAAGACTCTTATATCCTTCAAGCAGCTGAGTCAATTGGAATTTCAATTCCTACTCTTTGTTATTATCCGCATATGACACCATATGCCGCTTGTCGAATCTGTTGTGTGGAAGCAAGAGATGGTAAAGGATGGTCTAAAATTGTAACAGCTTGTAACTATCCGGTTTGGGAAGGATTAGAGGTATATACCTACACTCCAAGGGTTGTAAATGCAAGACGTACAAATCTACAGATGTTGATGCGATCATGTTCACCGTCTCCGATATTAAGAAAATTAGCAGAAGAATTCGGAATTGAAAAACCACGATGGGGCACTGGTGATTATACTTGTATTCTATGTGGTTTATGTGTTCGGGTTTGTGATGAAGTTGTCGGTGCTCATGCGTTATCATTTGTTAACCGTGGATTTGAACGTGATGTAGCAACTCCGTTTAATCTTGAAACAGAGTCGTGTATCCTGTGTGGTGCTTGTGCAAAAATTTGCCCAACGGATCATATTAAAATGGAGGATATTGAAGAGAGAGTTCTTAGCCATCGTGAATTAAATCTTGGACCTAATGCTGCAATTACTATACCGACCAGACAAGCAGTCCCAAATGTTCCAAGAATACACCGAGATAATTGTATTCATTTCAAAACCGGTGGCTGTATGGTTTGTGCTGATGTCTGCGAGAAAGATTGTATCAATTTTAATGACACGGATAAGGTCGAAGAGTTAGACGTAGGTGCGATTATTATGGCAACCGGTTTTAATTCATTTGATCCTACCCCATTGAAACAATATGGATACGGTAAATATCCAAATGTAATATCTGCAGAAGAATTCGAACAGATGAATAATGCGGCTGGACCAACAGGAGGTAAAATCCTGATGGAGAACGGCGAAGAACCAAAAACGATCGCTATTTTTCATTGCGTCGGTTCAAGAGATAAAAATTATCATGAGTATTGTTCTCGGGTTTGTTGTATGTATGCTCTTAAATTTTCTCATCTCGTTGTGGAGAAAACCGATGCTGAAGTCTATCAACTATATATTGATATGCGAACATACGGTAAAGGCTATGAAGAGTTTTATCAGAGAATTTTAGATGAAGGTGTTAATGTAATTAGAGGAAAAGCCGCTGAGATTATTCCTGCTTCAAAGCATAGATCGAAAGAGGGTGATCTGTTAGTTCAATGTGAAGATACCTTAATTGGGAAGTTTCGCGAGATACCGGTAGATATGGTTGTTCTTTGTACGGCACTTGAATCACAAAAGGAAGCAAAAGAGACTGGACGGATATTTAACATCTCGACTGGTGCCGATGGTTGGTATATTGAAGCTCATCCCAAGCTTGCTCCTGTTTCGACTACAACTGACGGTGTCTTTCTAGCTGGTGCTTGTCAGGGTGCAAAAGATATTCCTGATTCAGTAGCACAAGGCGGAGCTGCCGCTACACAAGCACTGAAATTGTTGAGCCAGGGTGAAATCTTTATGGATGCCGCTTACGCCGAGATAGATGAAAAATATTGTTCTGGCTGTAAGATTTGCAACGATCTCTGTCCATACACAGCTATAGATTTTGATGATGAAAATAATGTTTCGGTTATAAATTCTGCTTTATGTAAAGCGTGCGGAACATGTGTCGCGGCTTGTCCGGTAGGTGCAATTACTGCCAGGCATTTCACTGATGACCAGATTTATGCCCAAATTGAAGGGATATTATCATGAGTTTTGAACCAAAAATAATCGGTTTTTTATGTAATTGGTGTAGTTATACCGGTGCTGATTTAGCAGGGACATCCCGAATGAAATACCCACCAAATATGGTTGGAATTCGGGTAATGTGTTCCGGAAGAGTTGATCCCGGATTTATTCTAAGTGCTTTTCAAAAGGGAGCGGATGGAGTGATTGTTTGCGGGTGTCATCCGGGTGACTGCCATTATGTAGAAGGAAACTATAAATGCATGCGAAGAATGCCATTGACAAAAAGAATTATTAAAGAATTCGGGATTGATGAAAACCGTTTGCGATTGGAATGGATATCTGCTTCCGAAGGAGCAATATTTCAGGAAGTAATTACAGAATTCACTAATCAAATTCGTGAGATGGGACCGCTTGCACTTAAGGAATTAAACTATCAACCGGATGAAATAGCCGATAAAGTAGCTTCAGAAATGGGGGATATCACTCATGTCTAAACCAAAACTTGCCATTTATTGGGCGGCATCATGTGGAGGGTGTGATATCGCCATATTAGATATTGAAGATAAAATTCTAAATGTTGTTGATTTCTTTGATGTTGTTTTTTGGCCCTGTGCGATGGATTTTAAGTATGATGATGTTCGTAAGATGGAAGATAAATCAATCACATTGACATTATTCAACGGAGCAATACGATCATCAGAAAACCTTGAAATTGCTGAACTGCTTCGCCAAAAATCAGTTCTTTTATGTGCTTTCGGAAGTTGTGCATCGGAAGGTTGTATTCCTGCTTTAGCGAATCTTTATGATAAAAAATCAATTATGGATTATGCCTATAAAGAATCACCTTCTACAAGTAATACCGAAAATATTTATCCCCAAACACAGACTATTGTACCAGAGGGTACGTTGACATTGCCAGAGTTATGGAATACAGTACGCTCATTGCCTCAGGTAGTAGATGTAGATTATGTTATACCGGGATGTCCACCACAATCAGATCAAATATTATCCGTCGTGTTAGCTGTGATAGATATACTACAAAATGGCAAAGAGCTTCCACCGAAAGGAACGGTGCTTGGCTCGAATGAAAAAAGTTGTTGTGATGAATGTGAACGAAAAAAAGATGTCAAGAAAATTAAAAAGTTCGTCCGTCCATTTGAAATTGTACCAGATCCTGATGTTTGTTTATTAGAACAGGGTATTATTTGTCTCGGCCCGGCAACACGGGGCGGTTGTGGAGCAAAATGTGTTTCGGCGGGAGTACCGTGTAGGGGATGTTACGGATTGCCTTCCAATATTAAAGATCAAGGAGCAAAAATGGCGTCAGCGTTGGCATCGGTAATTGATTCTGATGATCCTGAAGAAATAGAAAAAATCATCAATACAATTGTCGATCCGGTTGGAACATTTTATCGTTTTAGTATGGCTGATTCAATGCTCAGGAGAAAACAGATATGAGACAGATTTTAATAGATCCTATTACCCGTCTAGAGGGACATGGGAAAATACATCTTTTTATTAATGATGATGGTTCACTTGATAACTGTTATTTTCAGGTGCCGGAACTTCGCGGTTTCGAGAAATTCGCTCAAGGGCGGCCAGTTGAAGAAATGGCTCGTATTACTACTCGTATTTGTGGTGTCTGTCCTGATGCACATCATATGGCTGCCGTTAAAGCGGCAGATGCAGTCTATGGTGTGGAGATTCCGTCAGCTGCCAGAAAATTGAGGGAATTGGTTTATAATGCCTTTTTTGCAGGAGATCATACTACCCATTTTTACGCTTTAGGCGGACCTGATTTTGTGTGTGGTCCTGATGCTCCTCCGGCAGAACGTAATATACTTGGTGTAATTGCAAAGGTAGGACTTGATGCCGGTAAAAAAGTTATTCAACAGCGGGCTGATGGACAACGAGTAATAGAAATAATCGGCGGGAAAAAGGTTCATCCCGTTACTGCTCTTCCGGGAGGAATGTCAAAACGGGTGTCAAAAGAAGAACAAGCCGAGATGATTGAAATCGGGAAAAGGATGGTTGAATTTTCCAAATTCTCATTGAAAGTTTTTGATGATATCGTTCTGGCTAATAAAGATTATGTAGATCTCATTCTGTCAGATATTTATGCTCATGCTACGTATAATATGGGGTTAGTTGATGATAATAATCATGTGAATTTTTACGATGGTATGGTTCGAGTAGCAGGACCCGATGGTAAAGAGTTTGCCAAGTATAAGCCATGCGATTACCTTGACCATGTTGCTGAACATGTTGAATCATACAGTTACTTGAAATATCCATATTTGAAAAATATAGGTTGGCATGGTTTTGTTGACGGGATGAAATCAGGGATATATAAAGCAACACCGTTATCACGATTGAATGTTGCTGATGGTATGGCAACCCCACTGGCTCAAGCGGAGTATGAACGGTATTATAAAACACTTACTGGTGATGGCTCCGGTAAAACAATGGTTAATTCTACTCTTGCAACTCATTGGGCAAGATTAGTTGAACTTATGTTTGCCTCTGAATCGGTTTTAAAACAAGCTCAAGATGATGAAATCTGCTCAGAGCATGTTCTTAATCCACCTACTTCAATTGTTGGCGAAGGGATTGGTATTGTTGAAGCACCACGAGGAACACTAACGCATCATTATAAAACTGATAAAAACGGAATAGTAACAGAAGCTAATTTAATTGTTGGGACAACAAACAATAATGCCCCGATTACGATGTCAATTAAACGGGCGGCGGAAGGATTAATTACAAAAGGTTCAGAGATAACAGATGGTACCTTAAATAAGATAGAAATGGCATTCCGTGCTTATGATCCTTGTTTTGGGTGTGCTACTCATACTTTGCTTGGTAAAATGCCGCTTGAAGTTATTGTGCATGATTCTGTAACTGGAGATGTTGTGCAAAAAGCAAATAGAAATTTATGAAGCCTATATTAGTTCTTTGCCTTGGTAATGAAGTTCTGTCAGATGATGCTGTTGGTCCGACTGTAGCTAACCGAATTAAAGCCGTCTATGCCGAAACTAAAGAAGTAGAAATATCTTTTGCCCCGGTAGCCGGCTTTAATCTACTTGATTTTTTTCATAATCGTGAATCAGTCTTGATAGTTGATTCCATTATAACTGGAAAAGTAGATCCGGGAACTATTCATTTTTTTAATGCTGATTATCTGACGCCGTCTAATGGGCTAATTAACTCTCATCAGATAAATCTTCCAACAGCGATACAATTTGGCAAATTGCTTGGTTATGTTATGCCCGATAAAATTGATATATTAGCAATAGAAGTAGAAGATATTACAACAATTTCCGAGAATCTAACAACAAAAGTAGCAAAATCAGTAGATATGGCTGTCGAAAAAATATTATTTTGGATTAATACTAAAGAAAAAGATTTAGTGTATAGATGATAACGATAGTTCTATAGAATCAAAACAATACCCTGAATGTTAGGGGAGGCAGGCGATGGACAGATAATGGATGTCTGACCCCGATCATTTTCAGCCCGGTATGCAGTGGAGTGGGCATTTTTCCGATTTCGGAATCGATAACCCATACAATTAGTTGGAATCAGGTGCCTGTTTCGCCAATTTTAAAGTAAATTTTATTGAAAAAATATGATTTGAGTGTTGCAATTATGCAATACTTATTGTATGATTGTATCAATAAATAATGATATTTAAGATTGAAATATTATGACAAATAAAAATAAAAGCGATACGACCGAAGTAATTCTTGACTCGATAGCCGAGGGAGTTTTTACAGTCAATAAGGACTGGCGGATAACATCTTTCAATAAAGCGGCAGAAAAAATTACTGGTATTTCAAAAAAGGAAGCGATAAATCAGCGCTGTTGTGATGTTTTTCATGCTTCAATTTGTGAAAATGATTGTGCTCTAAGAAAGACATTCGAAACAAAAAAACCAGTTGTATGCCAGTCAGTTTATATTATTGATACCAGCGGCAATAGAATTCCGATTAGCATATCTACTGCTGTTTTAAGAGATAAGAACGGTAATATTGTTGGGGGCGTTGAAACTTTCAGAGATTTAAGTGCGATAGAAGAACTCAAAAGAGAATTAGAAAAAAAATATTCATTTCATAATATTATCAGCAAAAATAATGAAATGTTAAAAATATTTGACAGTTTGCCAAGCATTGCTCAAAGTGATAGTGTTGTTCTCATTGAAGGTAAAACCGGAACAGGTAAAGAACTCATTGCTCGAGCATTGCATGATCTTTCTTCGAGGAGTAAAAAGTCGATAGTTTCTATAAATTGTGGAGCGCTTCCGGATACTCTTCTTGAGTCAGAGTTGTTTGGTTATAAAGCTGGAGCGTTTACCGATGCTCGCAAAGATAAGCCGGGACGATTTGCATTAGCTGAAAAAGGAACGATATTTCTTGATGAAATAGCTGAAATCTCTCAAGCTCTTCAAGTAAAGTTGCTTCGTGTTATACAAGAACGAACATATGAACCCTTAGGGGGGACAAAGCCAATTAAATCTGATGTTCGTATTATAGCGGCAACAAATGTAAAAATTGAAGACCTTGTAAAATCCGGTCAAGTTAGAGAAGATTTTTATTATAGAATAAATGTTATACGAATAAAACTACCACCACTATGTGAACGCAAAGAAGATATCCCATTGCTGATAGAACATTTTATTCGGCGGTTTAATAATTTGAAAAATAAATATATTTCAGACATCTCTCACGAGGCACTTATGGTTTTAATCAATTATGATTTCCCCGGAAATATAAGAGAATTAGAAAATATAATTGAACATGCTTTTGTTTTATGTAAAAGTAAAATAATTGAACTTGAAGATCTTCCGGAATTTATCAAACCAAAAGAAACATCTTCTATGGTAAAACCAACATCAATGAATGAGTTGGAATCTGAATATCTGAGAAAAGCGTTAAAGAAAAACAATTGGAGCAGGAAAAAAACAGCAGAAGATATTGGTATTCACAAAACTACTCTTTGGCGTAAAATTAAAAAATTTGGAATAGAAATTCCAAATAAGCAATAATTGCAATAGTGCATTATATGACGCTAAAACAATGCAAAATAGCAATCTTATTTCGATTTTAATAAACTTTTTCGGTTTATTTATAATGCTTATAACGACCTATATAACAACATGATACACGGATATGACGCGTGCTAAATCAAGTTGTGGCATGGATTATGCTGTAGTATTAGTTATGAAAATAAAGGTTGCAATTCCGTTATGGAAAAATCGTATTTCTCCGGTACTGGAGACGGCAAGTATTCTACTGATATCAGAGATTGAGGATAATGTTGAATCTTCTAGGCATATTGTGAGTATTCCGTCTTCAAATTATCAGAATCGAGTCAAATATTTTCAAGGTAAAGATATTGATGTTTTAATATGTGGAGCTTTATCTAATGAGACAGAAATGTTGCTTTCAGTTACTGGCATTGAGTTGATACCGTGGATTGGTGGCGAAGTTGATGATGTAATTTCAGCTTATTCTCAAGGTGAAATTATTTCTAATAATTTTCTTCTGCCCGGATGCAAGCGAGGTCATCGGAGAGGCGGAAGAGGTGGCAGAGGTCGGAGAGGAAGAAATCAAAGATAACAATAAAATTTTTAATATAGGGAGAATGTGTAAAATATGATAATAGCAGTTTCATCAAAAGGTTCGGACTTAGACAGTCTGGTTGATGAGCGTTTTGGACGGGCGAATTATTTCATGATCTATGATACTGATACTGACCGTTTCGAAGCTCTTGACAACAATGTTAATGCAAAATCTTCACAAGGTGTTGGTGTGAAGGCGGTAGAATTTCTTTCAGGGAAGAATATTGATTTAGTAATTTCTGGGAATTTTGGACCCCAAGCATTTAGTGCTCTGACTACTGCCGACATAAAATCCGCATTGTGGTCAAAAGGTAAAGTTTCTGAGGCGATTGAATTGGCTCGTAATGACAAGCTTGAATATTGTACTCAGGCAAATGTTGGCGGTCATTGGTAGGTCAAAAAAACATTTTAAATTTTATGTTAATCTTTTTAGAAAGGAGAATAAAATGCCAAGAGGTGATAAAACAGGTCCGATGGGTGCTGGTGCAATGACAGGACGGGGCGAAGGATTTTGTGCCGGAAATGACGTGCCGGGTTATATGAGCCAATCTTTCGGGAGAAATTTTGGAGGAGGTCGAGGATTAGGGCGCGGATTCGGTGGAGGATTTGGGCGCGGATTCGGTGGAGGATTTGGTAGAGGATTTCAGGGTGGCAGACATCATAACCAATTTTTTGCAGGTAGGCCCGCACGAATGTATCCGAGAAACTTCAATCCCTATGTTCCAACTGAAGAATTTGTTGCAGCGTCCCAACAGGAAGAGTTGAGCTATCTAAAAGAAGAGGCTCAGTATTTAAAGGGAGCGCTTAAGAATATTGAATTACAGATGAGCAAGATCCAACAAAAGGTTGGAAATGAAAAAAATGCACAGGATAACACAAAAGAATAAGCGAGGAGAATATGTTTAATACAAAAGGTGGTAGAGGCGGCGGCGGTGGTCAAGGTCAAGGCGGTGGCGGTGGTCGTGGCCAAGGCGGTGGCGGCGGTCGAGGTCAAGGCGGCGGCAGCGGTCGTGGTCAAGGCGGCGGCGGCGGTCGTGGTCAAGGTTCGGGAGGACGAGGGCTTGGTCCCGGCGATAATTGCATTTGTCCTAACTGTGGGAAAATAGCTCCTCATAAGATAGGCGTACCATGTATAGAGACAACTTGTCCTGAATGTGGACGATTAATGAATAGACAATAAATATCACAAAGGAAGTAGTTTGAAAATATCTATCGCGAGCGGTAAGGGAGGTACCGGAAAGACAACGATAGCTACTAATTTAGCTTTGGCACTTGCAAGACAAGGGCGTGATGTAGCTTATCTTGATTGTGATGTGGAAGAACCGAATGGGCGTATATTCCTTAAACCGGAAATAACAGAACAGTTTGACGCTTCGGTTCCAATTCCTGAGGTTAACCATGAGCAATGTACCCTGTGTGGAAAATGTTCGGCTGCTTGTGAATACCATGCTATTGCAGTGCTTGGGAAAAAAGTAGAACTGTTCCCTTCGTTGTGCCATGGGTGTGGAGGGTGCTCTGATATTTGTCCTGAAAATGCTATAAAAGAAATTTCAAGGAGCATTGGTGTCATCAATTATGGTATTGGCATGGGGGTGAAATTCTACGAGGGGCGGTTAAATATTGGCGAAGCTATCTCGCCACCTTTGACAAAAGAGATGCGAAGGATAAGCAAGAGAGCAGATTTTACTATAATCGATGCTCCTCCCGGGACCTCCTGTCCGGTAATAGAAGCTATTCATGATACCGATTATGTTATTCTGGTTACTGAGCCAACTCCATTTGGATTAAACGATCTTATGCTTGCAGTTGCAATGGTAAAAGAGATTGGATTACAGTTTGGAGTTTTGATTAACCGGTCAAATATTGGTAATAGTAAAACTGAAGAATATTGTCTAAATGAGAATATCGAAATATTAAATCAGATTCCCTTTGATCGAAAAGCTGCCGAGGCATATTCCCGTGGAGAAATGCTTTACGATATTAACACAAATTACAAAAATATTTTTAACAAATTAATTACGAATATTACTGATAAGGTTTCCAATGAAAGAATTAGTTGTAATTAGCGGCAAGGGTGGTACCGGAAAGACAAGCATAGTAGGTTCATTGGCGACTTTATCAAATAATAAAGTGCTGGTTGACTGCGACGTAGATGCTGCTGACCTTCATCTGATTATAGATAGCAAGGTTATTCAAAAAGAAGATTTTATCGGCGGTAAGCAAGCCTTTATTGACGAGAAAAAATGTTCTAACTGTGGTGTTTGTCAAAATTACTGTCGTTTTGATGCTATTAAATCGACCAACAAAGAAGGTGATGATAAATTTTGGATTGATCCTTATGTATGTGATGGCTGTGGTGTTTGCGTAAGGCATTGTCCGGAAAATGCTATAGAATTTAATGATGTTATCAGTGGTGAATGGTATTTGTCGGACTCTTCTCATGGTCCTTTTGTTCATGCAAAATTAGGTATAGCTCAGGCTAATTCAGGGAAATTGGTTTCGTTACTTCGTCGCGAAGCAAAGCAAATTGCCGAAGAGAAAGAAGCTGAATTAATTATTGTTGATGGTCCTCCGGGTATTGGTTGTCCTGTGATTGCATCCGTAACCGGTGCGTCATATATACTTATTGTAACGGAACCATCAATGTCGGCAATCCATGATATGGAGAGATTATTGCAACTCGTTACTCATTTTGGTATATTTGTTGGGATTTGTATCAATAAGTTTGACATAAATCAGGAACTAACAACTCAGATTGAAAAATTTGCTGATGAAAAAAATGTGAAAATTTTAGGACGCATCCCTTTTGATGCGTCTGTAATAAATGCTCAGATAGCTGGCACTTCGATTGTAGCTCATGAAGCAAATGAAGTTTCCGAAAGCATAAAAAAATTATGGTATAATCTCAAGCAAGAACTAGAAGATGAAAAATCAACTAATAGTAATATAATAAATATTAATTTAACTAACAAAACTAATAACGGAGTTAAAAAATGAAAATTGCAATCCCATTAGCTAATGATGTCCTCTGTCCACATTTTGGGCAGTGTCAGCAATTTGCAGTTATTGAAGTTAACCCTGATACGAAAGAAATAATTAGCTCAGAAAAACATACACCTCCACCTCATGAACCTGGTGCTTATCCTGAATGGTTAAGTGGATTAGGTTGTAATCTAATTATTGCCGGAGGCATGGGAGGACGGGCGATTAGCTTATTTGAACAAAATGGTATTCAGGTCATTATGGGAATTTCAAGTAATGATCCGGTGGGGATAATAAATGAGTTTTTAAATTCTGATTTGAAAGAAGGAAAAAATTTATGTGGTGAACCAGGTTATGAATCAAGAAAAACCTGTGAAAATTAAATAACATCAAAGTCTATTAACATGAAAGATTGAAATGAAAACTTATGATATTTTAACAATTGGAGGCGGTCCGGCAGGTATTACACTTGCAAAGATATTAGGCGGAAAAAAGAAAGTTGGCATTGTTCGACCGGAAGATCATTCGATGGTCTATTGTGCGATGCCGTATGTTCTGGAAAATTTAATACCTAAAGAAAAAATATTAAAAAGGGACGAACTTATAACTGATTCGGGTGCCGATCTTATTCGAGCAACGGTTACGGATGTATCTTTCAAAAATAAAAATATAACTTTTAATGATGGGTCTAAATGCAAATATGAAAAATTGATTATTGCAACCGGAGCTACTCCAACGATACCTCCGATAGACGGCAAAGATTTAAAAGGGGTATATACATTTAAAACCGAGAACGATTTAAAACTAATAGAGACTGTAATTAAAGAGAAAAAAATAAAAAAAGCAGTTGTAATTGGTGCGGGTGCAATTGGGATTGAACTTGCACAAGCTCTTAATTCTATTGTGGCAGAATGTCATTTGGTCGAAATGGCTGGTTCTATTTTACCCAATTTGATAAATGAAGATTTTTCAAAAGATGCTCAAGAAGAAATAAAAAAAATGGGCATATTGTTACATCTGAATGATAGAGTTACTCAAATTAAGGGTAAAGATAGAATTGAAAAAATAGTACTGTCAGAAGGTGTTGATATTTCCTTCGATGACAATGAAGGTCTTGTAGTATTTGCTACTGGTATGAGAGCTAGTACTAATCTTTTTAATGACACTGAATTGAAAATTGGCAATCAGGGAATTATTGTAAATAATAAGCTGGAAACAAATATTGAAGATGTTTATGCTGTTGGTGATTGTGTTCAGTTTAAAAGTGGAATCACACATGAAATAACTCTCGGTAAGCTGGCAACTAATGCGGTTCCTATGTCAAGGGTTCTTGCACATAATATTCTTGGCGATGATAGAGTTTATGATGGTTTCTTCAATGGTGCAGCTACTAAAGTAGGTTCTTTATTTATTGGCGGTACAGGTTTAACGGAGGAAGCGGCAAAAGATAAATTTGATATTGTTGTTGGCTATTCAGAATTAACTACCACCTTTCCGATAATGCCTGGTGCAAAACTTATTAAGGTTAAATTAATTGCTGATAAAAAAACACTTCAAGTTATTGGCGGGCAGATTATCAGCGGAAGTGCCGTTACGGATAAAATTGATATCATTACCCTCGCAATACAAAATAAGTTAACAGTGCGGGATTTAACTAAATTCAGTTATTCTGCTCAACCATATCAATCATTTTTCCCGGCGAACAATCCGATTGTTGCATGTGCTGAAAATATTATTTCCAAAATTAAAATTGAAAAGGAAAGTCAAAAAACAGACGAGATTTTATGTTAAAAATAACTAATTAGCTTGAGGCTATTATTTTTAAAAAGCCAATAGTGAAATGATGCAAATAAAATTATAAGGTAGATTATATTATTAAGGGAGAAGAAGTTTTGAAAAAAATTATTTTTATATTGTTCCTAATCTTGAATAGTTCAGTCCTTTTTGCTCAAGAAAAAGTTGATAATCAAGCAGAATTTGGGATTAAATTTAATGGTTATGTAAAAACAGATATAATGTATGATTCCAGGCAGATTATTGCGGCTCGCGAAGGACATTATTTGTTATATCCTGCCGCAGAATTGTTGGATATAAACTCTAAAGATATTAATGCAAAAGATAATCTTAATATTTTAGCAATTCAAACTCGTTTGACAAGTAGAATATCAGCACCGAATGCGTTAGGTGCCAAAGTAAGTGGTTTGATAGAAGCTGCTTTTTTTGGTCAGACTGAGGGGGATATCAACGGTTTTCGTTTGCGTCATGCTTTCTTAAAAATGCAGTGGGAAAAATCTTCATTGTTGATTGGACAGTATTGGCATCCTATGTTTGTTACTGAAGTTCATCCGGCAACTTTATCATCAAATGCAGGTCTTCCTATTCAG
>Ga0164318_10001111_pt1 | contig 23204 bp, 25 predicted proteins | sample GuaBasSedimGuay9_FD_113734 | JGI IMG/M metagenome (GOLD analysis project Ga0164318, IMG submission 113734) | Subseafloor sediment microbial communities from Guaymas Basin, Gulf of California, Mexico - Guay9, Core 4571-4, 0-3 cm | ecosystem: Environmental > Aquatic > Marine > Hydrothermal vents... | reverse complement strand
GGTATGTCTGCACCGGAATTCTTTACAGCTGAAAGCTGTGTCTCAATGTGTGATCTGCCTGCCAGTCTTATAAACCTCATCAGATGTTCCCACGAGTTCTCCACTTCAGAGGGGCAGATCCGGTTGTACTCTCTTGCTCCAGAGGCATTCAAACTGATACTGACTGAATCAAAACTACCGAGGAGCTCGAGCACTCTGTCGTCACTCATAAAAGAAGTACACAGCCCGTTGGTGTTCAATCTGGTTCTTACTCCTCTGGCTCTTGCCGCTGCCGATGCTTTCATTATCAGCTGACTTCGAAGAGTGGGTTCGCCGAATCCGCAGAACACAAGCTCTTTGAACTTTTCAATTGGAAACTCCCTGATGGTTGACAACACCAGTTCGTCGGGAGGGTCCTGTATGTACCGCAGGTTGTAATCCGCAATACCGTCTTCCGTGTTTCTGATACAGAATACACAGCTGTTCTGACACTTTGATGTAACGTTAACATACAGGGAATCTCCGTACCTGTATACAACATCAGCCCTCCGGTTTTCAGGGTGAAGTCTGTAGGCCCTCATCGTATTCTCCCAAAGGGTGAATGAGGTACTCTCTATAGACTCACTGCCTCCCTGAAGTTCCCGGATTTTCATAACGACAAGCCTTGTGTTTGCCGGCTCATTACGACGGCCCCTGAAGGGTTCCGGTGGAAGAAACGGTGAATCTGTTTCAACCAGAAGCTGCTTCCGGGGCACACTGGAAACAACACTTCTGAGATCGCCGTTCTTTTTGTAGGTAACCGGCCCGTCCACTCCTATGTAGTAACCCCGGGAAACTGCAATATCGGTGAGGCGCTGATCGCCGCTCCAGCAGTGAAGGATCACGGGTACCGGGGGCTTCTCCGGCAGGTGATCGAGAACTTCAGATTCAGCATCTCTGGAATGCACAATCAGAGGATATCCCAGAGACTCTGCAAGCTGTATGTGCCTCCGGAACCAGAATATCTGCTTCTCCGGCTTAAAGGTGTTGTGATAGAAATCAAGTCCGGTTTCCCCGATGGCAATAGTGCGCGGTCGAAGAAGCACGCTTTTCAGAGAAGACCAGTCCTCATCTGCAGTGCTGTCATCAGGAAGATGATCCGGGTGAAACGCGGCTGCGGAGTAAAGGCTGTACTTCTCCGCAATATCAGCAGATCTTTCAGAAGTTTTCACATCGGTGGATGGAATCAGGATGTGGCTTATGCCTGCCGTTGCAGACCTCGCGACAACTTCAGTCAGGTCCTTGTCAAAATCGTGGAAGTGCAGGTGACAGTGACTGTCAAATCCCAGCATGAAAGTCAGCGCCAGATCACATCGCTGCGGCCGGGACCTGTGGAAATACAGGTGACAGGAACTCCTACAGATCTTTCAACAGCAAGAACGTACTCTTTTGCGGCTTCCGGCAGTCTGTTCCAGTCCGTCTCCCCGGCAATGTCTTCCGACCACCCTGTAAAAGTTTCGTACACAGGAACAAGCTTATCCATATTTCGACCGGTTGTGAAGTGCCGGTTCTCGTACCCGGTGCAGATTTTAAGCTGATCAAATCCACTGAGTACATCCAGCAGAGTAAGTGTAACTGAGGTACATCCGTTGATTCTTGCGGTGTACTCCGCCAGTACGCAGTCAAGCCAGCCGCACCTTCTTGGTCTTCCGGTTGTTGTTCCAAATTCGTGACCCGCCTGGCGTATTCTTTCACCTGTTTCGTTGTTCAGCTCAGTGGGGAACGGACCGGACCCCACTCTGGTTGTGTACGCTTTCAGAATACCTGTTACATCAGACACCCGGGTTGGGCCAAATCCAAGACTGGTACAGGCACCGCCTGAGACACACTGCCCGCAGGTTACAAATGGATAAGACCCGTGATCCGGGTCAAGAAGAGACCCCTGAGCACCCTCGGCAATAACAAGCCTGTTCTCCTCCAGAAGCCTGCTGATAAGAAGAGATACGTCATGGGTATATCCGGCGACTGTCTTTGCCGCTTCTACAAACTTTTCAACATCCGACTGCAGCTCTGCCGTTTCCGGGGAATTCAATTTCAGAAGATTTACTGTTTCCTCCGTGTGGAAGTCAACAAGAGCTCTGAAAGTTTCTCCATCGGTCACGTCTTCAAGCCGAATGGCACTGCGCATGAACTTTCTTACGTAAGTGGGCCCGATACCCCGGCCGGTGGTTCCTATTCTGCCATTGGCGCGATCGACTTCGCTCTGCCTCTCAAGCCATCTGTAACCGGGATGGGTAAGGTTAACCTTTGGGGAAATCTTAAGCCTGCCCTCTACTGATATTCCGTTGTTTTTCAGAGACTGTATCTCCTGAAGAACGGTAACCGGGTCCAGTACACAGGCGGAACCTATTATTGCTGTAACGCCTTCGCGCACCAGCCCTGAAGGAAGCATGTGCAGGGCAAATCTTTTACCATCAACCTCCACTGTGTGACCGGCATTTGCTCCACCGCTGAATCTGGCTACAGCTGCAGCTTTTCCGGCAAGGTGATCCACCATCTTCCCCTTGCCCTCGTCTCCCCACTGAAGACCCACAACAATACTTACTGGCATTATCAGCTCCTCGCCGAATGGGTGGCGGTGGCTGTTGTCAGCCACTTCAAAAGTTCGTTTATTCCGTTGCCGTCAACTGAAGAAACTGGGATTACCGGTCCCATTTCCCCGGCAATACGCACAGATTGTGCAAGCTTGTTTCTCTTGAGCTTGTCGCTTTTGGTCAGAGCAATGATGTACGGTTTACCACCTTCCATGAGATACCTGGCCATGGACAGATCGTTCTCCAGGCCCGGATGTCTGGAATCCACCAGAAGAACCGTTCCCCTCAAAGTCTGCCGCTCTCTCAGATACCAGCCTATCCATTCTGTCCACTGTCTTCGAAGCCTGTCAGGAGCCTTCGCGAAACCATACCCAGGAAGGTCAGCGATGTAAAAATTCTTGTTGGTTGTAAAGATATTAATGTACTGCGTGCAGCCGGGACGGGAGCTGGTTCTCGCAACTTTGGGTCCGCTGTTCAACCTGTTGATCAGAGATGACTTCCCCACATTGGATCTCCCGATAAAAGCCATCTCCGGCAGACCGTCTGTGGGCAGTCCTGTTTTTCCCGGGCAGCTTTTCAGGAACTCAATACGAAGCTTCGCCAAATCACACAGCTTCCTTGTCGTTCCGGTCGATGAGAATTTCCGGGTCTGCCCCCTGTGTAATACAGTCTTTGTTAACGATCAATTTATCCGGTGCCGGTTTCTCGGAAGGTATTCTGTACATTGGATCGAGAAGAACTCTCTCTACTATCGAGCGAAGACCTCTTGCTCCACTGTGGTTTTTACTGGCTTCCTCTGCAATAGCAAGAAGGGCATCATCTGTAATCTGGAGATCAACGCCTTCCAGCTTGAACATGTACCTGTACTGTTTCACAAGGGCATTCCTGGGCTCGGTAAGAACCCTGACCAGATCCTTCTCTGAAAGGTCATCAAGGGTAACCAGAATGGGAAGGCGGCCGACCAGTTCCGGAATAATACCGTAACGCACCAGGTCGTGAGATTCAATCTTCTTGAGAACTTCCGACCCTTCAAACTCTTCAGCGTCGCCCAGATCGGCATTGAAACCCAGAGAAGACTTGCGCAATCTGCCGGAAACTATTTTCTCCATCCCGTGAAAAGCTCCACCGCAGATAAAAAGAATATTTGTAGTATCCACCTGGATATGATCCTGGTAGGGATGCTTGCGTCCTCCTCCAGGAGGAACGCCTGCAACAGTACCCTCAACCATTTTCAACAGTGCCTGCTGAACTCCCTCGCCGGAAACATCTCTGGTGATAGATGCGTTTTCGGATTTTCTTGCAATTTTGTCTATCTCGTCAATGTATATGATTCCGTGCTGGGCAAGATCAACATCCATGTCGGTTACCTGAAGCAGTCTCAGAAGGATATTTTCAACATCTTCACCCACGTAACCAGCCTCGGTGAGTGTGGTTGCGTCAGCAATAGCAAACGGAACATCAAGTATCTTCGCCAGGGTTCTTGCAAGAAGAGTTTTACCCACGCCGGTTGGCCCGAGAAGCATGATGTTGCTCTTCTCAAGTTCAACAGATGCAGTGCTGTCATGTTTGCTCTGCAGTCTTTTGTAGTGATTGTAAACAGCCACGGAAAGAACCTTTTTAGCCTCCTCCTGACCCACGACATACTGGTCAAGCCTGTCTTTGATCTCCATAGGGGCAGGAAGTTCCCCTTTAAGGAAGGAGGGCTTTCCATCACCGGACTTTTCCACTGTGTCGTCAACAATCTCATGACAGTAGCGTACGCAGTCATCACAGATAAACACGCCGGGACCCTGAATCAGCTGATTTACCTCATTGGCTGGTCTGTTACAGAATGAGCATCGATTCTCTTTGGGCATTTTTAGTCTCGATTCGTCAAAATATTGTCTACAATTCCGTAATCCTTTGCCTCCTGTGAATCCATCCAGAAATTACGGTCACTGTCTGCGTTTATTGTTTCCACCGTCTGACCTGTGTGATGAGCAAGAATCCGATCCATTTGTTTCCGGATTTTAAGGATTTCCCGTGCTTCAATCTGTATATCTGAAGATTGACCCATGGCTCCGCCACTAGGCTGGTGAATCATCACCCGTGCGTGGGGAAGGATACTCCTTTTGCCTGTGGTGCCGGCTGCCAGAAGAACCGAAGCCATTGAAGCGGCACTTCCCATGCAGAAAGTTGCTATGTCCGGCTTGATAAACTCCATTGTATCGTATATGGCAAGACCAGCTGAAACGGATCCGCCCGGGCTGTGGATGTACATGTTTATATCTCTCTTTGAATCCTGGCCTTCAAGAAAAAGCAGCTGCGCCACAACAACACTGGCGGTCTGGGCTGTAATTGTATCTGCAATGAAGATTATCCGGTCTTTAAGCAGCCTGGAGTATATATCGTAAGATCTCTCGGAATTGCCATCCTTCTCCACCACGAACGGAATCACAGGCATTATTCTTCTCCTTCACTGCTTGCTTCTTCTGCAGACGGATCAACAGATACCCATTTCCAGGGTACAACTGCGGGTTCAGGAACATCTTCCACAGGCGGTTTTTCTTCGATTACCGCCGAATTCAATACAAATTCAAGGGCTTTTTCGTTCCTGTTTCTGTCGAGGTAGGAGGATCTGCTGTCTCCAGATGCAACAGCTTTCTCTATCTCGTCTTCCGTTATTTCAAGACTTTCACAGATAGCTATCTCCCGGAGAAGAAGAAACTCTCTGACCTTTCTCTCTGCCAGCTCGCCGGCAACCTTCTTTGTCTCCTCTGTCGGTTCTTCCTCTTCAAGCTGACTGACATAGTCTTCAGTGAGGTTCGCAACCATGAACTCTGGAACATCGAACACATTGCTGTCCAGTATGCTGTCTATTGCCTGTCTTTCTGTAAAACTCTTCGTCTCTGCATCATACCTGGTGTTTACATCATCGCGGACTTTCTGCCGGAATTCATCCATGGTATTGAAACCACCGGCCTTTGTTGCGAATTCGTCATCAAGTTCAGGGTATGAATGGGCTTTAACCTCTTTCACAGTAAAGGTGTGAACAGGTCCCTGAAGACCTGTATCTTTACCCTGTTCTACCTTCATCTGCATGGTAAACACATCTCCAGGCTTTACCCCGGTGATCAACTCATCAAATCCGGGACCCATGTCGTTCTGACCGATAACCGTTGTAAGTTCATGGGGGCCTGAATCAGGTGCACCGTCCGGATCGGGATATGTAAGAACAACAAGATCACCTGCGGCAGACGGGTTGTCGGTTTCATCGAAACTTACAAACTGTTTACGCAGGTGCTCTATGGTATCCTCAACCGCTTTTTCCCTGTCATACTGCGGAACCGAAAGCTTGATTTCCTTGTAATCCACAGGCTCGGGAGTTAAAAACACGTGGTATGTAACGGTGTAAACATAGTCTTCACCTTCAACGGGAAGAACAGTTTCAAATTCCGGATCATTGTCGGAAAGCACCCAGTCAAACGTTTCAAACAGATCTTCAGAAAGCTGTTTATGAGCAGCTTCTGCTACTTCTGTAACGATAATGTTTCCAAATCTCTTCTCAATGATACTGTCGGGGACATGACCGGGACGGAAACCTCGAATATTCACTTCTTTGGAAATGTCTCTTTTCACTTTTCTGAATATTTTCTTCAGGTCGGCAGCGTCCATGGTAAACTGGACAACTCTCTTGTCGCCCTCTTCCTTTATCAGTTCATAGGCCATTCAATCCTCTTTTTCGGTTATGCAAACGCAACAATTCTACGGCCAATCGCTTATTAAGCAATCAGTTGTGCTACTTACAATTACATGAACCCCTTCCGGGGAAATTATTTTCTGCCCGGGGCGAATATGCTTCAATTCCCCTACAAATGCCAAGTAACAGGACTTTCGAAGTGTTACTCTCCCCGCCTTCCTGCAATGAGACGGGCTTCCTCGCTGTTGGGATAGCTGTCGAGAATAACTGTTTCCAGCCTGTGCATCTCGGAAACCGCGGAATTAGCGCTGTAAATCGCAGCAGCTCTGGCCAGTGCGGAGGCTGCTCTTTCAGATGCGGGATACTTGTAGTAAACAGCTGTCAATTCCTCAATTGCTCTGTGGTCTTCGCCCAGACTCTGATGGCAGAGAGCAAGGTAGTAAAGAGCATCATCAGCCACATCAGAATCGGGGCTGCCCATTGCAACCTCGTAAAATCCTTCCGCAGCCACAGAGTATCCACCCTGCTGATACTGGCGGAATGCTTCATCGTATGCCGTCTGCACACCGGCAGAGGTGGAACCCTGTCTTGAGGAACCGCCGGAACTCAGCATTCTTTCCAGCTGGTCCGCCAGCTCAAGCAGGTTCTGCGTCTGGTCTCCGCTTCGCATGCCGGCCTGGGCCTGGATTGCCCTGAGCAGAACTTCGTTCTGTCCTGTAACAACTTTAATGGAATCGAGCATGCGACTTATCTTCGCAGTTCTTGCATCTATGTCTTCTACCCTGCCGGGAGAATGAATCCACTGTCCTCCCCAGCACGCGGTAAGCAGAAGAATGCCGGTTACCGGTAAAAGCAGCAGCTTCATGATCTACTCCGGAAGAACGCGAATATGAACGCGTCTGTTCTGAGAAAGAGCCCAGTCATCATCTCCTGAAACAAACGGTCTCTCCTTGCCGTAGCTTACTGTTTCCAGTCTGGAGGCTGGAATTCCATAGTTCAGAAGGTAGTCGTAAACCGATTGCGCTCTTCTCTCTCCCAGAGCAAGGTTGTAGTCGATGGTTCCTCTGGCATCACAATGACCTTCCAGCAGCAGTCGGAAATTCTGGTTGTTCATGGTGTAGTCTGCATCAGCCATGAGAATTGTCAGCATTTCAGCAGAGAGATCCTCGGAATTGTAGTCAAAAAACACATCGTTCAAAGCTATCTGATGCTCTGCAAGCTCATCGGCGTATGTTGTTACTGTGTCATCAAGCCATACACCGACATCCAGAGTGTCCTCGGCAATGAATGTCAGAGAATCCGGGTTCTCCCCGGAATCAGTATCAGTGTCATCAGGTCTGCACCCTGCACCGACTCCGGCCAGCAGGCAACACATAAATATCAGCACTGTCTTTTTCATTGAATCCCTCCCTGAATAGTAACAGGAGACCATGTGGCACAATAGCTTTCTGTGCCGCTGGAAAGCCTGTAAACAGTAAGTTTGTTCAGCTCAAGCAGATATATGGAACGAACACCGTCGCGGTTGCTGGAAAAAGCAAGGTGACCACCGGTGGGGGACCACACCGGATCTTCGTTCAGCGTACCTTCGGTGGTGACCTGTCTGATATCGGTTCCGTCTGCATTCATAACAAAAATATGAAACTCACCGTTGACCCTGGCACAGTAGGCAATTCTGTCTCCGGCAGGGGACCATGACGGACTGTCACAGTACCCGTGGGCAAAACCTGCCCTTTCTGCTGTACCCCCCGATGAATCCATCACATAAAGCTGTGGATATCCCACTCTGTCGCTGGTTAGAATCATCTGCTGACCTGTTGGAGAAAATGAAGCAGATGTTTCAATTGATGATCTGGCGGTAAGTTGCTGAACATCGCCAGAAGCTGTATCCAGCCGGTTGATATCGGAATTTCCTGAAACACTTCTGGTAAATGCAATGTACCGCGAGTCTGGTGTCCAGGCCGGTGAGGTATTCAGACCGCCGGTGACTACCCGTCTGGCGGAAGAGTTTGCAAAACTGTAGAGGTACAGATCTCCTGAACCATTTCTGTAGGATGTAAAAGCAATATTTTCGCCGTCGGGACTCCATGCAGGAGTGGTAATCACTTCGTCATCACTGATAACCACCTGGGGTGGCCGCGCATCCAGCGACCTGACTCGAAGAGAATATGAGCCGTTGTTTCTGGTGATATATGCCACCTGAGTTGACGCAATTCCCTGTTCCCCGGAGAGCAGATAAACGAACTCGTCTGCAAACCTGTGAACAAGCGACTGCCATGAAGAACCGGAGTACTCTTTTTTAAGAAGGGCCTCCCCTTCAGCTCCCTTTACATCCACGGAAAGTGTGTAGTTTCCGCTTCTACCGGACAACACACATCTTGCGTGAGCGTAACCATCCCCACGGTCGGCTGTTTCGAGAATACCTGAAAAATCTATGTCAAACTCCAGCTGATCAAGCGCCACAGAGGCTTCCCTGCAACCGGACATTTCCATGCTCACAGGGATACATTCATTACCAACAGGTGTCATCTGCATGAACTCAGACGAATAACCACTGAATGCGAGAACCAGCCCTGCCATCAGATACTTCATTATCACCACTCTTTCGCTCTCCTGAACAACACTACCTGTATGGCTACTATACTATTCCGAAGCACGAAATTGTTCCCGGGGCCTTAATTCATTCTGTCAGTTGAAAAACAAACAACTGCAGATTCAGATTATTCCTTTTGAGCTCATGACACTGGCAACCATTAACAGTGCTGCCAGCCAGTTGGTCCAGGCGAACACTTTTTTGAGGTTCGCCGGCTTTGTTTTCAGTGCGTACCTGCCCCCCGGCACCCCGCCAGCCGTTGTAAGAACTGCCTGTGGTATTGCTCGCAACAGGTTTAAGTCCCCCTGAAGGGCGTGTCCTGTAAAACCCATCATGGCTGTTGCTGCGATAGGAACTTATGTGGTCCCCACAGCCACATGCATAGGAACCCCACATGCAAGCACCACAAGCGGTACAAGAAAGGAACCACCCTTACCGACCATTGTCATAAAAACTGCCACTGCAAAAACAAGTACACCTGTCAGAACCACATGCACCCTGAATTCCTCTTTCAACTGAGTAAGCTGTGCAACCTGCCGGGTTTTATTTCCTGTGTCAAATCATTGTAGCCTCCCGCAAGAATACGAACATCTGTAAAACCTTTTGACCTCAGGTACAGATAAACCATGGAAGATCTTACATTTGCAGGACAGAACACGGCCACTGCCAGATTTTCAGGGATCTCCTCCAACCTGTCGGGAACCTGCGCTGCTGGAATATGAAGAACATGAATATTACTGTGGTGTTTCATTCTGATTGAAATGGTTTCGTTTTCTTCCATTGTTCTTACATCAAGCAGCACAATATGTTCCATCGCAAAAAGTTCTTTAGCGGTTATCTTGTGTTTTGCCTGACCGATGTAATCGAATGTCATGCTTTTCAGTACATTCTGCATGATTATTCTGTTTCTCTGCTGCGGGATAGATATTCAATTAAATCTTCCCCGGAAGGTATTTTCCCTGCGACCTTCACCACTCCATCAACGACGAGAGCTGGTGTCATCATTACCCCAAAACTCATGATGTCGTTAAGGTCTGTTACCTTCTCGAGTTCGTAATCAACACCCAGTTCCACAGCTGCTTTCTCTGCAACTTCAGCCAGTTTTTTGCATTTCGGGCAGCCTGTTCCAAGTACCTGTATTTTCACCATTGTTTCTCCTTTACATCTTACCGAAAACAATACCGCTGATAGTTGCCATGACAACCACCAGAGCAACAAATGCAACTGTTTTTTTCGTACCCATCACGCTTCTGATAACCAGCATGTTCGGCAGGCTCAGTGCCGGCCCTGCAAGCAGAAGAGCCAGAGCAGGCCCCTTTCCCATGCCGCTTCCCATAAGACCCTGCAGAATTGGAATTTCTGTGAGTGTGGCGAAGTACATGAACGCCCCGGCAACAGAGGCTAAGAGATTTGCCCGGAGGGAATTGCCGCCTACTGCTGTTTCTATCCACGAAGACGGAATCAGCCCTTCGTAACCAGAGCGCCCTAGAAGCAGCCCTGCCACAAGCACGCCAGCAAGCAGTAGCGGCAGTATCTGCCTGGCAAATCCAAATGTTGCTTCAAACCACTGTGCTCCCTCCCCGCCGCCTGTTGCAAGGATAACGGAAAGACCCAGCATTCCAGCAACAAACGGTATGGTAAACCCCTCTGGGAAAACAAGTGATGCCAGAACCACCACAACGGCAAGCAGTGAGATCTTCCAGAGTTTTATCTTCATCCACACAACAAGAACAACTCCCAGAGCCACTGCTAGAACAGACAGTATCTGTTCTTTCATACCGTAGATGGTGTTCTGAAAACTGTCTGTGCAGTTGCACCCGCCCCATGTTGCCGCAATCATTATCGCCACAAGGATGAAGAAAAATATCGCATTCTTCCACAGGGCCCTGGAACCTTCCCCCGGCAACGACACAGGAACTGCCGCCTGCCTTTTTTTCTCATCTTTCCTGAAAAGCAGGTGCATTAGAAGCCCAATGAGTATGCTGAAAACTACGGCGCCCACTGCCCTTGCAATTCCCAGTTCCAGCCCCAGGATTCTGGCGGTAAGTATTATTGCCAGAACATTGATAGCCGGACCTGCGTACAGAAATGCAGTTGCCGGGCCAAGACCTGCGCCCATTCTGTAAATACCGGCAAACAGAGGCAGAACCGTACAGGAGCACACCGCAAGAACGGAGCCGGATACGGATGCAACTGTGTAGGCAACAATCTTCTTCGCACCTGCCCCCAGGTACTTCATAACTGAACCCTGGCTTACAAACACGCCGATGGCACCGGCAATAAAAAACGCAGGTATCAGACACAGCAGCACATGCTCCCGGGCATACCACTTTGCAAGCTCAAGTGCCTCAATCACCGAAAGATCAAATCGTTCTTTTCCTACTGGCAGAAAGTAAACACCAAGAAATACTCCGGCGATGAGAGCCAGAGATCTCCACTCCTTTTTCCAGTTCATTTTCTGTGCTCCCGACTGTTCAGGTATTCTGTTTCCTGCTTTACATTCATCTGCACTACCTGATCGAAACAGCTTAGAAACCCAAGTACACAAGGCGTTCTCAAACTGTAGTAAACCTGTTTACCATCCTTTCGGTAGTCTACGATTCCTGCCCGACGAAGAACAGACAGATGCCGCGAGATCGTGGAATAATCCAGGGCAAGAACCCTGTTGAATTCACACACACAAGTCTCCCCTTCGGAGAGTTTTTCAACCATCCAAAGCCTGTACGGGTTTGCCAGCGCCTTCAGAGTTTCGCTCTGCTTTCTGTAGAACTGCAGTTCTTCACTGTTCATGCTGCACCATCCTTAATCTTCAGTATGTTTGCAAATATATGCAAATGTGCAAAAACTGTGCAACACTGCCACAGGAACAGAATTCAAACAGAGTATGGCTAACCGCAGGGAGAGTCCTTTGAACAATCAGCTGCTGAACGATCACAGGGACGAAAGAGGCTTTGTAGTAAATCCTTTTGAACACCTTGCAGACACAGGAAGCATATCCAACTGCCACGCATTCTCCATGGAGCCCGGAAGCACAAGAGGTGGCCACGCCCACTCTTCCCGCAACGAACAGGTGCTTGTACTGGCAGGAACGATAGAAGTTGAATACAACAATTTCACAACGACCCTTACAGCAGCGGCCCCATCAATTCTCACAATACACAAACAAGTCAAACACACATTCAGAAACAGTTCTAACTATCCCGCCGTGGTTCTGTGCTGGAGCAGTGAAAGAGACGAAGAGTAACGGGTTCAGGTTCTTCGAGTCACCTGGTGTGGTAAGCAACATAGATGTCAGCTTCTATCTTGTTGTATTCAGCATCGTAAAACAGGTGGGTGAAATACAGATTTCCCTGTGAGTCTACCCCCGGGTCTCCAGCATAGTTTGATACTATCTCCACAGGTTCACCCCAGACTCCTGCCGTTCTGACTGATCTGAATATTGCCGGTCCGTAGTATCCCATCCCGCTCACCGAACGGGTAAACCACAGCTCATTGCCATCTGAAGAAATGCACGGCAGGTTCTCATCCCAGCTGCTGTTAACCACGGAACCCAGGTTCTCCGGAGTAGACCAGTTTGCACCATTTCGAACTGTAAGCCACAGATCACCCTGTCCGTATCCACCCTCAGTGCTGGCGAAATACAGGGAATCTCCATCTGACGTGGAAGCAACTTCACCGGCAGTGTATTCCTGGTTAAGCTGCTGTCCTGCATTCTGCCAGTTTGTCCACCCGCTGCCGGAAAACTCGGCTGTGTAGATATCAATCGGGTTGAAATTACCCTGTCTGGCTGAACAGAACCACAGAGTGTTGTCTGTGAAGGCAAGAGAACCGTCAAGATGATCCGTGCCTGATTCTGCGAGAAGCGCCCTTACCGGCTCAGACCAGTTCGAACCGGTTTTCCGGCACCACCAGATACCTGAAACCCCGTCCAGAAGCTGCTGTTCAGGGGGAAGATTCCCGTCGGGAGTAAAGAAAAAAAGGAAAACAGTGCCGTCAGCGGAAATCACAGAGGCATCTTCAACTCCAGCGGTGTTCACCGGCCCGGGCATTGGAACAGGGTCTGCCCACTCCCCGGAATGGATTACTGGTGGAAAAACATCTGTTTCCGGTGTAACTTTAACTGCCCCCTCGGGAATCGATCCGCCGCGGGAAGGATCGGTAACGTCAGGCTCAGAAACACTGGAACAGGCCAGTGTAAGAGCAATACACAAAACAGCACCTGTTACAGTAATTCTTCTCATTTCTTCCTCCTGAATTCTAAATACTCCGTATGTTCTACAGAAGGTTGATAACTCCACTTTTCCAAACACTTATTCATAAGACAAATACGCAACGCTTTTATAACATGCCAAAACAATTCAGCAAAGTCGTGCGGCTTTGTCATATCACAATCAGGCAGATTTATAGACAGTTAGAACAGATGGTGAAACAATGAAAGCCCCAGAATTGCTATCACTGCGCAGATCAGTTTCAGAGGCAGGCCCGCTTTAAGGAAGTCTGTCATTCTGTAACCTCCCGGGCCATATATCATCAGGTTTGTCTGGTAGCCTACAGGAGTGATAAAGTTCGCTGCTGCCCCGTATGCCACAGCGAGGTAGAACGGTGTTCCATCAATTCCCAGTGCAGAGGCGGAAGCCGCTGCGAAAGGAAATACTATGGTAGCCGCCGCCGTGGTTGTGATGAGCTCTGCCAGTATGTTTGTTGTGAGGTAAACCGCAGCCAGCACACCAACAACTCCCAGAGGTTCAAACCAGTTTACAACGAAAGAGGCCAGGAGTTCTCCCAGGCCGGTAACCTGCACCGCTCTGCCAACTGCAAGAGCGAATGCCGCAATAACAAGAAGATTGATGTTAACCATCTGCTTGAGTTCACTTGAGGAAACAATCCCCAGAACAAGGAAAACTGCGACAAGGGCCAGAAGAGAGTTGAACATAGGAACAACTCCAAAAACACTCAGTAGAATACAGGCGAATCCCGATGCGGTGATAAATATGGATTTCTTCATGTCTATGTTGTGAATCTGCCTGATCATGGATATTGTGAAAAAGTCTTCAGCTCCGGTGCTGGTTTTGGCAAAGTCGTTTCCCGTGACAAGAAGAAGCAGATCTCCAGGGCGAAGCTTCATCTCTCCGATCTTTCCCTCCTTCCTTCTACCCTGCCTGTGGACGGCAAGAATAGCAGCATCGTACCTTCCCCTGAAATTACTGTTAACAACCTTCACCCCATTCAACGACGATCCGGGAGAAATAACCACCTTCACAACATTCAGTTTTTCCGCCTTCGGGAAAGCTTCTTCTCCGGCAAGAGAAAGCCCCTTTCTTCCTGCCGCTAGTTCAGCAACGGCAGAGATCTTCCCGGCGAGCAGCAGCTGATCACCGGTAACCAGTACTTCCTGGGGTGATACCGGTGCTATTACACGGTCTCCCCTTAGAATTTCCACCAGAAAAAGGTCTTTTAGACTTCTGAGGCTCGCAGCCTCAACTGTTTTCCCGGCCAGATCTGAGCCCCTGTCTATTACAAGATTTGTGATGTACTCTCTGGGACTTTCAGCAAGTTTTTCCGAAGGACTTTTTCTTACCGGCAGAGTTCTGTACCCGATGAACAGCACATAGGTCATCCCACCAGCAAACAGCATGAGGCCAACCGGAGTAAAATCCAGGATGGAAAGACTCTGTTCTCCACTGCCGACCACAAGACTGTTCACGATCAGATTGGTGGATGTACCGATAAGAGTGACCATACCGCCAAGAATTGCAGCCCACGAAAGGGGCATGAGAAGCTTTGACGCAGGCACTTTGTTTGTGTTTCCCCAGTCAGTTACAAACGGTATCATCATGGCAACAACAGGAGTGTTGTTCATGAAAGCGGAACTGCCGCCTACAAAAGGCATCATCTGCCCGAGGAAAGATCTGTACCCGCCGGAGGGTTTCAGCCATGATTCAAAAAGCCACTGAACAAAACCTGTTCTCCAGATGACCTGGCTTATCACAAGAAGCATGATCATGACTGCGATGGCATCGTTGCCAAAACCTGCCAGAGCTTCAGAAGGAGAGATAATACCGGAGATTGCAAGAACCGCGGCGGCGGAAAGGAATATCACGGGAGCAGACAGTTTTTTAGAATACAGCAGAACTACAATTGCGGCAATAACCGCGGAGACAAAATACTGTGAACCTGCCATTGCGTCCTTTCAGTGAACCGGTATGCTCTGATAAATAGCACTGTCAGTGGGTTAAAGCAAACAAATACAGGCAGATTTCTTTTCCAGAACCGTACAGACACGATTGTTTTTCCGCACAGCTGTCTGGATTGGTCTTTCGGGATTTTTCTTGAAACAGAAAACAGATGTGTGGAAAATGGGGATTGCTGTTCTTCGTGTTCGGAATTGCTGCGGCGTGTACTACAATCATAGTCACCCCTGGAGCATCTGAAGACGGATCCATGTACGTAACCCATTCAGATGACAATGAGCTTATGGATGAAAGAATAGTCTATGTGCCGGCTGCAGACCGGGAGCAGGGGCCAATTCCCTACACCAGCCATGAGGAAAACTGAGTTAAGTTCCTCCGGGACCGAAAAACTCTATTTGAAGGGTAACCGGTGATGTGCGCCCAGGCGGAATTGGCGGTATACTGGCAGAGTTGAGCGCGTGGGTAACAGCTCTGTCAAAACCGCTGTCTCCGCTGGTTCTTACTACCTGGTACGTGTGTGTTCCGTCTGTATTCACTGTGAAGCTGATTCTGTAGCTCTGCGATGGATCAACAGAAGTTCTGAAGTTTCTTCTTATGGCACTGAATACCCTTCCTTCGTAACTGGCAGGGCCGGGTGCTCCGCTGCCGGCTTCGCCGTCGGAACCAACTCCCATAAACTCCTGATTGGCAGGGGGAGCTGTTTCTTCCTGCACCTGTTCTGTGTACTCCGGAACCTCAGTCTCTTCCTGCACCGGCTGTTCATCTTCTACTGGCAGTTCCTCCACCACCTCTGTAATTTCCTCCTGCACTTCTTCGACTGGCTCAGTTGTATCTTCCTGAACCGGAACCTGGTCTACAGGATTTTCTCCTGTATCGAGAACCACCATTTCCACTGAAACAAACTCACCACCGCCCATTGGTATGGTCTCCCGGCTACCGGCAATCAATCCCGCCAGCACTAGAACAAGAAAAACCCCTGCATGAATACCGGCGGAAAGATAAAAGTCTCTCCTGTCGCCGGATACGTGCAGCCCGGCGGGTCTTGCGAAAGGATTATTCGACTGCACCGGTAGACTCCTGAATAAGACCTACATTGGCATAGCCGCCTCGTCTCAATTCTGTAAGAGCGGCAGCCAGAATCGCGTATTGAACCTGTCCGTCTGCTCTGAGGTATGCTTCTGTTCTGCCTGATGAAAGAGCAGCCTCTGCAAGGGCTGACAGGTCTTCCGGAGCCACCGTTTCTCCGGCTACTGTGATGTTACCTGCACCGTCCATCTCCACCACCAGGGAGATCCCGGGATCCAGTCTCTGAATTATCTGTCCCTGATCTGTAGACGGAGGTGTGATGTCTGTGCTTCTCTGCATCACCGGAGCGCTGAGCATGAAGATAACAAGCAGAACAAATGTAACATCAACAAGGTTGGTTACATTGATGGATGAGAACTGCCTGTATTTCTGCCGTATCATTGTATGGATCCCCTCCTGCACACATCCACAAGCTCACTGAGAAATCTGTCCATCTCTCCGGCGAGATCGTCCACCTTTCCTACAACGTAGTTGTGAAACACATTAGCGGGAATGGCAGCGAGAAGCCCTGCCACCGTAGTTGTAAGGGCAGCAGCAACGCCGGCTCCAACGGCACTGATGTCTGCTACACCAGCTTCCCGCATGGCGATGAAGCTCGCGAGAACTCCCCACACAGTTCCAAGAAGACCGAGCAGAGGACTGACACTGGTAACTGTGGCAAGAAAGCCGATGTTTCTGCTTCTCTGAGCAAGGTCTTCACTGGCTTCCCTTTCGAGAGCGCTGTGAAGTATTGCCACTTCCTCCCTGTTAAGCGGTTCTGTTCTACCCTGATCTTTTCTGCGGCCTAGATACCTGCCTGCTTCCGTGTACATCCTTGCCAGTGGCCCCATGTCCCCTGAACTCTTGACAAAATCACCTCCCGGTGGACGGCCGGTGGTCCGAAGAGCCTCCATAAACACTCTGGAATCACTCATTATTCTACGCAGCTCCTTGAGTTTTGCAATCGCCACGGCCCATGAACCAATGGACAGTAACAGAATCAGCAGAAGAATGAACTTTGTGAAACCGTCGGAATTCATCACCGTGGACCAGACCTGACCCAGCATTCTATCTCTCTTTCAGTCTAGCCACGGCCTCTATTTCAACCATGGCGTTAAGTGGAAGTTCTGCAACCTGAAAAGCTGCCCGGGCAGGGTACGGCTTACTGAAAAATTCCGAGTACACCTGGTTCATCCCGGCAAAATCTTTCATATCAGCCAGATATACAGTTGTTTTTACGATATCGTCCATAGAGCCGCCTGCTTCCGTCACCAGTTTTTCAATGTTCTCAAGAGCCAGACGGGTCTGCTCCTGAACTGTCTGTTTCAGAGCCTTTGTACCCGGGTCAAGACCAATCTGACCGCTGACAAACACCAGAGATCCGGTAACTACAGCCTGACTGTAAGGCCCGACCGGTGGAGTAACTTCCCGGGAGAACACGGCTGTTTTCGCCTTTTCCTCCATGCAAACCTCCAGATTTTCCTTTAAGCAGTATACGCTGACTGATACAATTCTGTTCCATCAGCGCCTCAGGGCTGTGTTGAGAGCTTCATACAGTTCCCGAACGGTATACGGTTTTGCAAGAGATGCCTTGAATCCCAGCGACTTGTAGTTAAGCATAGCGTCGCTGCCGGAGAAACCGCTTGAGAGAATAACCACCGCTTCCGGATCAATTTTCAGAAGATCATTTATTGTCTCCAGCCCGCCTGACCCTCCCTCTACGGTGAGGTCCATGATAACAACCCTGTAGGGATCACCCTCTTCCATGGCCTTTGTGTACTTAGCCAGAATATCTCTTCCCTCGGAAACCACATCAACAATGTAACCAAGTGTTACCAGCATACCTATTGCTGTACTGGCCACAAAAGGGTTGTCATCAAGCAAAAGAAGCCGTTCGCCGTCTGGTCTCCGGCCTGAATCATCCTGCTGTATCGGATTTGATGGCTGTGTGTGCATGTCCGGTACAGGATTAGCCCCTCCCCTGGAAAACAGAAGCATCTTGTCTGTTATTCTTCTTGCTCTTATCACTCCCTCTTCCGCGTTGTCTATCAGTTCGTCGTATTCGTTTCCTGTAAAGTCTCCTTCTCGAAGAATACTCAGCGACCCGAGTATACCGGCCAGAATGTTGTTGAAGTCGTGGGCCATACGCCCGGCAAGGTTCTTTATACTTTCACTTCTCGTGTTGTCTGCAGCAGACCCGCCGGATGAAACATCAAAGATGGTCAGATAATGAAAATGCTCTTCCTGCCCGGAATCCCGGTTCCACATGATAACCACATCTGAAACAGATCCGGTGTAGTGATGAAACCGGCTGATGATATACTCAGACTCTCCCGAGAAAGAACCTTTCGTCCCGCAACCGGTGTTCAGGTAATCTGAAAGAGGTTTCCCCTGTATCTCCTGTGTCTCCAGTCCAAAGAACTCACATGCCCTTGTGTTGCAGTCTACAATAGTACACTGATTGTCTACCTTGATTACAGGAAAAGAATCATTGCTCGGAAACATACGATATACCCCGTTTATCTTTACTGTTGTGTTCCATCGTCTGCAGCAATAGACCTGTCCCCGTAAAACACTACGGAGTGTGACTGAAGACGGAAAGTGTTGTAAACGAACTTTCCGCTGAAGAATCTGTTGCTGTCAAGCCATTTCATAAAAATACGGTCCCCTTCCCAGAGGGGAAGATCCATCAATTCTTCATTCTTTATCCAGAACAGATCGCCTTCGTGGCAGCTTTTCTTCAGTACCCCGGAAAAGTTTTCAGAGGTGAACACAAAAACATACCAGTCTTCCTCGTCATCAAATGCCGGGAAAGTCAGTACACCCCTTAGAAACAGATCACTTACCGTAAGTGCTGTTTCTTCATATACTTCCCGCACAGCACATTCCTCCGGTGTTTCCCCGGGCTCAACTTTTCCGCCTGGAGCATTCCATTTACCGAAATGCATGTCTTCCGGGCGTGAATTGCGGTGCATCATCAGGGTTCTGCCGTTGTTTCTTATGTAGCACAAAACTGCAAGTTTCATAGCGCAGAATATATTCACGCAACACCGGGGAACAAATAGACCCGGGTGCGGTTAACAGCTATGTTAGATTCTGTGATGTGAGTGTCTGCTGAAGGAGAACTATGACTCTTGGTATACTGCTGTTTTTGCTTTCAGCTTCAGAAACGGATCTGTTCGTTCCTTTTCCGTCCGGCTACAGTGTTACTGTAGAGGGAGATGTATGCACTGTAACTGTAGACAGAAATGAAGGGTTCTATTCCGCGGCATATCAGGCACCTTTTCTACCCCTTGTTTCAAGGGTGTTTGTTCTTCCTGGAAGGTGTGAGATTTCTTCGGTAAGTGCATCTTTTGAAGAACCTGTTTCCGCGGAGTACCTGTCGGTTCCTCTGGCCGGAGCCCCGGCGGTGCAGCCTGTGGGATCATCACAAAGAACCACGCTCACAGCAACATCCGGCAGTATCAAGCTGGAAGACAGCCCTGTTTCTGTCCACACAGGTCATATTCTCAACGCCTTTACAGTTGTAACATGCTCGATAAACCCGTGGGTTTACCTGAGCGATTCTCTCCTGCTGGGGCTGTCTCCCTCCTGTTCCCTGACTATTGAATGGGAAGAAACCGGCCAGCCATCAAACCTGTCTGTTCTACAGACGGAAATGGTGAACTTCAGAGCTGCCGCTGTTGCGGACAGGTACGGCTTTGAGAACTTTCACACTATTTCCCGGCCCGAAGCCGATTCCTCCACTGATTATCTGATAGTAACAGGTGCAGACTATCTTGATGAGATTGTTACCCTGGAAAACCTGCTGGGAACAAAGGGCCTGTCCTGGCAGACTCTTTCAGTACAGGAAATAGCCTCTGGCTGGCCTGGTATCGACACCCAGGAATCTATCAGAAACTGTATAAAACATTTCGTATTTGATGAGGGCTCAACCTATGTAGTACTTGCCGGTGATGAAACAGTTGTTCCGGCACGGGAAGTGTACACCGAGTGCGAAGGATATGTAGAATTCGCGCCATCAGACCTTTACTATGCTGACCTGGACGGCAGCTGGGACGAGAACGGTAACGGTATCTACGGAGAGTACGCAGACAGTCTTGACCTCTATCCCGATGTACTTCTTGGCAGGCTTCTGTTTTCATCATCTGAAAGTGCTTCTGCCATTTTTGAGAAGAATGTCGTTTACGCAGGTGTAAACCAGACGGAAACATGGTACCGAAATGTTGTTCTGTGCGGAGCAATGCTTTTCCCGGCGATTGGGTATGCCGGGGCTAAGGGATGTGAACTGATGGCTCAGAGCTTTCCAGGCAATTTCGATCTGACAAAAGCCTATGAGCTGTCTTCCGGTGATCATCCAGACACCTATTTTCCTGTACTGTACAGTGGTGCAGGATGGAATCACTACGCAGGTCACGGTAACAACAGAGGCGTATACTGGATAGACAACTCTGCCATACTGAACATCTTTCGAATGGAGGGGTTCAGCAGCCGGTCCAACCAGGGACGCACAGGTATTCACAGCGGTATCGGATGCCACACCGGCGACTTTACCGATGACGGCGTGTGTCTGCCTGAAACACTGCTGACCCTTCCTGACGGAGGCGGGGTGGCCGGTTTTTTCAACACCTCCTGGGGCTGGGAGGGCTACTGGCCTGAGATCGGGTCAACTGAAAGGCTGTGCAACAACACCGTGCATCAGGTTTACGTTCAGAAAGCGCCCTCACTTGGTGCTGCGTACGCATCGGCAATAGACCTGGAGATCCCGAATATGACAGGTCCATACGACAGGGTTATGCAATCTATCATCGCATACGCCGCCTTTATGGACCCTTCACTTGAAGTTCTTGGGGTAACCAGCTTTAATCCCATACCACCTGCTCCGTTCCGGATAGTCATGCTGTGCTCAAACCCGCTTATCTCCGGTGAAGATCTTCGTTTCAAAGTAACAGGTATTTCTCCGTACTACAGTGTTTCTGTGTTCGATCTTGCCGGGAGAACAACAGGCGAAACGGTCAGCCTCGCTCAGAATACCGCACTTACAATGGAAACTAACACTCTTTCCACAGGCGTTTACTTTGTTTCCGCTACGGCACCCAGCGGAAAAACGGTTTCAGCCAGCTTTGTAGTTCTACCCATCTAGCCGACGAACCAGAAAACACTTATCAAGGTAAAGCTGCTTAAAATGGTGGCAGCAAGCAACGTTGCATCAGCTCCATAGCGTCTTAAGAACACCACAGCAGGTAGAGAAACATCTGTAACTATCCTGGCAGGAATCAAAGAATGTTCTTGCTTCAGTACTTCTCTGGATTTAAGAGTCATGGCGACGGTATAGACACTGTTTCATTTGCTGCACTGCAGGTGACTGAGATTGATGGGTAAAGTATTAGTAGTATAGTCTATTGACATTATACTGTTATTAGACCATAGTCTCAATAGGCAGGGGGGGAGCAGAATGAGAATACTGGTTGATCGTAACAATGAAACAAATGAACTGCTTTCATTGTCCCGGACGGGAAAACCTGAGATGGCACTCCTGTACGGAAGACGAAGAGTTGGAAAATCTTTTCTGCTTGGCAACATATGGAATAACCCCTTTTACTTCCTTGCTGCCGACACGACTTCCGAAACCAACCGCAATGATCTGCTGAATGAGTTTGAGCAGTGGAGCGGTAACAAGCTCAATACAGAAGACTACCCGACCTGGCGCTCTGTTTTCAGATTGATGTTTCAAACTCAGAATGCAAATGGTCAATCACCTGTGCTCATCCTGGACGAGTTTCAATATCTGCTGGCTCACAAAGACAATATAGTTTCCCAGCTTACAGCAATATGGGACAGGGAATTGAACAGCTCATCAATGCTGCTTGTTCTATGTGGATCTGAGGTTTCCACTATGGAAGCGCTTCAGTCAGCTGACTCTCCGGTGTTTGGCAGGCTATCCTGGTCTTCAAGACTCCGATCATTTGACTACTATGATTCTTCAAAAATGCTTCCGTGGCTGAGCTTGAGAGAGCTGGTATACTTTTATGGTGCACTGGGAGGATTGCCCCGATTCCTCTCCGCAGTGAAACAGGGTGAGAACCTTCGGGAATCACTCTATCGCATTCTCCTGTCAACACGGGGAGAAGTTCATATTCAACTACAGAACATAATATCCAGTGAGAAGGGTATTCGTAACACGGCAGAATACGATGCCGTTTTGCGGGCAATTGCATCAGGCCGAAGACAACTCGGGGAAATTTCATCCACTGCCGGCCTGCAGGGGAAAGTGCATACGGCAAGAAGAGCACTTGAAGTGCTGGAAAATCTGGATTTTATCTGTAGAGAGCGCAACTACGGAGCTGCACCTAAAGTTCCATGGAGATATCGAATTGCCGATAATTCTTTGCGCTTCTGGCACAGGTTCATAGAAACAAACAGAAGCAGACTGGAACGGGATTTGATTGATAATGTATGGGAAACATCAATACTACCCTCTCTGGACATTTATACAGGTTTCATCTTCGAAGACATGGCTAGACAGGCACTTCTCCGCTTCAACGAAAACCTGCACCTCCCAGTGATCAAAACTTGCGCCCGCTGGGAGGGAAAGGATAGATACAAACGCTCCATTGAGATTGACCTTGTCGGTGTGTTCAGCAACGGTGAAATGCTTTCCGGCGAAGTAAAGTGGTCTTCGTCACCGATAGACCCAGAAATTCATTTTCATCTCAGAAGAGACCTGGAAGACCTGGCAGCCTCAGGAGTAAACTGGGCAAATCATGCTCTGAACGGAAAGTTCATCTACTTTTCAGCAGGAGGTTTCTCGGAATACATGAAACAGCTTGCGAGGGAAAACCCCTCAATTACCCTGGTAACACTTGCTGATATGTTTCCAGTTCAGTAGTTAACTGAGGAATTTCAAATATGCCGCCATTATCGCAAGGTCAATGAACAAATGTGTAACTAAAGGAAACAGAATAGAACCTGTTTTAACCCGGACAGTGCCCCATAGAACCCCGGCTCCGAACACTAGAACTGTTGAAACTGCAGCATATCCCGGCGGGAATAGTATGCCTGTGGTAATTACATGGTATGATGTGTAGAATGCTGAAGACAGCAGAATCACTGTTTTGTTTCCATAG
>Ga0164318_10001110_pt1 | contig 23210 bp, 20 predicted proteins | sample GuaBasSedimGuay9_FD_113734 | JGI IMG/M metagenome (GOLD analysis project Ga0164318, IMG submission 113734) | Subseafloor sediment microbial communities from Guaymas Basin, Gulf of California, Mexico - Guay9, Core 4571-4, 0-3 cm | ecosystem: Environmental > Aquatic > Marine > Hydrothermal vents... | reverse complement strand
TATCTTTAACCCGGAATTCTGGGCATAATAACCATCGGGCTGAACAGAACCTACAACCGGAACAGCCAAAGACTTCACCCCATGGACACTGCTTTTTACCGTTCCCGCCCAGCGGGTTTGCGACTCATCAGTCCAGTCCGGATTATCGCTATCAAGATAATCTCCCGATTTTTCCATATAATCATAAGATGGAGGGGAAGAATCTTTAACCCTGATTTTTATATCGCCGCCGCTCCTTGACCCGTCGTTTTTTCTCCGGTTATAAATATTCCCTGCCGAATACATATAATCGGTATCAATAGTCAGAGTCTTGTTCGCGCCAAGGTATATATCATGGTTACTATGTATTCTTCCCGATAAAGTCATATTTGGCCCGGGAAGTATTTCTAAATCATCAGCATAAAAAACCGCGTGCTGGAAAGCGTATGTTTTCTTTCGGACAACCACCTGGTTAAGAACAATTTCCACTCCTGAGTTAGGGTCAACAACAGAAGCTGTAATTTGGTAATGGCGGATAAAATAAGATACCCCTGTTGAATCAGTCAGAGAAGAATCCGAAGAATCCAAATCCACGCAGGTATAATTTAGAGTAAAACCCGAAGAAAGAAAATCTGTAATTGTCCCGCTTACAGGCGGAGATAAATGGTTAGCCGTGTTATAAGCTAAAGTGTAAGCCGTCTTTTCAATACCCGCCTCAGATAAATAGAAGGCTTTTTCGGACAATAAATTCCTCTGGGCAAAATTCGCTTCGCTGACAGATTTAGACAAAATCGCCGCCGACAGGATAACAGCTGAAGCAGTTACTAACAAAGCTAATATCAAAGCCGACCCTTTTTTATTAAACCTAATATCCATCATAATCAGTTCCTTATATTTATTACCGACGTCATATTCATCCGGTAGAGCTTACCGGCAGAAGATTTCTTCTCCAAAGAAAGGGCTAACCTTAACTCATTAAGATATAAACTACTGTCCAGAGCGTGGTTAGAGAAATTGATTGATTTAACCTCTCCTGACAAATATAAAGTGCTATTTCCCTGAGACCTCAATAATGCGCCTGAAGAACCGTTTAAACAGACAGTAACTTTATCCGGATTCCAGACAGGAGAATCAGTAACATTGTCAAATCCGGGAACAGACAATAAATAATATGAAATAGAATCCGTTCCGGGAAAGGGGGAATCCTTGACAATGCTGATATTCCCTGCCTGCCGCAAATCATAACTTATCTTTCTAACAACTCTTCGCCCCTCAGCCTGAAGAACGGCTAAGACGCTGTTAGTCTCAAACAGAGAATGCATCTGGATAAATGCCGCAGATAAGATCCCGCCTAAGACAGCCAAAATAGCCGCAGACATCAATGTTTCGACAAGGGTGAAGTATTTTTTTCTCATACTAATACTAATATCCATTTCAATAAACTAAACATTATCAAAGCTATTTAATAACCAATACCCAAGTCACAAGATACAAATAATGTTCAAATCACAATAACCAAACAACATTTTATCTATATTTATTATCTCCCTTAAATCAAACCTCTTAATTCTTTGCCCCTTTTTGGTTATTGGAATTTGACATTTGGTCATTATTTGATTATTGTTTCTTGTATCTTGTTAATTATCCTCTTTGCGCCTTCGCGCATTACGCCACAGCTCTTAATAACTCGTCCTCATTGTAAAAAACTCTCTGCTGTAACTCTTCCCGTCTTTTCCCAGCCAGCTAACAACCGCCTTTATAACTAAAGGATCAGCCTCTTCTCCTCCGGGATAAGAAACCGTTATACTCTCATCTTTCAGGGAAAATCCTCCGGCAATATCTCCGGAGACAGAACCGTTATCGGGAAAGACTGAGGTAATATCCGGAAAGTTAACACACCTAATTTTTTCAAAAACATTTTTTAAATCATCCGCTGCTTCGGTTATCTCTTTTGCTTTTATAGTAAGGTTTAAAGACGCAATAAAAACCTGCCATAAAGAGAAAACGGATACAGTTAAAATTACAATAACTATCAGGGCCTCTATAAGGGTAAAACTCTTATTAAAATACCGCATAATATGCCCTTTCTGAAATAAAGGATACCATTACCCTAAACTTAAAGTCAACCCGGTAAAACAGCTAAAATATTGCAAGGGACTAAAGTATATGGTATATTTTAAGTGATGATAAAGAAAGGGTTTACTTTAAGCGAGTTAATGATAGCGGCTTTCATCTTAACTATAGGGCTATTAGCTATCTTAGGCCTTTACATATCTCTCTCCTCCTCTATCCAAAAAGCAAGAGAGCTTACAATAGCGGCTAAAGACGCCGGAAGCATATTTGAAGAAATACGGGGATTATCTCTATCCAGCATAAGGAATAAAAAGGGAAACTCTACATACTGGAATTCTCTTGTTGTTAAAAACCTCTCCCAGGAAACAATCTCTGTATTCAACACCAACTCTTCTGACACAAACTGGAACAATGACCCATTAGGACTAAGAGTAACTGTAAGCTGGCAGGATAAAGGACAGAACCGGCAGATAAATATTTCCAGCAAATTTACGGATTTTTAAACTATGCTAAATACAAATCTTACTAAATCTTTTACCCCGTTAGAAAAAGCTTGTTTCGTTAGAAAGAAACTTTCTAACAGGATAAAAGGCCATGGTTTTCTAACGGGGTTTACTTTAGTCGAAGTAATGGTAGCCACGGCAATAAGTTCTCTTATGGTCGCGGCTGTCTTTGGCTTCTTAATTGCCGGCAATAGATCCTGGCAATTGGGATCCGGATTAGTTTCTATTCAGGATAACGCCCGAAAAGCTGTTTACTACTTAAGCAGGGACATTAGAGAAATAACTACAGGCATTACCAATACCACTTTAGATAATAGCGGCGATAGTATAACTCTTAATACGCCGTCAGGACAAACTGTCTATTCTCTAAACACCTCCGGAAACACTAAAAGATTAGAACGGGACAATATAATTATAGCGAACAACATTGGAAGCGTAGGATTAAATCAAACAGGAGGAATTATTACCGTAACAGTAACTTCTCAAACTGCCGTCCCTCAGCAAGGAGAAAAAAGCTTCACTTTAACAAGAGAGGTAAGGCCGAGAAATGAATAATCTAATTCTGGCTAAAAAGAAAAAATCGGCTATATTAATCTTTACCTATATGGTATTAACCTCTTTGCTTATAATAGGCGCTTCTTATTCAAACCGTTTAATCTCTGAACTCAACAGTTCCCGCAGGTTTTTAGATAGAGAGAAAGCTCTCTGGGCGGCAGAAGCGGGAAGAACTGTGGCTTACTGCCACTTAAAAGACGACGCCAACTGGGACTATACCAGCCTGAGCTCAAGCGATAAACAAGTAAGCAGTGATTCTTCCTTTGATATAAGCGTAAATACCGTAGGCGCCAAAAATATTGTAACTGTTACCGGGAGTTCCGGAGATGCGGCTCGAAGGACATCTTTCAGTATATCTTACATCCCCTCTCTGCATAACGCCTTATCTACCGGAAATAAATTGTTAGGAACAGGAATTATTTTCGCTCTTGACATCAATGGAAACGCCGAGGCCGGAAACGGAGTATGGAAAAAATCTCTATGGAGAGGATATAACAAAGATACTTCCTGGATAACAACTCATTCCGGAAACGACTACGACTGGTCGGCAACTCCTTCTCCTCAAATAACCTACCCTGACGGAGAAACAGATGCCAACACCACAGAAGACGAGTTTTCCGACTTTAAAGATTACAGCGTTTCTACCATAAACGATTATAACCCTTCAGAAGTTGTTTACATTCAGACTAACGACAATGTCGTTGTATACCCGGGATGGAATGGAGAAGGTAAAATACTTGTTGACGGCCAGGTTCTTAAAGACAACAACAACCAAACTGTGACCCTAACGGGGAAGAAAATAGTCTATGTGGAAGGAGATAATGCAGGAGACGGAGATGTAGATATAGTCTTCGGAGGATCTGAAGTATTTAACGACGGAGAAGATATGACTATCATCTCTACCGGAGACGTGACTTATCTGGAACCCCTGCAGTCAGGGCAGAGCACTTCCCGTTTAAACGTGATAACTTACGAAAACTATGATGAAGCATCCATCCTCTGGACAAATCACAATTTGAATGTGTATGCGCATAATAACGTAAATTTCCTTTCTTTGCTCAGCAGCAGTTCTACTGAAGGAACATACACCGCTAATAACGACACGGAATTAATAGCTATCTTAGCGGCAAAACATATAAATTTTCCTGATAACACCACAGTTCCTCCGGGATTTGAAGGGTTTTACGGATTATCCCAGGGAAACATCTTTGAGGCAAACAGCCATGGTACATTAAATCAAGACTGGCAGGAATTATGACAATAAAAGGTGGGAAAAAAACCATTGTTGTTTTTTCTTTAATCACAGCCTTATGCCTTATATTTATGGCCATGAAAATAAAAACCGGGAGAAAAAGCATCCGGGAAAAAGCTAAGAGCTTTAAGGCAAAAAAATATCCTGCCGAGAACTTAACCCCTCAGAAAAAAACTAAAATAAAGCCCATTGTAATAAAACATAAGCCCGCTTTCAGTAAACCTAAATCTCTTAACGCCAAAGACTGGGATGCTTACAGCAGGGAACTCTTTACCAAAATGAAATCCGAAATGAGCCCGGAGTTCCAGAAAAAAATGGCAAAAGAATTAAAAAGAAGGGAACGCCCTGAGACCGAAGAAAATGTGAAGAAACTTGAAAAATACATTGAGAACCTACAGAAAGAAGTTTTATCCGGCCCCTTAAACAAAAAGAAAAAAGAGAAATTAAAAAAGCTCCTTGAAGTCCAGGGGAAATATAGGGCGATGGAAGAGCTTTTCCTCAAATAAGCCCAAATGCAACATACGCAGCCGTACCGCCAATGGTGCATTTGGATAAACAGGTCACAACGGATGGATTTGATTCTCCCCACAGGGCAAAGAGGATATAATTCTTCTTCTCCCGGAAACAGGGATTATCTTTACAGATGTTGGAAATTTTTTATCTGTATAGTAAGCTATAATCTCAGCTGATAGGGAAACTAAATCCTCAGAAATATCTTCAGATAAGACAACGCCAAAAGGCCCAGGTTTATCCGCAGGTTCAATGCACATAAATCTTCCTTCCGCTATATCTTTAAGCCGGACTCCTTCTCCTTCATTACGGGAAACTATAAGTTTGAATTTGTCAGAGAGAGATAAATATCGTCCCGATTTCAAGAAGACAATATTTTCTAAAGACAAAGGCAGGCCGCTTTCAATAAAGTTTCTTAATCTCCGGCAGAAATTTTTGTCAGTAAGCAAACAGCCGCCTGCCGGAGTTAAACAATTCTTAATCCCGTACTTCTCAGATAAAGCAATCTGCTGTTTGCGGGACCTTCCCTGGACAGATAGAAGTTTATCGCGGCAGACAATCCCCTTCTTTTCAGGAATTGTTTCCTCCAACAGCTTAGCTGACAAAGGCCTCAAAATTAGGCCCTTAAGGCTTGCCTCCCTTTCCATAAGATGAAAAATATCTCTTCTCTGAGACATAGGCCTCTGGCCCAAGACTTCGCCGGTAGCAATAAACCCGGCAGAGATTTTCTCCATTACCCGTTTAGCTTCTTTGAACATAAAGATCCTACAGTCAATACAGGGATTCAGATTCTTCCCGTATCCGTATTCAGGATTCTCTATTATCTTTAAGTAATCTTTTCCTAAACAGATTTCGTGAGGTTTTGTATTCGGGGGGAAGTTCTTTGGCTCCGATGTAAAAAAAGGAGATGTGAACCTGAGAAGAATAACATCTATCCCCTGCTCTTTAAGCAGGTTAAAGACAATGAAGCTGTCTAACCCTCCGGAAAACAAAAGGACACATCTCTTATAGGCCATCCACACGACGAAACCCGTTATCCCTTAGTAGGTTTCCTGCCGTGGTTTGCCTTCTTGCTCTTCCAGGACAATTTTCCTCTTCTTTTTCTCTTTGACATCTTTTTGCTTCCTCAATGAGACTGTGATTTTTTATTATTCCCAATGATAAAAAATCACTTAGTCGAATTGATCCCGCCGAAGGTTGGTAAATTGTCAACGATAATTTACCAACATCTTCTCTGAGGCGGGATTTCATTAATATTTATTAATTAACCAATGAGGCCGCAACTTATGGAATCCGAAGGACGACATAAGCTGCATGGCCGAATTGATCCCGCCGAAGGATAGGGAAATTATCAAGATAATTACCCTCAAATGCAACATACGCGGTCCGGCCACTTATGTTGCATTTACTACATTCAGAACCTTCGCAAACACCTACGGGAGTCTATTCAGTCCCCTCGTAGGTGTAGAATCCGCAAATAGGACTACCCTTTCTTTACAAAAGGCCTTCAACCACAAAATCTATCTTCTCAATAGGATTGACGATACTTGATGCTATATTAGCAATATGAGCGCTGATTCTCTTGTAATACCTGAGAAGCAGGGTATAACACACAGCTTTATCAACCGGCAAGTCGCAAGAAATCATTGACCGGATAATACTCTCACATTCAGAGCCAATCTTACCATGCTTCTGCATCAAAGACACAGCCCCTTCCTTATCAGCCTCAAGAAAAACCTTAGGAACTCTATAAAGGTTCTCTTTAATCTGGAATTCTATATCTTTTAAGCTCTTTACCAGCCCGTCTTCTAAAGGCGCCTTCAGAATTTGGCTCAACTCAAAAATATTCTTTCCGTAATCTCCTATCCGCTCGGCATCTTTAATAACGCTCATAAACACCAGGCAGGCGGGAAAATCTTTACGGGGGTTGATTGACAGATGCTCAATCAGCCGCCTGCGGATATTCTGCTCGCTCTCATTGACCTCCCTGTCCCGGGAATAAATCTCAGCATGCACAAGGTCTGATTTGATTTCCTTCCACCAAACTTCATTGGCCTTGTTAAAAATAAACTCAGCCTGCTCGAGCATATTGCGAAAATCATCAATAATCTTGTTCAGAAAAGACTCCTGTCTCCAAAGGGATAAAATCTCCTTAAACATACGGCATCACCTCCAGACTGTTTTTTCCAAGAAAATTACCGTTAAAGGAATAACAACAAAAACAGTTAAAACAAATATAAGGGCGAAATACCTCCGTTTAGCACATTGCGCGGATAGTTTTTCAGCCAAATAAACAGGAATCCTGCGCATAAACCTAAAAGGATAGAAAATAGCTATACCGGTAAGGTTAAAACATAGATGCGCTAATGCCGCGGCTAATGCGGCAGCCCTGCCTTCTCCGGAAACAGCTAAACTCGCTAACAGAGCGGTAAATGTAGTCCCCACATTGGCCCCCAAAGTATAAGGGAAAATCCGCTCAAGACCCACTATTCCGGCGGCGGCCAGGGGAACTATTACCGAAGTAGTAAGCGAACTTGACTGGACTATAGCTGTTATGACAAACCCTATAAACATAGCCAGAAGGCTTGTGCGGAAAATATACTTATCAATCAAAAGCTCGGCCTCACCTATAAACATTTTTCTCAAAATCTTGACCAGAATAATCAAAGACATAAAAAGAAAAAGTAAACCAAGGATTATAATCAGCGACCCGCTGATTTTTTCGCTTAAAGATAAAACCTGCAGGAGGAAAAACTTGAAGAATTTAATCGGCGGAGCGAGCAGCACTTTAATAGGGCTGGTAAAATGAAACCCTCCGATATTTTCAAATACCCGCTGGAGAAGCAAAGCAATTTTAGTTAGGTAGTGAAACTTCAGCTCCAAAGGAAAAACAATAATTAAGGTAAGGATGTTAAATATGTCATGTACTGTAGCCGCGGCGAACGCCCGCTTAAACTCGTTACGCCAGCTTATATGCCCTAAAGAGACTATCGCATTGGTAACAGTTGTCCCTACATTAGCGCCCATAATTATAGGAACGGCGCACTGCAGATTCATTATCCCTCCTCCTACAAGAGCTACGACTAAAGAAGTAGTCAAAGAGGATGATTGAACCACTACAGTAACTAGTATCCCTATAAAAAGGCCGATTACGGGATCAGAAGTCGTAGAAATAAGATGCCGGGCAAACCCTGCCCCTAACAAACCGGCTCCTTTACCTATAAATTCTATACTTACCAAAAAAAGGTAAATAAGGCCTAAAACAAAAACAGAGCGTAATGCTTTTTTATATTTATCCATTGTTAAGCTCATCTCGTCATTTGCTTTTAGCTCTTTGCCAAGAGCTATGAGCTATTTGCCATTAGCCTTTCGCCATTCGCTATCAGCCGATAAAAGCTTCTATAACTTCCGCCTCACGGTTTCTTATCCTTAAAGAATCCGGGGAAAACACCTTAGAAGAATAAATTTCCTTTTCTTCGCCGCTCTTGTATCTTATCTTAATCCTGCTTACCTTCATCCCGTCCAAATAAGTATCTTTTCTTTTAGGGTTACGGTAAATAACCAGAGTATCGCTTAAGAATTTAAAACAGAAAGAATTCTTAGGAATAACCTTATTCTTTTTCACTCCGTCAAAAAAGAGAGAAACTCTTTCTTCCTTTTTGGTAAACAGGCTCGCCTTAAGCAAGGGGGAAAATTCCAGATAGACTCTGCCTTTTTCCAGCTTAAAAGGAGACCTTCCCGCGGAAGCCAAAGTCATTATATTCATTAACTCTGCTGTCGATCCGGATAGACGGGAAACAAACCCTCTCCCCCAAAAAAGCTTCTCCGGATAAGAAGAACTTACAATAAAGGACGAATTCTCAAAAATACTCCGGCCGTAAGTTTCAGGATTTAGAAAACAGACAAAACAGCGGTTAATTTCCTCATAAAACTCGCGGTATAAGCTTTTTTCCAGCAAAGCTAATAAAAATTTATACTCCATATGCATCCAGATTGACTCATCCTCCAGCCATCCGGGCTTAAAGACTTTGATTCTTCCTATCTCTAAAGATTCTTTGTTTATGGACTCGTTAAGCCTGAACATCTTAAGTTTTTTGTCATACAGCCGGCTTTTCTTAACAAACCCGTATAACTTTCTGCAGGTGTCCTTATCAAGGACTTTAAATGCCCGGACAAACCCTTCTAAAAACAGAGGCAAAGAACGCTGTTTAAATTTTAGAGGGATAATTTTTCCCGAGGAAGACTTTCTGAACCTAATAACTTCATTTATAAAATAAGACGGCAGGCCTTTTCTATAATCAATGGTTTTTAGTCCGTAATCTATTTTATTAAGAACTCTGGTTACAAATTCTTCTAAACCGGATAAAGCGACCAATTTATCTTTCCCGCTGAACCCGTTAAAGGCATCTTCGCGGTAGTTTTCTTTAATTGAAGAAGCTCTATCCCAAAACCTGAAACTATTACGCGGCTTTCTGTTTTCTATCAGCAATTTATTTAACTCCTCCGAGAAAGAAAACAGCGTTTGGTCAATCTTTATCCGTCTGCTGCGGTATTTACCTAATTTTTCCTTTAGGAACAGGCATAGGCGTTTTAATTCCCATGTTTCAGATAAAGATGACCCTAAAAGAGCCGGCAGGCCGTTCAAAGCATCGCACCACCCGGGTTTTCCCGCCTCCATTTCTATACCCCTGCCAAAAGGGTCGAGAGAAGCTGTCTTATTGAGAACTAAAACCAGCATCTTCACAATAAGATTGGTATAAACTACCCTGTCCGTTCCTTTAACCCTCAGCCTATGCCGGAATTTCTTTCTAAGGCTTATCTCCGAATTCTTGTCCTTACTGAAGCTGATAGCCTTCCCCTGTAAAACCCTGCCGTCTTTCAAATAATACCTTTCAGACCGGGGAGAAACTCTATAGGAATCGTCATAAAAAGAATAAGTATTCTCAAAAAGAAGGGGTTCTTCTTCATCGGGAAAAAGCGAAAGGTAATTAAGGACCAAATCTAAATTATAAGTCCAATGGTCAATCCAAAACCCTTCGCCGAAATCCGCGGACTCAATTTCAACCGCCTGAGATAAAATCCTGTATACAGCTTTCTCAATAATATTAAAACTAATCTTTTTCCTGTTTAACCAACCGGCAACCCCGCTTAAAGAAAACTCTTTAGAACAAAGAAGCCAAGCCTCCTCTATCAAACCGGAAGGAATTACTCCCTTAAAGGCTCTCAGGAATAAGCTCTTGCTTGAAAAGATATATTTCTCCGGTTTAACAATTAAGGGATTATATCCGTCAGCTCTCTGAAGGCTGAAAAAAGTTCTGATATTTTTCCTCTGAAGAAAGGGGTTAAAAAATAAATCGCATCTCCGGTTTTGATTCACGTCCCTGAAATTACCTTCACCAGCTGACAGAATGCTGTTTTCAAATTTAAAGTGGTTATAGTCCCTTTCCAAATCTCCGTGTTTTCGGGAATAAAGGTAAACCGAAGCCGTCTTGTCTCCATCCCGGAAATCTTCGGGGAACCCGCCCCTTAAAACATTATCCAAATAACTCTGCTGGACATACCCGTTGAGGAAAGGGAGAGACGAATGTATAAAAGACTTATGTTTAATCCGTTCAATAATTTCTCTGTTTTCCTCAAACTTCCGCTCAACCAATTGGGTGGTCAATCCCGATATAAATTTGGGGATACCTTTATCTCCTTTGGACGAACCGATAAAAGTATAAAACCTTAAAGAAGAGCCGGTTTTAAGAAGGCTTTTTAGAAAGCTGAACGCGCAGGGGGATTTTCCCGACAGAATCTGTTTATTAGGATATTTAAAACTGTTTTTTATGAATTTCTCGGGATAAAATAAGCCGGCATCTTCAGGAAAAACACAGGCAGGGTCCGCGATTAAAGGCATAAGTTTATTTTTCCCTTTTTCGGATAGAAGAGAAAAGTAAAAATTGTTTTTCTTTACATAAACTGTTAGGGCAACATCTTCGGGTAAAACCCTCACTTTGTAAAAAGCCGTATTATTCTTGATTGACACATCCATCCAGGCCTCTAAAGTCCGGGATAAATCTTTTAAAAACCTGTGTTTTATCCCATAAGGGACAATCTGAGGCATTCCATCAAGCAGGGTCAATGAGATATCCTTCCCGCTGTTGTTGGCTATTTCAACATCGCGGATTAAAGCGGGAAAAGGGCCGGAAGGAAAGGTAAAATATGTAACCTTAGTACTAAGCCCTAATAAAGGATTATCTTCCCTGATTTCCAAAAACGCCGAATTGACCCGCATAACCTGACGGACATCTCCGCCGCGGGGATAAGAAAACGGTTCGTAAAACTTATCCCTAATCTTAAGGAAAGTACGGAACCCTTTGTCAAAAACTTCATTATAGGCTTTATTCGCCGGGTAAAACTCCTGAATTGAATGGTCTTTATCCTGCACTCCAGAGCTAACAACAGCCTGAGCCCGGTTTACATAAAAACACCAGAGAGGGAACCCGTACTTTCCCGATATCCCCGGAAGAAAGCTGGAAAAACTTTTTGCCCGGTTATAATCTTCAATTATAAAACTTCCTGTATCGTCTATTCTGTATTTCGGCATAAGTTTTTATTTTCCGGGTGTAACCATTCCTCCGGAAACAATTATTCCGGTTGCCTCTTTAATAGTCATATCTAAAAAAGATATATCTTCTTCAGGAACCATAACTACAAACCCGGTAAGAGGAGAAGGAGAAGAAGGAATAAAGACATTCACCATCTTCCTGCCGGATTTTTTATCAATAACACCTGAACTTTTATTTGTTACAAAGCCCAAACAATAAATCCCTTCGCGGGGATACTCTATTAAGGCTACTTTACGGAAACCGGAAGTCTGCGGAGAAAACAGGAAATTGAATATTTTCTTAATCGGAACATAAATCTTGCCTATCAGAGGAAGCTTAAGAAAAATATCTTCCATCCAGCGGAAAAGCCGGAACCCCGCGATGGATGCCAAAAATCCTACTAAGAGAATGATAACCAGAGAAAAAAATATGCCTAAACCGGGTATCCTGTAACCAAGATACAAATAAACATAGCGGTTAATATACTTGCCTAAAATACCGTCAGCAAACTGAAACAGCCCGTAAATAACATATCCCGTGAGGACAATGGGGACTATTACAGCTAATCCGGCAATAAACCAACGGCGAAGCATAACAAACTCTTCCTTTACCCCGTTAGAAACAAAACGCCGCCGGCGTCTGGCTCTAACGGGGTTTCCTATGAATTACTTTAGAGCGTTGGTATTATTATACACCAGCGCGTGGAAATGTCTTATCCCGTAAGGGATTACCCTTTTTAAAAGCAGCGGTCTTTAAGGCTAAAGAAGCTAAGACAATCTTTAAAATGTCCCCGTAAATAAAGGGAACAACCCCTATAATAACCGACTGGACAAAAGAAATCTTTAAACTCAGCATAAGCCCGGCAACTCCGGTAATATATATCAAGACATTCGCAGCAGCCAAAACAGCTGTCTGCTTTAAAAACCCCCTGCTGATTGAAAGAAAGCCGGGCAAAACTAAAGCGGCAAATAAAAAGCCTACGACATACCCGCCGGACGGGCCCAGGAAAAAAACAAACCCTTTACCTCCGGCAAAAACAGGAATGCCGAAAAGCCCTAGAAGGACCCATCCTCCAACAGCAAAGAAAGCCATGCGTCCGAGAAATAAAGGGCTTATAAATAAAACCAAGGTCTCAAAAGTAAGCGGGACAGGCGAATAAGGCAGATAAACTCTGACATGCGCCGATATACTCAAGAGAAAAACAAACAAACTGACCTTAGAAACATCTTTCAAAACATAGGCAGAACTTCCCTTCAAACTCAATTGTTTAGTAAACATACTACCCTCCTCTGAAGTGAAACGACAGAAAACAGAAGACAAATTGATACATTGTCAAATATATCCTCAGACACTTCGGGAGGGTTTGTAGATTATTCTCCCGAAGTGTAATCCCGGATTATTGCTATTTACTATTTGCTATTTACTATTTGCTATTTGCTATTTGCCATTCGCCATTCGCCAATAGGAATAGCCTCTCCTTCTTCCGGTTAACCCAAATAATGCGGTTAGCATTATTTGCCCGCCTGTGCCCGCAAGGGTATAAGGGTAAAAGGCCGGAGTTACCTAAGGGGAAAATGCTGTGTACTCTTTAGTACAACCTCTGTTTAATGCAACTATTTAGGCTGCCAGGCGTTATGAGCATTTCGCGCTTTCAAGCGCGAAGCCTACCCTTAGGATACAGCATTTTCCCAGTCAAAAAAACGGTTAGTAAACCAGCCTCCATCCTCCCAGTTTATGATAAGGGCTACCGTATTGACTGTGTTTACTAACCGTTAAGTTTTTAACTAATCCTTGGCAATAGCTATTGTTATTAATCCGACTAAAACCAGAAATAACCCCGCGCATCCTTTTATCAAATCCCGAAGATGAGTCCACCAATGAACAGCAAGAAGTATACCTGCCACAACAAAGGCAATCCCTAAAATAAATTTCAGGATAGTCTTTGCCACTTCAGATGCCGGTTTCTTGTCCTTCTTCTCCGCCTGGGGCTGATCATTCTGTTTTGCCTCTTCAACCATAAACACCTCCTCTTTACATACAATTATTACGGGCAGACACAAAGCCCGCCCTGCCTATCTCTCTTTCTTCCTGCGCTTCTAAAGCCTAGCCAAATCTTAAAAGCAAACTCTAAATCCTAAACTTTTCAGCCATAGGCTGATCCGCCTCAGGCGGAAAATTCCAATTTCCAAATGTTCTAAACTTTGTTTTGAATTTTGTATTTTGAACATTTGATATTGTTTAGTATTTAGAATTTAGTGCTTAGGATTTATTTATTATTAGGGGTTAGAATTTCCTCTTCCTAAGGCTCCTATCCCTGAAGCCGGTTTTTAATTATACCAAAAAATTAATCTTTTTGAACCTTAAATTTTAAATTCTTAACTCTATCAGAAGGCCGGGATTTCCACCTGCGGTGAATCCAGCCCCATAATTCCGGATAAGAACGAACCCATCTTTCTATTATTTTAGTCAATTTTACCGCGTTTACAAGAACTGTTTCATTTTTGTCATCTTTTTTCTCTAAAGGGACTTTCTCCTCAATAAAGATAATATGCCGGCCCCCGCTCTTCCTCACAATAAACACCGGAACAACCGCGGATTCAGACCGCAGGCCCAAAACAACCGGCCCGACCGGAGTAGCGGCTAATTTTCCAAAGAATTTGACCCATACCCCGCCGGTGCCGAAGTTCTGGTCCATCTGGATAACCAGTATCTCGTTTTTCTCTAAGGCCTTTAGAGAATCAAAAACTGCTTTCTTGCGCGGATAGGAGAAGATAGTTTTTACTCCGGAATCATCCCTTAACTTTTGAATAAACCTCCCTGTCCTTTGATCGCGCATAGGCACAGCCATAGTGTTTACTGTATATCCTTCCTTGGCAAGCCTAAGGCACATCAAAGGAAAGTCTCCAAAATGAGCAGTCAGAGCTATAACTCCACGGCCTTCCTCCAAGGCTTTATCTAAAGTTTCTTTACCGGATATTTCGACTCTCTCTTTTATCAACTCCGGCCTCCTCAGGAAATAAAACATCTCCCAGCTTGCCTCGCCCATAAACTTAAAACATTCACGGGCTGTATGCCCTATTTCTCTTTCGCTCCTGTTGTTATTAAAAGCTGTCCTTAAACTCTCTAAGGCAATCCTCCTGTGTTTAAAAGAAAAGATATACCCCAATAAGCCGAACACCCGGCCGAAAAAGAGGACAAAACTTAGAGGCAGGAATTTAATGGTATAAAATGTCCAGCTCATTAATACCCAACCCGTACCACGGGAGAACTTTTTCTTCCACTCCTTGTTCATAATAATCCCTGCCTGCCACCGGTTTACCGGTTCATCCTTAAAGTTTATATCCTATCTTCCTGACAAACTCTTTCCTCCAAATAACATCTTCTTCTTTCTCTACGCCTTTAGGAGAAGACCCGTCAATAACGCCTAAAATCCCCCTGCCCTGCTTAGTTTCACAGACTACAACCTCAACAGGATTAGCCGTAGCACAGAATATCCGGCATACTTCAGGAACCATCTTCAAAGAATTCAAAACATTTATAGGGAACCCTTCCTTTATAGCGATAAAAAAACTGTGGCCCGCCCCGATATCTTCCGCGCTTCTCAGAGCAAAGTCTTTGAGAAAAGAATCGTTTCCCTCGGCCCGAATCAGGCATTTACCCGAAGCTTCACAAAAGGCAAGGCCGAACTTTAATGCCGGAGAAGATGTAACCAAAGATTCGTATAAATCTTCCGCTGTCTTTATAAAATGCGCCTGGCCGATAATGATATTTACATCTTCGGGCGGCGATACTTTAATGATTTTTATTTCCATCCTCTGCCTCCTCTCTCGCGCTATGGTATTGTCAACAATATTTTTGTTATTACGGGCGGCCACAAGGCCCGCCCCTACTGCCTATCTCTCTTTTTTCCCACGCTTCTAAAGCCTAAACAAATCCTGAAAGCAAACTCTAAACTCTAAACCCTAAACAATTTCAAATGTCAAATGTTCTAAATCCTAAACTAAACTCTAAATTCTAATACCAAATGTTCTAAACTTTGTTTTGGATTTTGTATTTTGAACATTTGAGATTGTTTAGCATTTAGGATTTAGCGCTTAGGATTTATTTATTATTTGGCCCTTCTGTCCTCTATCTATTTTCTATTTGCTATTTGCCAATTCGGACAGCTTTGAGCCCTGACAAAAGCACCGTTAGTATCAGAAAAACCAGTCCCGAATTTATCCGGCTGTATATTGAACGGCTGTTTATCAAAGAAACTTCCGAAAATCTAATACCCTGAACAAAAACATTTTTATTGCCTAAAGATACCCGCCGGGAAATCTTTCCCTGAGGAGATATTATACAGCTTATTCCGGTATTGGCAACTCTCACTAAAACCCGCCTGTTCTCGACTGCCCTGAAAACCGCGCTTTGAAGATGCTGGCCAGCCTCAGGATAACCTTTAAACCAGGCATCATTAGTTATGTTTACCAAAAGGTTTGCGCCTCTTTTAACAAACTCCTTTACGAAATCGGGGAAGACATCTTCAAAACATATAGGCGAAGATATCTTAGCCTTTCCATAAGAAAATACCGTATATTCTTTTCCCGGGTTTATGTCTCCCAAAGAATTCAAAACATCTATAAAAGGAAGGTAGTCCCGAAAAGGGACATACTCTCCAAAAGGAACCAGTTTTATCTTCTTGTATACACCGGTTATACCTGAATCTTTATCTACTAACAGAGCCGTGTTGTAAAAAAGCCCTTTCTCCTCAATCACGGTTCCTATTAGTCCATCCCTTCCCAAACGGCTGAAGAATTGTTCAATCTCCTTTAGGTTCAGTTCCGAAACCGCATCCGGCCATGAAGCCTCGGGAAAAATAAGCAGAGAATCCAAAGGCGCCTGCCTGCCTAACTTAAACAGCTTTTCCCTGTTAATTAAACTATACCCCTCAGCCCATTTTTCTTCCCGCGTTATATTAGGCTGGATGATGCTTAAAGACAGTTTAGCCTCTTTGCTATAATCTTTACGCAAAACAAAATAACTGTATTCCAATGATAGGGCCATCAGAAAAACAAAAACCAACGCCTGCAGAAAAACAGGTTTTCTCTTTGGTTTGGCAAGTCCCGTTAGATGTTTACTATCTAACAGGATAAACAGGTTAAACAGGACAATATTAGCGTAAACAATCAGGAAAGATATTCCCCAAACTCCGGTTATCCCGGCAGGCTGGATAAGCCATAAGTTCTTATACTGGCTGTACCCTAGTAACCCCCATCCGAATCCCCCGAAAGAAGCCCTCACATATTCCAAAACAACCCATAAAAAAGCGGGGCTGGCCGAGAGGTATCTGCCCCTTCCGCAAAAAAAGGACTTACACAACAAGCCAAAGAACAGCCAGTATAGAGAAAGGTAAATTAGAAGAATGGCCAGCCCCAAGCGGGAAACAAATCCTATCCAAAAGATCACCGTCAGAAAATGGGATAATCCGGCCAAATACGAAAAGAGCAGAGACAGTTTAAAAGATGATTTCTTTAATACATAGAATAAGGGAATCAAGGAAAACCAGCAAAGGAAGGACAGACAAGCTGAATTTAGGCTCAAACCGGATATTACACCGCCCGCTATACTCAAAAGCAAAAACTTAAACATTACCTTCCGCAGCACTTTTTATATTTTTTCCCGCTTCCGCAAGGACAGGGATCGTTACGGCCTATCTTTTTCCCTGAAAACTTAGCCTTAACTTTGGCAGGCTGAGGAACAGGCTGGCTGTCTTGAGAATCTAAGGAGGAATATTCGCTATGCACAAAGTTCCGGGGTAATTGAGCAAAGACTCCAGCCATCCTTTCAGGCTGTTCTTTTATCTCTACTCTAAACACTAAGTCTAAAACCCCTTCCCGGACAGAGTCCAGCATATCCATAAATGCCCGGTATGATTCCTGCTGGTATTCTTCAACCGGGTTTCTTTGTCCGTAAGCCCGCAGATGAATACCTTCTTTAAGGTTATCCAAAACCAAAAGGTGCTCTTTCCAGCGGGAATCGATTATCTGCAGATAAACCATCTTCTCTAAAAACCTGGCGTTATCCGCGCCTGTATGCCTTTCCTTTTCCTCATAGGCAAACTTAATCCGGCCGAAGATTTCCTCTTCAATCTCCTGAGGAGACCGGCGTTCCATAACATCTCTCCCTACATCAACCCCGAACCTGATTTTGAGCTCTCTTATAAATTTATCTTTTTCTATCTCAATATTCTCGGCCTCCTGAGAAAAGATAAAGGTTATCTTATCTTTCAAAGATTCTCTGCACATATCCAATATTTCCTTTTTCAAATCCTCCCCTTCAAGAATCTCCTTTCTTTGAGAATAAACCACTTCTCTCTGCTTATTCATAACATTATCAAAATCCAAAAGCTGTTTCCTTATTTCAAAGTTATGAGCCTCAACTTTTCTCTGAGCCACTTCTATAGAACGGGTAACTAAAGCATGCTCTATGGGCTGGTCTTCAGGAAGGCCAAACCTTTCCATTATTCCTATAATTTTCTCCGATCCGAACAGCCGCATTAAATCATCCTCCAAAGATATGTAAAACTTAGAAGACCCTGGATCCCCCTGCCGGCCGGACCTCCCCCTCAGCTGGTTATCTATCCTCCTGGCCTCGTGCCGTTCAGTGCCGATAACATGAAGGCCTCCTAACTCAACAACCTTTTTATGTTCAGCTTCAAACTCCCGGCTGTATTCTTCCATTAACTTCTTAAACTCTTGTTTATATTCCGGGCTCTGAGAAGAAATCTTTTTCTGGCGAAGAATACTTTTAACTAAATATTCCGGGTTGCCGCCTAAAATGATATCCGTCCCTCTTCCGGCCATATTTGTAGCTATGGTCACCTGTTTAAACCTCCCGGCCTGGGCTACAATATTGGCTTCTCTCTCATGGTATTTAGCATTCAATACCTGGTGAGCCAATCCTTTCTGCTTTAACAGAAAAGAAAGTCTTTCAGACTTCTCTATAGAAGTCGTCCCTACCAATACCGGCCGGCCGGCGTTGTATAGTTCTTCTATTTCCTCAACCACAGCTTTAAACTTTCCCTCTTCAGTTTTATAGATGAGGTCGGGAAAGCTATCTCTCCTTAAAGGTTTGTTGGTAGGAATAACCGTAACATCTAATTTATATATATGCTTAAACTCCTGAGCTTCAGTATAAGCGGTGCCGGTCATACCGGACAATTTAGAATACATCTTAAAATAATTCTGGAGGGTTACCGTAGCCAAAGTCTGAGATTCTTCCTGTATTTTCAACCCTTCTTTTGCCTCAATTGCCTGGTGAAGCCCGTCTGACCAGCGCCGGCCGGGCATAAGCCTGCCGGTAAACTCATCAACAATAATCACCTTGTTATCTTTAACAATATATTCTTTATCACAGGAGAAAAACTCCTTTGCCCTTAAAGCCTGGCGGATATGGTGCGGCCATTCGGTATATATGTCCGCATATAAGTCTTCTATGCCTAAAAGCTTCTCGCATTTTTTTAATCCTTGCTCAGTTAGATTTACAGACTGGGTTTTCTCATCAGCTAAATAATCAAACCTATCTTCTAAATTAACTCCTTTGTACTTTGCTTCTATTTCGTCTTTTTCTAAAATCCTCCTGCCCTTAAGCTTTAAAGCTGCCTTTTTTGCCTCGTAGTATTTATCGGTTGATTCTTCCGTAGGGCCGGAAATTATCAAAGGCGTCCTTGCCTCATCAATAAGGATAGAATCAACCTCATCAACAATAGCGTAAAAATGCCCCCTTTGAACCATCTCGTCTAAACGCATAACCATATTATCCCGCAGATAATCAAATCCGAATTCGTTATTTGTCCCGTAGGTTATATCGCAGCTGTAATTAGCTTTTCTTTCCGAAGGCATCATCCCCTGTTGAATAACCCCTGCTGTCAACCCTAAGAATTCAAACACCGGCCCCATCCAATCCCTGTCCCTGCGGGCAAGATAATCATTAACCGTTATTATATGGACTCCCTCCCCAGACAAAGCGTTTAGATAGGCGGAAAGGGTAGCAACTAAAGTTTTCCCTTCACCAGTTGCCATTTCAGCAATCCCCCCTTTGTGAAGGACAATACCTCCTAAAAGCTGAGAATCAAAATGGCGCATGCCTATTGACCTGTTTGCCGATTCCCTCACTAAGGCAAAAGCTTCCGGGAGGACAGAATCAAGAATCTCTGAAACTTTCTTTACCCGTAAATCTTTATCGGATATACCGGAAACCTTTTCACCAACAAGGCGCTTAATTTTCAGTGTCCGTTCAGCGAAGAAACTGTCGGGCTTATCCCTTAATTCCGCTTCCTTAGAATTAACCTCAGCGACTATCTTTGAATATTCCACGATTTGGGAAGCTGAGGGGAGAGGGATTTCGTTATTTAAAACAATATCCACTTTAGGATTCAGCTTATCAATTTTCCTCTGATGAGACCTTATAAAATATTTCTTAAACATATTATCCTTTCACCTTCAACTCTAAATATCCCATCCTAACCCTTTCCGCGCGAATGGATTAAAGATTCTTCTATAAACCTTCCGATATCTCCGTCTAAAACAGCCTGGGCATTTGGAACCTGATAATTTGTCCGGTGATCCTTTACCATCAGATAGGGATGAAGGACATAGGAACGAATTTGAGAACCCCACTCAATCTTCTTTTTATCACCGGAAACTTTCTCCATCTGCCTGCGATTTTCTAATTCCGCCCGCTGGTACAGCCTTGATTGGAGAATATTCAAAGCTGTATATTTATTCTGATGCTGAGACCTCTGAGACTGGCAGGACACAACTATGCCCGTAGGCAAATGGGTAATCCTCACAGCCGAATCAGTAACATTGACATGCTGCCCGCCCGCCCCACTTGAATGAAAAGTGTCTATTCTCAATTCCTCAGGTTTTATATCTATCTTAATTATACCGCTGACTTCAGGGATAACATCTACCGAAGCAAAAGAAGTATGCCTCCGTTTATTAGAATCAAAAGGGGATATTCTCACCAGCCTATGCACCCCTTTTTCCGTCTTGAGGTACCCATAAGCATAGACCCCCCTGACAATAAAGGTAACACTTTTTATTCCGGCTTCTTCTCCATTTACAATATCCGTCAACTCCCAATTATAGCGGTTAGATTCCGCCCAGCGGGTATACATCCTAAAAAGCATCCCAGCCCAATCACAGGCTTCAGTCCCTCCGGCTCCGGAATTAATACTCACAATGGCATTTTCTTTGTCAAACCTGCCTGACAAAAACAGCTTTAATTGAAACTTATCTATCTTTGCCGACAGCTTATCTATCTCCTTTTCTACCTCTCCGCTCAAAGAAGAGTCTTCTTCAATTAAAGGCATTAACTCACCTGCCGCGGAAACTTCTTTATCTATACTTTCCCAGTTTTTTAGAGTTTCTGTAAGTCCTTTTAATTCGCTTACTGTTTTCCGGCTGGTTTCCGTATCGTTCCAGAAGGAAGGGCTGCCCATAGCAAGCTCTATAGCTGAAATTTTAGACCTGATTTTGGTTAAGTCAAAGATAGTCTCCCAATTCTTTTATCTTTTCCTGCATTTTCTGCTGTGCCCTGATTAAGTCTTTAATATCCTTTGCCATTTGAATTCCTCCTAACGCTAATTTACGCTAACCCTTTTTAACGCTAATTGCCGCTAATCCCTATTGCTGTTTTTGTTCAGCAATTTAACACTTCATCAGTTTAACAGTGAACTGATCTATCATCAGATGTCGTGCTGAATCTTCATCTTCATCTCTTCTTTGCGGTCAGAAAAACTGACTGCCGATTCAGGGCTGATAACCCCTTCTTTAACTAATTTGAGAAGGCTCTGCTCAAAACTAACCATACCGTAAATAGCGCCTTCTTCTATATACCGTCCAATCTCCCAGATTTTTGACTCCCTGATCAAACGGGAAACTGTCGGGCTCAAAGTCATAACTTCACAGGCAGGAATAAGCCCGCCGGCGTCTTTATGAGGAATAAGCCTCAAAGACACTACCCCTTTCAGCAGTTGAGACAACTGCATTAATACCTGGTCGTGCTGATAGGGAGGGAAAAAGCTTATTATCCTCTCAACTGTCTGGGACGCGTTTACTGTATGCATGGTTGAGAAAACCAGAACCCCGGTATCCGCGGCGTCTAACGCCGCGCGCATTGTTTCTTCATCGCGGATATTGCCGATGAAAATAACGTCCGGAGAATGTAAAGCAAACTGCTTAAGGGCGGAAAAATAATCGGAAACATCCTTGCCTACCGCTCTCTGATTTATCAATGACTTCTTATCCTTGAAAGTAAATTCTATCGGTTCTTCTATAGAAAGAATATGTTTTTTACACTCCCGGTTAATTTTCTCAATCATAGAAGCTATGGTTGTAGATTTACCGCTGCCGGTAGTCCCAGTAACTAAAACAAGGCCTCTTCTCTCTCCGCAAAGGCCGCCTAAAACTTTAGCCGGAAGATTTAACTGTTCAAAAGTAGAGACCCGCAAGTCAATTTTCCTCACAACCATAGTCAGGGTATTGCGCTGGAAAAAAATGCTTACCCTCATTCTCCAGTATTCCTTATAATAAAACGCGCCTTCATAATTCCTGTTTTTATTCAGCCAGTCTAAATTATCGTCTTCCACTATTTCTTTAACAATTAAAGATATATCCTCAACCGTAAGCTTTTCCTGATTCTTTATGTCTTCCACCTCGCCGAGAACGCGTATACGGGGCAGAGCTCCGGCCCTAAGAAATAAATCAGAAGCATTCGCCTTTATCATTTCGTCTATATACTTATCAATTACCATCTCTCACCTCCCTCTTTAGTGATCGACCCACATTGTCAAAAACATTTAAGCCCAAAATCATCGATACCCAAGTCATTTTCAATAACCAAGTGCCGAATTAAACAACTTTCTCATATTCTTTGGCTACCTGTCCCGATATTTCATCGGGGTTGGAATTTGGCTATTGGCCATTACTTTCCGCCAGAGGCGGATCAACCTTTAACTAAGGTTGTTGTTACTTGGTAATTGTGTCTTTTTTAAAAAACTATCTTTGGATTAAGGCCTTTGCTTCGTCCTTTATTAATCCTTTAATCCCAACTCAACACTCTATCTTAACCAAAGCCAAAGATTACTTAGTTATTTTATCACATCTTTTATAATTTTCTCTAAATTTATTAAAATTCTCTTGATTCTTTCTCCCCCGGAATACCCTCCCAAAGATCCGTCAGTTTTAACAACTCTGTGGCAGGGAACAATCAAAGGGAAAGGGTTTTTGTGTAAAGCCCGGCCCACTGCCCTATAGGCACTGGGCTTCCCTATTTTCTCCGCTACCCACTTGTAGCTTCTGACTTGCCCTAAAGGAATCCTCATAACGCACTTATAGACTTCCTTCTCAAAAGAAGTAAAACTCCTCTTTCTTACAGCTTCGGATTCTTTGGATTCGGGATTTCGCCATGGAGCGAAACCCCACATTGAAAGCCCTTCATTCACATTCACACCCCCGCCGAAGCGGCTTTCTGGCGCGTGGGTGATTTTAAACAGATTTCCCTTTTTATCCATCTTTCTTTCCGATTAACCCAAATAATGCGGTTAGCATTATTTGCCCGCTTGTGCCCGCAAGGGTATAAGGGTAAAAGGTCGGGGTTACCTAAGGGGAAAATGCTGTGTACTCTTTAGTACAACCGCTGTTTAATGTAACTATTTAGGCTGCCGGGCATTATGAGCATTTTGCGCTCTCAACAGCATTT
>Ga0164318_10001109_pt1 | contig 23213 bp, 20 predicted proteins | sample GuaBasSedimGuay9_FD_113734 | JGI IMG/M metagenome (GOLD analysis project Ga0164318, IMG submission 113734) | Subseafloor sediment microbial communities from Guaymas Basin, Gulf of California, Mexico - Guay9, Core 4571-4, 0-3 cm | ecosystem: Environmental > Aquatic > Marine > Hydrothermal vents... | reverse complement strand
TGTTTTTACCCAGGGGCGAACCACGAGGTTCACAGAACTTTCCGCCATCTCCACAACGCCCACAAACGGGGCAGGGTCCTTAAGAACCCTGTGGTCTTTTACTATTTCGTCCATAAGTATATCCCGAACTGTTTTAAGATTGCTGTCGTACGAAACACCAACTGTAAGGTCGATTCTGCGGATTTCCTCTGCTGTGTAGTTTGTTATGGAGCCGCCGATAAGTTTGGAGTTGGGAACGATGATCTTCTTGTTGTCAACTGTTTTGAGTGTTGTGGCCAGAAGGCTTATGAGCTCAACAACCACGGAGTCTCCTCCTGCCTCTATGTAGTCTCCTATTTTGAAAGGCCGGGTTACCATAAGAATCACGCCTGCGGAGAGGTTGGAAAGCGAGCCCTGAAGAGCAAGGCCAATGGCAAGTGCAGAAGCACCCAGTATGGCAACGATGGATGATGTTTGAACACCGAGCTGCCCAAGAGCTGCAACAACAATGAATGCCATCAGGGAAACATAGGCAATGGAACAGGAGAAGTTAACAACTGTCTCGTCAACCTTTTTCTTCAGAAGGGCTTTCCGCACTGCCTTTCGTATGGCGGCGGCAACCCAGCGTCCGATAACTATTATTGCCAGGGCGATAAGTATTTTCAGCCCGTAAGTTGAAAGCATACCCGGCAGTGAATTCAGAAACTCTTTAATCCTCTTGTTCCTCCTTGCGTTTTGTGAAATCAGAAAGAACTATAACAAAGCCCCTGCCTTTCAGCATTGAGCAGAAATCTGCAAAAACGAGGTTGAGTTTCGACTGGCTTTCTGTTTTACCGTGCTATTCTACATTAAGCAAGTAGAATCATCCTTGACATTCTACATCAGCAGAGTTAAAGTTCAAGCAGGAGGTTGTTGTGAAGAGAATTCTTGAAAAGCAGCTGCTTGCGTGGAAAGATTCCAGCCGGCGTAAACCACTTGTTCTTCGAGGGGCCAGACAGGTCGGTAAAACATGGCTTGTGGAGAATGTTCTTGCCGGTGAGTTTGATAATGTTGTGAAAATCGATTTTGAAAAGAAGAGAGCTTTCCGTTCATACTTCGAAGATGATCTGGATCCTGTGAAAATTGTCAACTATCTGGAACTGGCCACAGAGGCCATTACCCCGGGGCGAACTCTTCTGTTCTTCGATGAGATCCAGGCATGCCCCAGGGCTATTATGGCTCTCAGATACTTTTACGAAGAGATGCCTGAACTTCATGTTGTTGCTGCAGGGTCTCTGCTGGAATTTGCTTTCAGTGAAATATCGGTGCCGGTTGGCAGAGTTCAATACATGCAGGTCTATCCTCTGTCATATTTTGAATATCTCCTTTCAGTTCGTGGTAAACTGCTGGCTGATGAATCACTTAAACATCCGAGTGCCGTGAGCGGGCATATTCAGAACATGCTTCTGGAAGAATTGCGCCAGTACTTTTTTATCGGTGGTATGCCTGAATCTGTGAAGACATGGCACAATACAAAATCAATGATCGAAGTTTTCGAGGTCCAGTCGGAAATACTGGATTCATACAGGGATGACTTCTTGAAGTACAAACCTCAGGTAGACCCAGGTTGTCTTGATGCTGTTTTTTTAAGCGGTGCCAGAATGGTCGGGGAGCAATTGATATACACTAAACTGGATTCAGGTCACAGTGGTCAGACCAACCGCAAAGCGTTTGATCTGCTGGTTAAGGCCAGAATATTGAATAAAATACCTTCATGCAATCCTTCAGGTATTTCCCTGGGAGCAACTGCCAGCCGGAAGAAATTCAAGGCCTCGTTTCTGGATGTGGGGCTGATGCAGAGGCTTTGTGGTGTACCTGCGGATACCGAGTTGCTGCAGAAGGATTTACTGTCTTTTTACAGAGGCAAACTGGCGGAGCAGTTTGTTGCTCAGGAATTGCTGGTATACCATGGCCCTGATCTTTTTTACTGGGCGCGGGATGCCAGGGGAAGCAGCGCGGAAGTGGATTACCTGTTGTCATGTAACGGGGAGATTTATCCGGTTGAAGTAAAATCCGGCTCGGGCGGAAGCCTGAAGAGCATGCACATGCTGCTACGGACATATCAGAATTGTCCCCGGGGTTTGATTATGTACAGCGGTGAGTATAAACTTCTTCCAGAACAGAAACTGGAGTTTCTGCCGTTGTACGGTGTCGGGGCACTGTGCAGGTAGCGAATTGCTGCTTTTGTGCAAACTGAAGTTGGCAGACAGACGGATACAGGAACCTTGAAAAAAAAACTTAATATGGTATTCTATGATGCACAGTGAAAAGTTACTTCTTTATCCTGGAAGGTCGGAAAATGGAAATCAAGTCTCTTAAACCCTCCGAGCTCAGATGGACATGTCCTCCTGATATGTTTGATTTTGATAAAAGCAGTGAACTGGAACCGTCAAAGGAGATAGTAGGACAGGACCGGGCTGTAAGGGCGGTAAAGCTTGGGCTTGAAATCCCCAACAGCGGTTACAATATGTTTGTTACAGGTGTTTCCGGAAGTGGCAGGGAAACAACTGTAAAGAGAATTCTTGACCAGATAGATACAAGCACAGACAAGCTGACAGACCTGTGTTATGTCTACAACTTCGATGATTCAACAAGACCCCGGGCTCTTGTTTTTCCTGCAGGAGAGGGCAAACAGTTCAAGGAAGGGCTGGAGCTGTGTGTTGAGCTTCTGAAGAAAAATATTCCTGTGGTTCTCCACAGTGAAAGCACCGCCGCAGAAAAAGGTGCATTGCTGGAGAGTTTTTCCCTGCAAAAAAAAGAGAAGATGGAAGAAGTAGAAAAGGCTTCTGTAGAGGCTGGCTTTGCAGTGGTGAGTATACCCACCGGTCCCGGGCAGAGCCGACCGGATGTTCTTCCTGTAATAGATGGCAAACCCTATACCTATGAGGAACTTCAGCAGCTGGCCGCGGAAGAAAAAATCACTCCTGAAAAACTGAAAGAGTACAGAACGCTTCATACGGAGCTGTTTAAACTGCTTACATCGGCAGTCAGACACGCTCAGTCTGTGGAAATAAAGGCGCAGGTGGAAATAGAGAAACTGTTCCGGCGGATACTGAAGCCAACAGTTACAGGTATTCTGGACAGGCTTACCGGTCTTGGTGATGATGAACCGGCAGAGTATGTACGCAGAATTGCAGAGACAATACTTTCCAACATCAGTGTTTTTGCCGCGAATTCTGAAGAAGCGGATCCCTATGTGATATTTGAAGTAAATCTGATTGTTGACAATTCCGAATGCAAAAAGCGCCCTGTTGTCGTAGAGCAGTTCCCGGATGTGGTGAGGCTTTTCGGAAATATCGACAGAGTGGTGATCGATAACAAGCCGTACAGTGACCATACCATGATCCGGGCCGGTTCATTCCTTCGGGCCAACGGTGGTTATCTTATAATCAACGCCATGGATGTTGTCCGCCAGCCAGGTCTGTGGCAGACATTGATTCAAACAGTCCGTAACAGAACAGTGATAACCAGGCCCAACGAGATTACACGGGCATTTATGCCTGTTGAACTTCAGCCGGAGCCGATTGATGTGGATGTCAAGGTAATTCTCATAGGACCCGGGTGGCTTTATTCCACCCTTGCCACTCAGGACCCGGACTTCGGGTATCTTTTCAGGATAAGAGCCGATTTTGACGACAGAATGGAACTTAACGAGGAGAACATCCATGATTTTGCAGGTGTTATTGCCTACATCTGCCAGTCGGAATCTGTTCATCCGCTTAACAGAGATGCCATGGCTGCCATCGCCGAACAGGCTGTGCGGCTTACAGGCAGGCATGACCGGATATCACTGAAATTCAACATGGTTGCCGATTACGTGAGACAGGCCTCCTACTGGGCCGCTCAGGATGGCAGAGACACTGTAACATCTGAAGATGTTGCAAAAGCCATCAGGGAGAAAGAGTACAGGCTCAGCCTTGGAGAAGACTACGCTACAGACAGAATTCTGGAAGACCAGGTTATGGTCGATACCGAGGGTGTTGTAGTTGGTCAGCTCAACGGTCTTGCTGTGTATTCCGGCGTGGATCATTCATTTGGTCTGCCAAGCAGAATAACCGCAACGGTCAGCCCGGGAGTTGAGGGAATTGTCAATGTAGAGCGTGAGTCCGAGATGTCCGGGCGTATTCACACAAAGGGTGTTTATGTAATAACAGGGTTCCTTCGTGAGCATTTTGCTTCCGACTATCCACTCTCCCTTTCAGCTGGAATCGTTTTTGAACAGAGTTATGGGGGTGTAGACGGTGACAGTGCAAGCTCCACCGAGCTGTATGCCCTTCTCAGTGCCTTGTCCGGCGTGCCGCTCCGGCAGGATCTGGCTGTTACAGGTTCGGTAAACCAGCACGGAAAGATCCAGCCCATCGGCGGGGTTAACTACAAAATAGAAGGCCACTTCAAGGTATGCAGCCACAGGGGGCTTACAGGTACCCAGGGAGTTGTCATTCCCGAATCAAATGTAGTTAATCTTCAGTTGAGCCAGGAAGTAATTACTGCTGTTGAAAACGGTAAGTTCCATATCTATCCTGTTTCGACAATAGAACAGGGTATTTCCCTTCTGACAGGTGTGGAGGCTGGCAGGAAAAGTTCCCACGGTACCTATCCCGCTGACACTGTTCTGGGAATGGCCGACGGCAGATTGAGGCAGATGGCTGAAACGGTAAGGGATTTTGGAGGACGACACTGAAAAAGGTCGTTTCTTTCAGCTGGGGGGAACTTGAAGCCGACGGTTCAAATGTTGGTGACAGTGTTATCCTCAGAACGCAGTTTGACGCCTTTAAGAAAATGCGTATTGAATTTGGCGCACTCTCGGCAGATCCGAAGCGTACCGGGCAGAGGTATCCTGGTATAAGGTGTTTTGATGTTTCCGGCGGCAGACTGAAAGCGATTATCAGGGCGGTTAAGTGGTGTGACATCGCCGTTGTCGGTGGAGGAGAGCTGGTGCAGGATGTGTCTTCACTGTTCTACACTCCCTTCAATCTGCTTCCGATATTTCTGGCTTTTCTTTTCAGGAAAAAGTCATTTGCCTGGGCTGTGGGAATAGGTCAGATGCATGAGCTTGCTCCTCTTACACCGTTGCTTGTCAGGATTGCCCTGCGATTATGCAGTGGTATTACCGTTCGAGACAGAGGTTCTTTCAATGTTCTTCACCGGCTTGGATTCCGCGAACCGGAAATGATTCTTGCTGCCGATTCCGCACTTACCCTTTCTGATTACTCTACAGAGGCAAAGAAATCTGATATCCTTGGAGCTGCCCCCAGGAATGTACTGAACAGATCAGGAAAATTTCTGCCTCTTGAAATCAGGAAGAAGTTCAGGAACTACAAAGAACCGGACCCACTTCCGGCTGCAGATGCATGGGCAGGAATTCTTGACGCGTTTGCCGGCAGACACCATTCAGAGATTGTTATGTTTCCTTTTCACACAGGTTCTCTGTCAAACAACGATCATGAGTTTTGTGATCTTGTAAAAAGCAGAATGAATCATTTTTCTCAAGTAAGATTTGCCGACCCTTCCAAACCTGAAGAATTCACAGATCTGATCTCACAGTGCAGAGTGTTTGTAACAGCACCGCTGCACGGTGCCATTCTGTCTGTTGTTACAGGTACGGTCCCGGTGTCTGTTTCCTATGCAAGCAAGTGTTCCAGATTCATGGAACAGGCGGGGCTGGAGGATTACCTGATCGCAGGAGAATCGGGGATTCCGGACAAAAGTGTAACAGCTGTTGTTGAAAGGGCATGGATGAACTCTGAGAGTATAGTGCAGCGGATGATTCCAGTGCGGGATAAACTTGTCCAGCGGGCAGCAAAAACAGCTGAACATTTCAGGGCGGTTTTCAATCTATGATTCGGGGAATTCATGTGTCTACCGCCGGAGGAATTATAAAAGCTCCTCGCAGGCTCAGAGAGTTCGGTATGGAGTCCGGGCAGATTTTTACCGCAAATCAGAGAAGATGGAGCAACAAAGAAATTCCAGCATCTGTGGCTGATGGATTCCGGGAGGCATCAGAAGGATTGATTATAGTTTCACATGCCTCCTATCTAATCAATTTTGCATCGGCAAATCCGGAGGTTGTGGAAAAATCCAGAGTTGCCCTGGTTGAGGAACTGAACAGATGCAGAGCCCTGGGTATCAGGTTTCTTGTTATGCATCCCGGGGCACATCAGAAGGCAGGGCTTGAAAAGGGCATAGAGATGATCGCGTCAGCTCTCCGGGAGCTTCTTCCATCAGTTGAAGACAGACCCGTGCTGCTTCTTGAAAACACCGCAGGCGCAGGTACTACCATAGGGTGCAGAATAGAGGAACTTTCTGCAATCAGGGATAGCTCCGGCATCCCTGAGTTGATAGGATACTGTATTGATACGGCCCACGCACACGGTGCAGGATACACAATAGACAGTTTGTCCGGGGCGACTGATTTTGCAGATACAGTAGACAGAATTCTTGGACGGGAGAACATAGGAGCATTTCATCTCAACGACTCCAAAGTTGAGTGCAACAGCAGACGAGACAGACACGAGCATTTTGGGAAAGGGAAAATTGGCATCGAAGGACTTCGCCTGCTTTTCCAGTCGCCGGTTTTCGATGGAGTACCGGGAATTGCTGAGACTCCAGGTAGCGACGGTGACAGGGTCGAAGACATTCTGAGGCTTGGTTGAATCAATAACTTTAACGACAGATGAAAGGAATTGTGATGAGAGCACTGGTATTAATATTGGGATTACTTTTTCTTGCGGCAGCATGCGGTGAACCAGCGGAGGTTGCCGAAGAGAACGATGGTGCAGAAGTAATTACAGGGGAAGAGAACGATGGTGCAGAAGTAATTCCAGGGGACATTGCTACAGATCCTGTGGCCATTCTGAATGCGGCTACCGATGCTGTGCAGGGTGTTGACGCTGTGTCTTATACCACCAATCTCCAGGGCTTTTTTGTAGACGGTGACACAACTGATATCGTTGTGTCCAGTCAAGTGGTTCTTCAAAAAGGTGTAACTGTTGATGAATCTGCTGTTTATGTGGATTACGTCATGACAATAGGAAGAGAGGACGCTTCAGGCACAGTGGCATCCGACGGTATCAACGCTTACTTCATCGACAATACCAACGCACAATTCATCCATGGAACAATTGCTGACGGGGGATCCCGTCTGATACAGAATGCTCCCAATGGAACAGTGATGGTGGAGTACCTGATACCTGATGAACCATACGGCGCAGAGCTGAACGCAGCAGGCTACGAAATACTGGAGCAGGAAACCATTGATGGTCATCTGTGTCATGTGGTGGAAGTGCAGATGCCGCCGTACACCTCCACATGGTGGATAGATGCTGAATCATACCTTCCAAGGGCCAACAAGATTTCTGTGTGGGATCCTGAAGGTTCAGGTGCAGGTATGGAATACACCGTTACACTTACAGATCTCGATGTGGATGTTCAGCCGGAATCATCACAGTTTCAGCTGCAGTGCCCGGAAGGCTTTGCCAACAGTGAGTATGTAGGAGCAGTTTCTGTTGGTTCTGTGGCTCCGCTGTGGACCCTTCCTACACCTGATGGTGGAACTCTTTCCCTTGAAGACCTTCGCGGGAAAGTTGTTATCATGGATTTCTGGGCGACATGGTGCGGTCCCTGTCGTCAGGTTATGCCCCATCTCCAGTCTGTTCACGAGTCACATGGTGACGAACTGGTGGTAATAGGAGTAAATACCTGGGAAAATGCCGATCCAATGGCTTTCATGGCAGAAAACGGCTACACGTACCAGGTTGTTCTTGAGGGTGATGAAGTTGCACAGCAGTACTTTGTTGAAGGTATTCCCACATTCTATGTGATCGATCAGGAAGGAAATGTTGCTTTTCATGCCGTTGGCTCAGATCCCGCCAACGCAGAGGCACTCGACGAAATTCTTGTAACGCTGCTGGGCGAGTAGACGCATATTCGGAGGCTGGAGGTATCTCCAGCCTCCACCGCCTGTTGAAGGGAATATTTAATGAGAACTGTCGCTGCGATTTTTCTTGTTGCCGCTGCCTTGTACGCCTCTCCCGAAGAAGATATGAGCAGGGTGATTGATGCGGTGTACCGCGCAGATGGAGAAACAATTCTAAACTGTCTTTCATATGAGAATCAGGAAGCTCTGGCCACGGTTATTTCCATGGTAAGACTTGTTCCGGAACAGGTATCAGAACAGCTCAGGGAACAGCTTGATGTCCAGCTCAGCCCGGGGGAAGTGGCATCTCTTACCGGCGAGGAAATGATCTCAGTAATCGTCGATTCTCCTTTTTTCAGGAGTGAAATTCCTCCTTCGAGAGATATGATCAGCTGTGACAGCCATACCATGCACGGAGACACGGCTTACGTTTTTATCACAATAGTAAACGAAGATTCTGTGTACAGCTATCCCATGATGCTTCAAGACGGTTCCTGGAAAATATCCCGCAGTTTCTTCTAATCCTTCCCGGTTTCTGACTGTTCCTGCTGTTTATCAAGGTGCTCTTTTTTGAGTGATCCACTCTGGACAGAGGCTGCAGTGATGTATTCATACGCTACTTTCTCAAATAGTTATGTTCCGGTTTAAGAGTTTTACAGAGCAGGGAAAATTTGAGGAACGCGTCTCCCATGGTTGATATGACAACAGGTTCTGTGCGGGGCAGGCTGATGCTGCTGGCCTGGCCGGTTATGCTTTCACATCTGCTGCAGACATTCTACAATCTTGCCGATGCTTTCTGGCTGGGCAAACTGGGCAGACAGGCCCTGACTGCACCAACCATTACCATGCATGTGTTCTTCATCGCTTTTGCTCTTGCTATGGGTCTTGGCGCCGCCGGAACCACTCTTGTAAGCCAGTTCAAAGGGGCAGGTGACCACCGGAAGGCCGGGCTGGTTGGTGGGCAGTTGATGATCATGCTCACCGGAATAGGGCTTGTCTTTGGTGTGGCTGGATTTCTGTTTACACCTCAGATACTCAACCTGCTTCACACCCCTTCAGATTCATGGCAGCTTACCTATGAGTACATGCGCTGGATATTCACCGGTTTCCCTCTATTGTTCGTTTTCTTCGTATATCAGGGAATCAGTACAGGTCTTGGGGACACTGTAGGACCAATGCAGGTGAACCTCATTTCGGTTGTTGTTAACGTTGTTCTCGACCCTGTTCTGATTTTCGGGATTGGTCCGTTTCCGGAAATGGGAGTAGTCGGTGCCGCTGTTGCAACTGTGTTCAGTAGAGCTCTTGCCTCTTTCATAGGAATGCACCGGTTGTTCAAAGGCAGAGACGGTATGCAGATAACCGCTGGAGACATGAGACCTGATGGTAAAATGATCAGCAAGATCATGAAGATAGGTCTTCCTGTGTCTCTGGGGCAGCTTGGTACAAGTCTGGGTTTCACTTTTATGATAGGTATTGTGAATTCTTTCGGCAGCGCTGTTACAGCCGCCTTCGGAGTGGGTAACAGAATTATCCACATGGCTATGGTTCCGGCCATGGGTCTCAGCCAGGCCAACGCCACCGCGGTTGGTCAGAATCTCGGTGCCGGTAATGTGAGACGGGCAGAGAAGTCATCCAACACGGCACTGCTGCTGATTGGGTTGATCCTGCTGCCGGTTGTCCTGGGAATGTTTTTCTTTGGAGCAGACATTTCCAGGGCTTTCGTAGATGATCCTGAGGTAATACAGCTTGGCAGGACGATGTTCAGAATAACCACGCCATCGGTGTTTGTGTTCGGTTTCCTCATGGTTCTTCTGGGAAGTTTTCAGGGGTCGGGTTACACTTTACCTGTGATGGTTCTGAACATGTCGCGGTTGTGGATACTTAGAATTCCAGGGGCTTATCTGCTGGCGTATACCGCAGGAATGGGGCCAGGTGGAATCTGGTGGGCGATGTTTGTATCCAACACCGCGGTAACTGTTGCAGGGTGGATATGGTTCAGAAGGGGTACATGGAAAACAGCGTCAGGAAAGATCGTGTCAGATGTGGAAAACACAGAATCACTGGCTTCCGCCGTTGATATGGACTGATCGAAGAATTCTCTGGTCTACACCAGAGCCTGCAGTGCTCCCAGCACTCCCAGCAGAGACAGAATAACAAGCACAGCCTTTCTGTAAGATGAGCTGTCAACTTTCTTTGATATTAAAATTCCCGCAACTCCACCTGCAGCGGCCCCTGGTATGTACACAGCAGCCTGAAGCAGATCAGAAGCTGACGCTATTCCAGCACCGATAAAAGATGGAATGGAAGCAATGGTCAGCAGAATGAAAAATGCAGACAGGTTGGCCCTGAAGGAATTCTTTTCTGCTCTTACTGCAGAGAGGTAGATAACGGCAGGAGGCCCGCTGAAAGTGGTCAACCCGTTAAAAATACCAGATAGAACTCCTGCGGCAGTCATCCCGAAAGCGGTTCTTTTTATCGTTGGTATATGTGTGTATAAAGAGAGAGCAGAAGCTCCGGCAACGATGGCTCCGATAATTACCCTCACCGTGCTGTCAGAGAAGTACCCCAGTAACCAGGCACCAGCCGGGGTGAAGACCACGCCGGCAACAGCCATGGGAAGGAAGCCTTTAAGGTTAAGATTTCGACGGGAAGTGGTGAAAACCATAACATTCAGAGACAGGCTGGAAACAGCGATCACAGGAACTGCCCACCTGGCAGGAACAAAAACACACAGCAGGGGAAGGGCAAGCAGAGAATAACCGAATCCGCTGAAACCCTGAAGAGTTCCAGCCAGAAAAGTTATTGCCACCACAGAGTACAGCATTCCGTTCCTTTCATGTTGAAACAGAAATATAGCAGGCGTTTCCGCCTGGTGTTTTGTATGTTACAAGCTGTCTGAACCGTTTGCGAAAGGCGGAATTATGCAGTGGTGGATAGATAAGCCCAGACTGATGGGGTCACACAATCCAGAGCAGTGGGAACTAGGAATAAAGAACCTTTCCACCATTGTGTCTCTCATTGATCCCTCTGAGCAGCGGTTGAGGTACAACCCGGCTATTCCAGGAGTGAAGTGGGTTGAAATTCCAGTTAGAGACTACGATGCTCCTTCCCTTGAGAAACTTCTGCGGTTTGTCAGGCTTGTTGAAAATTCCACAGGAACTGTTCTCGTACACTGCGAAGGTGGTAACGGGAGAACAGGTACATTTGGCGCGGCCTGGCTCATGCGCGATGGAGATACTTCTGCAACAGCAGCAATAGAGAAACTTAGAGAGGTTAACCCACACGCCGTTGAAACCGATGAGCAGAAAGTTGTTCTGATAAGGTTCGAGAAAAAGCTGAGGGATTCCCGTTAGAAGCCACTACTCAATGTCTATTCTTAGATTAATCCCTTCAGAAAAGACTGCCGTCTGGACTCTTCAAATTTCTCTATCGCGTATCTAAGCATTGTCCTGGGCATCTTAGTGTATCGGTGTTTTAAAAATTCAGTTTCTGCCTCCAGGTCTCTGTTTCCCACTTCCCGAAGCATCCAGCCAACCGCTTTGTGAATGAGATCTTCCCTGTCTTTCAGCAGCAGATCGGCTATGTAGAAAGTTGAAGTAAAATGGCCGTTTCTTATGAAATGCTGTGTGGCAACTATGGATATTCTGCGTTCCCACATGGAATCTGAAACAGCGAAATTGTAGAGAGGTTCTGTGTTTTTGCCGAAAAGGTAAGCTCCTGCTATGTGCGGTGCAGACGAATCAACCAGGTCCCAGTTGTTTACCCGCCGGGAATTTTTCATGTACACAGTATAGATGCTGTGCTGTTCCAGATCAGATCCCCTCTTGAATTTGTCAACCATGGAAAGCAGCGAAAAGAGCCGCACTTCGTGCCATTCCGACTGGAGCAGCTCTTCAGTGTCAGATGCTGTGATACCTCTGAAAGCCTTTACCTGGTTTCTTACTTCCGGTACCGTTATTCCAAGAAATCTGTCACCTTCACCATACTCGCCGGGAGCGGTTTTGAAAAAGCGCATGCTGTGCGCAGCCCGCTCTGTGTTTCCCCTCTTTACCAGTGCTGAAATCACACGGTCTGTTTCCTTTATTACCATTCTCAGTTCCGGTTGGCTTTACCCTTCAAAGTGATGTGTAAGCACAAATGCATCAGGCATCAATTGCTCAATTCTGCCTAAATATTCACCTGTCCAATACGCTATTTCCTTTACGCTTAAGCGTATAGTGGAAGCACGCCTAAAATACAATGGTCACTTAAATTCCTCAAGACCTTCCTGCGGTACTTTCTCAGATTTTACCCATGCGAATGTTCAGTGACAGCACGCTTCTTTCCGTATAAGTCAAGGGCGGTGAGTTTTCGCATATTACACTATCATTGATCCAGTGGATTTTACATTGTTTAAAGGAAGACCATCGTGAGGAAAAGAAAGAGCCCACTTGTAAGAGATGCAGATACAGGCAGCCTTCTTGAACTGCTTATGGTAGTGGCCGTAGCTACAATTCTTGCCAGCAGAGCATTTCTTGCGGCTACTGGTTACCCGGAGATATCACCTGGAGATCTTCATATTGCCCATATACTGTGGGGTGGTTTGTTCATGTTCTCGGCACTGGTCATGGTTTTTCGTTACTGGAACCCTTCAGTTAGGAGGTTTGCTGCATTACTGGGGGGGATTGGTTTCGGCCTTTTCATCGACGAGCTGGGTAAATTCGTAACAGACAACAATGACTACTTTTACAAACCGGCTATAGCGGTAATTTATGTGGTTATCATTCTGCTGTTTTTACTGTTCAGAGGTTTTGCGGAGAAGTCAGAGCTTTCAAAGAGGGAACTGCAGGTTAACAAACACCTGAGAGCCGACCTTGGGGATATGCATGATACATCTTCAAAGATACTGGGATTGTACGATTCGACGAGAAGGAAATTCGAGAGGATCTTTGACAGTACAATTGCCATAAGAGGTTTTGTCCCAGTGTTAATGACGGTTTTTGTATTTCTTAATCTTACTCAGCTTGGAATTATCTTCGGATTCATCAGCCCTGACTGGCTTCCCATGAAAAACACGTCTGGAATCTCCATTATTGGGATAGCTGTGAGTGGATTTCTTGTTCTTGCCGGTGTGTTTTACCTTCGGAAATCTGTGTACAATGCATTTCTCTGGTTTAAAAGAGCGATTCTTGTGAGTATTTTTATAACACAGATATTTCTCTTTTACCAATCACAGCTTACCGCACTGTGGGGGCTTGCTGTGGATCTGGTATTCTATGCCGGTATAGAAAACTATATTCAGAAAAATATGGTCGGTAATTCATCTGAAGGTTAGAATAGATATTGCAGTGAATTTACAGGAAACCAGTTAATGTAAGGACAGCAATGAAATACTTCGCCACATTATTTACACTTATTTTGTTAACTCCAGCAACTGCCAGCAGTATAGACCAGGCCATGGTTAAGATCTACACGAACAGTGTAGCTTACAACTACTACCTGCCGTGGAGCACGGATGCACCAATGGAGAGCTCCGGTTCCGGTTGTGTGGTTCACGGAAACATGATACTGACCAATGCCCATGTGGTAACCGATGAAACCTATCTTCAGGTCAGAAAAGAGGGTGATCCCAGAAAGTACAGGGCAGTTGTCGTTGCGGTTTCCCATGAAGCTGACCTGGCCCTGATAACCGTCAGTGATGAGTCATTCTTTGATGGTATTCGTCCTCTTGAACTCGGCGAACTTCCGCATGCAAGGGAAGAAGTTACCGTTTACGGTTATCCAATGGGGGGTGATGCTCTCAGCACTACCCGTGGTGTGATCTCAAGAATTGAGAGCTCCAGATACACACACAGTGGTCTTTCTCTGCTTACAGTTCAGATAGACGCCGCCATCAATCCAGGCAACAGTGGTGGCCCCGCCATTATTGACAACAAAATAATAGGCGTTGCAATGCAGACAATGACCCAGGCCGACAACATTGGCTATGTGATACCTGTTCCGGTTATTGAACACTTTCTTCAGGACATGGAAGACGGAAACTACAACGGATTTCCGTCTGCGGGATTCAGTTATCAGACCATCCGCAACGATGCATTTTCCGCAGCATTTGGTATAGGCGAGGAGCAGGTCGGAGTGATGATTACTGATCTGGCATACAATTCTCCTGCTGCTGCTGTTTTCAAGCCCGGTGATATCTTGATGAAAATTGATGGTCAGTCAATTGCAGGAGATGGAACGGTAGAATTTCGCCCTGGCAGCCGTACCAGACTTGACTACATGGTGAACAGGTGTCAGATCGGAGAGACAATTCCTTTTGAAATAATCAGAGACGGTACCGTTCAAACGGGGGAAATGATTCTGACATCAACTCTCCATGATCTCGCAGTTGTTCAGGCGAAGATCTACGATACGCCTCCGGAATATTTCATATTCGGTGGCGCAGTTTTCATGCCTCTTTCGGTTAACTATCTGGAGTCTTGGGGCAGTGAATGGTACCTGAATGCCGTTGATTACCTTACTTTCCCGTACCTCTACAAAAACTGGCGTTCTGAAAACACGGAAGAGCTTGTTGTTCTTACCTATATGCTGCCAGCTGAAGTGAATACAGGGTATGAAGACCTTCAAAACGAACTTATTGTAACAGTGAATGGTGACAGTATAGCAGGTTTTTCACAGTTCGTTGAACTGGTAGACGCAAACCAGGATCCTTTTCTGGAGCTTACCACGAACCTGGGCAGTGTAATCGTTCTAGACAGGGAACAGGCAATCGCGGCCAACAGGGAGATCATGGACCGTTACGGCATAATAAGAGACAGATTTCTTCTGTAAGTTCTGACAGTACACCGGCAGCTCAGGAAGCTGTGCTATGAGTTCTGCTTCAGCTTCTTCAGCTCTCTGTCCCAGTATCTGTTGGCTTCCCGCATGTAGAAACGATCTTTCAGGAGAGGTTTTGCAAGCTGTGCTGCGGTTTTTTCTGATATGGCTCCTGATGTTACCAGTTCCTCGCCTGCTCTGCGGAGGTGCTTCCGGTAGTTTGAGATCAGTGGCTTTAGAACAACTGACGTGTTGCGCAGAAGTTCTCCCGCTTCGAGATATATCTCTGCAGCTACAACAGAGTGCATGTTTCGCGCTACCCTGCGGAAATGAAGCTTCAGAGGCTGAAAGTTATCTCGTCCCGACATGCCGCAGTTGGAGATAACCATGATATCCGGATATTTCTCAAAGCGTCCAGTATGTCTCCATTCTCCATTGTTATCTTTTTCGAAGTGGGGGTCCAGCAGGGGAAGAAAGCGGTCCATAAATGCTTTCAGCATGGCTGCAACACCATCCACATACAGGGGAGTCGCCATAACGATGAGATCACTTTCCATTACCTTCTCAAGCAGTTCATCCATATCGTCTTTGATGACGCATTTCCCGGGAGTTACCGTCCAGCAGTTGAAGCACCCCCGGCAGAATCCTATTTTCTTTTCAGACAGATAGATCTGTTCCGCACTGGCTCCTGCTTCTTCCGCCCCTTTTAAGAACTCTTCAACCATAATTGCAGTGTTGCTGTTTCTGCCCCGGGGGCTTCCATTGAATGCTGTAATTTTCATACTTACTCTCCAAACATCAAAATAATAAGGATGCGTGGCTGCGGAATGTTACTGTGCTTAATCGCCAGGTTTTGTAACTGGCAGGTTCAGCCCGCTGGTTGATGTTGTAGTTAGTGACTTTTTGGATCAGTGCCGTAACCGTTGTCTCCGCGAGTTCCCTCGGTGCAGGCAAGTATCAGGTTGTACACAGGAGCCAGAATAAAAATCCCGCTGTGTTCCGTGTCATGCATACGTCTGATATACACATTCAGCCAGGGCAAAATCGATATAAGTAAGAAAATTCCACCAAGCATACCGTCTCCGTTTCTTGATCCTTCAATGGAGCCAAGAATGAAAAGAATGATGGTATTTACCAAAGTGAATACCCAGAACTCTTTTCTTCGTGCTCTTCCGGAACCAGTGCGGTATTTCCTGAATGGTTCAAAATACCATCCCACGATAGAATGCTCCCGTGCATTCTTTTGTCCGTCGTTTCTCTGCATTTCTCTCCCCGCTCTCTCTTTGCTATTACTCCCAGAATTCACTTTAATAATAATACATGTGAAAAATACATGAAATGGCCGGAATTACCAACTTCAGGTTCGCAAAGTCGGTTGCAGCAGACCTGGCACAATGTTATTTTGAGGGGCTTGGAAGTATTTCCCTGAAAGGAACTGTATTGGTTAGAACTGGCAGAAAGATTGCGATAGTTGTTCTTCCTTCGCTGACCGTTGCGGCAGGGGTGCTTCTGAACTTTTTCAGCAGTGTCTGGATAGACTGGATTTTTAAGATAAGTCTTTCCGGCACAGTGGGAATAGGTACAAACTACATTGCAATAAAAATGCTGTTCCGTCCATACAAACGCACAACGCTTGGCAGACAGGGTTTGATACCCGGAAGAAGAGATGACATTGCCGAGGCTGTTGCAACGGCAGTTTCAAAACAGCTTCTCGATACCGATTCTGTATTGCAGTATCTGGAGGAAAACAATCTGATACAGAAAACTGCATCGGGGATACTGGAAGCAGCACACCGCTGGATACAGCAGCCAGTCAACAGACAGATGATTATCAGCAGTGCGGGACGATACCTGCAGGACAAAGGATCCAGGTATGCAGGACAGTTGTTTTCAAGAGTTGCCGAAGTGGTAAAGAAGCACGCGGCGGAAAACCTGTCACCGGAAAAAGTCTGGATTCATATAAGAAGAGCTTTGCAAACCGAAATTGAGAAACCGGAAACCCTGCAGCTGATTACTGTTGTAGTAACAAATCTGGTTGAAATGAATTCTTCATCAATTGCCGGCGCAGTCAACGAAATGCTCGAAGACTGGATCAATTCCAGAGGATTTCTGGTTAAGCAGGCTATGAAGTTTGGCAAGGGAATATTCAGAATAGACAAGAGTAGAATTAGAAAAGAACTCTTGAAGAAGGTAAGAAGTCAGTCATTTGTCAGCGATGTTATGAACCTTCTGGAAAGCAACACCGATTCTGTTCTTTCCCTGGGAGATGACCCTGCGGTGAAGCAGAGATTTATGGAGTTCTTCCAGTTGCAGAAACTTAGATTTGACAGCTGGATAAAAACAGAGGGAGTTGTTCTGGCAAGCGGAAAGCTTGTTTCCTACATGGAATCAGATTCTTTCTGGAACCGGCTTGATAAACTACTGGATACTGTAGTCGGGAAACTGGAGGAGGTACTGCGGAGGAAAGTGCAATCAGAGGAATTTAAGGAGACCGCAAGGAATTTTGTACTGCAGCATGCCCACAGAGTTGATATCAAAGAAATGGTCAGGAAAAAGATATGTGAATTCGAACTGCAGCAGCTGGAAGAGCTTATTACCGATGTAAGTGGTGAGAGCCTGGCCGGGATTGAGTTATTTGGCGGTATACTTGGAATGCTCGCCGGTCTGATTCTGATTGACCAGTGGTTTGTAGCTGTTCTTGTTGCAGCAGCAGCGCTGTTCTGGCTGGTGGAGAAGCTGCTTTCAGCGTGGAAAGCTAAACCGGCAGATCTATCTGATCAGTGAATTTCGCCTGACCTTTTCAGTGCCCACCTGGAAAGCATAGGTCCTGCAAGTTCGTTCACGACTACGGTTCCCAGTATCACGCTGACAAGAGTGTCTGCAAAAGTGCTGAATGCAGGTTCCGCATGCAGAACAAGGGCGAGACCTATTACTATGCCTCCCTGGGGAATCAGGCAGAATCCCGTGTATTTTCGTACCGGTGCAGGAGCTGAAGACAGCTTTGCGCCCAGGCTGGCACCTGTGAGTTTTCCCCACATCCTCAAAACAACAAACAGCAGTATAAGAGGTGCTGATGACCTCAGCACGCCGAAATCCAGTTTCATCCCACTGACTGTAAAAAACAGAATGAAAACAATCTCTTCTATGCTTCCAGATACTTTTTCGGGAATCTGTCTGGACCACTTCCCTGCGTTTACCACGATAAAGCCCATGGCCATTACTGCAAGAAGGGGGTCTGCACTGGATAGCTGGGCAACACCGTAGCAGCTGTAAAGAGACCCCAGCAGCAGAGCCAGCATTCCCGCAGTGGAAGAAATCGTCATCTTTTTTTCAAGCAGAGCAAAGATTCCGCCAATGAGCACACCTATTGCAATAGATGAGCCTATTCGAAACAATGGAGAAAGAATCGAATCTGCTGAAAATGAACTGTGGGTGACAATAACAGCCGCCGCGGCGGCGGCAACACTGTAGTTAAGCATCCCGATACCGTCATCCATTGCGGCAACGCCCATAACTGTTCTTGTAACCGGGCCGTTGCATTTGTACTGGTGTGCGACGGCAAGAGTGGCAGAGGGATCCGTTGGAGAGGCGAGGGCTCCGAACAAAAGAGCCATGGGTACTGCGTAGGGAGCCAGATCCGGAGCGAGAAGAGGTACAAAAATAGCAAAACCAGCAGCTACAAATAGATTTGCAAACTGAGCTTCAAACACGGTAACAATACCGATTGTTTTTCCTACGCTTTTTATCTGCGGCAGGTACAGGCTGGCTCCAACCGAGAAGGTGATAACGGATAGAGTCATGGTCGTAATGAGGTTCGAGCTGTTTACGAAAGACGGCGGGATAACACCGGAAACCTGCGGATTGAGAAGTATACCGGCAAGTATGTAGCCGGTAACTTCGGGAAGCCCCAGCTTAGAAGCCGCTTTTCCGGCAATGAATCCTGTGAACAGCAGAGTTCCAAGCATGAATATTACACTGGTTTCCATGTTCCTCTTTCTGATTCTCCCGGGTTTGCATAAATTAGGGTGTTGCTAACCATAATCAATGGAGAGTTTATATGAAATACTTTGTTTTTTTTGTGCTGGCTGTTCTTGTTGCCGGTTGTGGTGGAAACCAGCCGGACACAGATCCTGCGATAAACCTGCCATCTGGAGAAACAGCCATGGAGAACACTCCTTCCGGACTCAACGCTCCCAATATTACAGGTGGAATAAACCGGGCCAATCAGGAGGTTTGCAGAACCAACATGCTTACAGCATCAGCTTCCATAAGCATGTATCAGGCTCAGCACGGAACACTGCCTGAAACACTCGCCGAAGCAGGTATTTATGCGATCTGTCCGGAAGCGGGGGAATTCAGATACAATGTTGACGGGCAGAACTGGACACTCGAGTGTCCAGCGGACCCATCCCACGGATCGGTGCATAACGGAGTAAGTTCCTGGTAATTCAGTGTTCTGTTTCTGAAATGTGTCTTTTCAGTTCGTCGACTGAGATGCCCAGCAGGGAAGCTGCCTGATCCAGATTGCCCCCACAGTATGTTATTGTTTCAGAGATATGATCTTCAATTATGTCCTTAAGAACCGCAGGAGTAAAATCGCCTGTGTTTTCTCCAGGAGAAATTCTCTCGCGAATGTAGGGTGACAAGTCGTCCGGTGTTATCTCGTTACCCTCAGCACCTACCACAGCACTTGCTATGATGTTCTGCAGCTCCTGAACATTGTCAGGATAGTTGTAGTGAACCAGTAATTCCAGGAGATCGTCTGAAATTGAGAGAGAGTTTTCCTCCCGATCGAGTTTTTTCAGTTCCTGCTGCAGAAAATGGTCGGCTAGCAGGGGAATATCTTCAGGGCGGGAGCGCAGAGGGGGTATCTTCATGGAGTTTACCATCAGGTGATACAGCAAATCTCTGGAAAAACTTTCTCTGTACCGGGGACTTGTTAAATCCCTGGTGGATGCCACAATGATTCTCACATCACTTTTCTTTATCTCCGTAGAATTGTCCCTGTAGTATTCCGAGTTCTGGATCACTCTTTTCAGTCTCACCTGCACCGGCAACCCCAGGCAGTCAACGTTGTCTATAAACAGCGTTCCTCCTGCGGCAGCTTCTACAAAGCCCTGTTTTTCATCGTGTTTACCGCTCCAGTCTTTTGCTCTGCCGAACAGTTCTGATGAGAATTCCTCCCGGATGTGAGCTGTGCAGTCTACAGCAACAAAAGGCCCGTCAGCCCTCAGGCTGGACTGATGGATTGCCATGGCAAGACGCTCCTTGCCTGTGCCCTGTTCTCCCCAGATGAAAATACTGAGATCGCATTTTGCGACTTTTTCGGCGTTGCGCAGTAAAAGGACCATCTCTGGATTCGCTGTTGGCAGATGTGTGAAAGTTTCGCTGTGTCCCAACTCGCCCTGTTCCATATGGGCTGGCAGTTTATCCATGGTTTCCCGAACGGCACCGTGCTCAATGGCGTTGTCCAGTACTTCTATGAGGTGCTCGTCATCCACAGGTTTTGTAAGGTAATCGAATGCACCCCGTTTCATGCTTTTCACTGCCAGATCAACATCATTTGCACCGGTGAGAACAATGACAGGAATTGATATCTCTTTAGCCAGCATCATGTTCAGTATATCAATACCACTGACATTCGGCATATCAAGGTCCAGCATTATTACATCGAAACTCTGTGTTTTAAGAATACTCTCTACCTCTCTGGAATCATTTACCACCGTGGAATCAAACCTGTCTGTCTGCATAAGAAACACCATGAAGTAATTGGTTACCGCAACATCGTCATCAACAATCAGAACCTTGTTCATGATCCGTTCTCCTTACTGACAGTTACAGGGATCCTGATTGTGAATCTGGTTCCACTGCCCGGTTTGCTTGTTACTGAGATACTGCCTCCGTGTTCTTCCATGATCCTGTAAGCAATTGCAAGACCGAGACCTGTTCCTCCCTTCGCCCTTTTGGTGGTGAAGAAGGGGTCGAAGATCTGCCTCTGGGTTTTCTCGTCCATTCCCTTCCCGTTGTCCTGCACTTCTACTACAACGGTATTTTCGTCCATGGAGGAGCTTACGGTAATAAGTCCTTTTGTGTCGTCCGGTATGGCCTGTGCGGCGTTTACTATAAGGTTAACAAGTACCTGCTCAATTTTCTGTGAGTTACCGGGGAACTGTTTTACATCTTCCGATAACTGAAGAGTCATTTCCCCGTGCTTGTGTACCTCATTCTGTACGAGACGCTGCACAGCGGTGAGAAGCGTGTTTATGTCGACTTTGTCAACCAGAAGTCCTTCGTCTTTTCTTGCAAAGCCCCGAAGGCCCTCTACAATCCCCTTTATTCTTTCCGACCCGTGTCCCATGTCGTCCACGAGCGTCATTATGTGTTCTCTGAAAAATGAGTATTTTAGTCTGGCTATTTTAAGGTCAGGATGATTCTTCTGATATTCATCAACAATTGGCAGCATGTCTGTGAGGGCCTGCTTGACTATTTTTATGTTTCCGCGAATGAACTGATTGGGATTGTTGATCTCGTGACCGATACCGCTTACAAGCTGTCCCAGAGAAGCCAGTTTGTCTGCCTGCTGCAGTTGCTGCTCATAGGTCTTCTCAAGTGTAACATCCCTGTAGAATTCCAGAATACCTTCAACTTCTTCATCTCTGTTGAATACGGGAAGTGCGTGTACTTCAAGAAAGCGATCTTCATTTCTGATGGTGACAGTAATGGGGGTTTTGTGTTTTACAATCCTGGATAACCGGCAGTCGGCACACGGACTATCGATATTGAAACACGCCTGATAGCATTTTGACCCGGGTTGAACGCTGTCGCGGTTGCTCATGATAACATTCCAGTTCAGGTCTATCATCAGAACCTGATCCGGAATTGCCTTGAACATTGTTTCAAATCTTCTGCTGCTCTCGTCCATTGTTTCATTTACCCGGCTCAGGTATGAATCAACAGTTTTGAGTTTCTGTTTCTGGGATTCCAGTTCAGTTTCTCTGTTTGCTATCTTTTTCTCAAGCTCCTTAAGCCGATTTGCGAATTCCTCCTCCTCAGCCTGCTTCATAGCAATACTTTCGGAAAGTTCTTTGCGTTCCAGGGCAAGACTGAGCATCCTGCCGATCTGCTTCATCATCTTCCACTCTTCCGGAAGCAGTTCTCTTTCGCTGTTAAGATACCCGACTCTTATTTCTCCCTTGATCTCTTCATTAACGTACAGCAGTACATCAATGTAGTCTCCCGAGGGCTGCTGTCCGTACTCAGTTCCCTGGTAGATAGAGTAAACAATAGATTCCTCAGGGTACTGCATACCCTGGGCCAGGAATGGGGGAAGTTTGGTGAAAAAGTCTTTTATGGTCTTTGACGCTTCTATCCATTCTGCAACGGCGTAGAGACATGAGAGTTCCTTGACGCGCTCTTCTTTTTCCCAGTCATCCATCTTGCGAAGAGAGTCGGCCTGCCTGCCGAATATCAGGTAGAAGCCGCCTGTAACACTGCTTGTGTATGCAACTTTCATAGGCGCGGGAACTGAGTCGGCGGTTCCCGTTGAAAAAACGGCCAGCACACCACGGTCACCCAGGCTGACTCTTTTCATGGCATATCTGATGGATTCTATCGAACTGTCATCGAGAATATCATTGAGATGCTTACCAATTATGTCCGAGTTCCGGGAGGAGCAGGCGTACTTCATAAGCGGACTGACATAGTGGATCTTCTCGTTGTTATCCACCACCAGGAGGAAATCAAATGTGCTTTCGATGAGAGAATAAAGATCATCAAGGGTTATCATAATTACCTCCCGTTTCGGACGGCGGTGTTAAGAAACATTCGTTGTAAATGCTACAATTATCAGTTATCGTCAAGCGTACATTGTTGTTATGAATGAATCAGTTTGTGTGTATGCTGGCTTTCCTGAAAAACCATGCAGTATGCATGAAATGTATTTCAGGCTAGAGATAGAGATATAGATGACAATTTATCTTGCTCTGCATCCTGACGCTGCCCCATGGTACATATCAGTGGCTGTACCCGGAGAAAGCAGTGATTGACAGCACTTTGCTTAAGGCATTTAACCTGTACATAAAGTAGTACATATTTTTAAGAAGGTGTGGAATGACAACATTGACGGCAACGGATGCAAGACGGGAGTTATTTGAGTTAATCAGAGGAGCGAACGAAAAACATGAGGTATACAGAATCAGACACCGCAAAGGATCCACAGTACTTCTTTCCGAGGATGATTATGACAACCTTATTGAGACGCTTAACTTGCTCTCCATTCCTGGCTTCAGGGAGAGTATCAAAAGATCAGCCGATCAGGTTGAAAATGGAGAGACTGTTTCTTTTAGCGCTGTTTTTAAGCAAGACTAGGAGCCTGACCGAAAATACAACATCGGCATTAGACACCACACGAACGGCTGCAAAGCGCGCCGATTATCGTCAAATAGCGCTGCTATTCTTCTCCAATCGACACGCTTTCCATCTCGTC
>Ga0164318_10001108_pt1 | contig 23217 bp, 18 predicted proteins | sample GuaBasSedimGuay9_FD_113734 | JGI IMG/M metagenome (GOLD analysis project Ga0164318, IMG submission 113734) | Subseafloor sediment microbial communities from Guaymas Basin, Gulf of California, Mexico - Guay9, Core 4571-4, 0-3 cm | ecosystem: Environmental > Aquatic > Marine > Hydrothermal vents... | reverse complement strand
GTTAATTATTTTGCAGCAGGTGTTAATTTAGGAGCATGGGGTGTTCTTGCTATTAGATTAAAAGCTTTAAATTTTGGAGAAATTCCTTTGACAACAAACCAAGATCCATATGGTGATTTTGGAAGAACATTTTCTCCTACATTTACTACAGCAGGTTTAAGCTGGGCTCGCAATATGACAGATGTTATTCAAGTTGGTCTTAATATGAAGTTGATTTATGAATCTGTTCCTCGTGCAAGTGCAAGTGCATTAGCTTTTGATATCGGTATTCAATATCATAATTTTGGTAATATAAATGGCTTATCTTTTGGTTTAGTTGTTAAAAATATTGGTACTAATATGTCATATTCTGGTGCTGCATTGCTTGATGCTGTTTCTGATCCTGAAAATGGTTCCAAACAATATATGAGTAGAACCTCTTTAAGTTGTCAATTGCCTGCAAGTGTTGACTTTGGTTTCTCATATGATTATGAACTTGCCCCAATGCATAAATTAGATGTTTCTGCTTTATTTCAACATAATAACTTTTCTCATGACTTGGCTAGATTTGGTTTGGAATATGGTTATAATGATTTCTTGTTTGGAAGAGTGGGCTATATTATGCCTACAGGTGGTTCTGAAGATTATTATGTATTTGGTTTAACTGCTGGTCTGGGATTGAAGTATAAAATTGGAAATTCATTCATTATTTTTGATTATGCTTATCAAGCTACAGATTATTTTGATCCTTTAAATATTTTCTCATTTAGATTTCAGTTTTAGTTGATCATAATATCATTGATAAAAGCGGATAGAATTATTATTCTATCCGCTTTTTTTGTTTATAGGAGAAATTAATATTTTTTTATTATAAAAAATGTTTTATATTATAAATTATGGTAGATTTAAAAAAATTGAAACGACATTTCTTTAGGAAAAGTAGGGAATTTAATTTTTTTTTAATAGTAACTCCTTCATTTGAGGAATTAGCATTAAAAGAATTAAAAGAAGTATATTCCAATATAAAAAATATAGAAATAATAAAAGGAGGTATATATTTTTCTGCTGATTTAAATGTTATAAGTGCTGTACATAATTATTGTAGAATACCTATTCGTTTATTATTAAGACTTGGAACTTATATATGTAATTCTGAAAAACAAATATATAAAAATTTATCTCAAATTGAATTTGAAAATTATTTAGGAAATAATGTATTAAATATAAAAGTTTATTCAAGAAGTTCATGGATATATAATGAAAAAAAGTTGGAAAGTATTATTAGAAATTTTTTTATTGAGAAGTATAAAAATATTTTTAGTTTTGGAGATAATGGAATTACTCTTTTTTTTCGTATGAACCATAATAAATTAACAATTAGCATAGATCTTACAGGGGATCCTTTATATAAAAGGGGAATAAGCAAGTTGAAATCGCAAACACCAATGAGGGAATGTAATATTGCAGCAGCAATAAAATTAATAGATAATTTTGATAAATATAAGTTTATAATTGATCCCTTTTGTGGTTCCGGTACGATTTTAATAGAATTGTATATGAAATTAAAAAATATATTACCAAAGAGGGAATTTAATTATTCTAAAATGCCTATTGTTTATTTTATAAAAAATACAGATATTAGTTATCAAGCATCTTTAAAGAATATTGCTCATATTTTTATAGGACTTGATATTTCTTTTAAGAATTTAAAAATTTTTAAGAAGAATATCGATAATTTATTTGCAATTGATAATTTATTTGCAAAGAATTTAATAGAGGTTATAAATGCAAATGCTTTAAGCCTTCCATTAAAATTAGGTAAGGATGAGTTTATTATATTTTCGAATCCGCCATTTGGATGGAAATTATTGGATAAAAATAAGGCAGATTCATTGTTGCATTCTTTTTTTGAAATAATGTTTGAGCGTTATGGTAATTTTAAATTTGGAGTATTTTATCCTGATAATAAATTATTAGATTCTTTATCTTCTGATAAGGTTACATTTCCATTTGGTGGACATAAGATTAATTTTTATTACAATTGAAAACATAAAAAAGGAACTTTATATAAAAATTTTTAATTTATAATTAATAAATAATGCGGAACTAAATAATGTGGAGAGAATTGAATTATTTTGAATCTTTTGAAGAGGAGGATAGACGGGTATGAAGAGATTAGGAGTTTTATTATTTTTTGCGTTATTTTTGGTGTTTTGTAATAATAATGTTCCAGAAAAGGTAGATTTTAATATTTTATTTACAACAGATGTTAGAGGAGAGGTTAAAGGTTGTGGTTGTAGAGTTGGTGGTGGTAATTTACTTCAAAGGGCTGAACAATTAGAAATAACTAAAAAGATGTATCCAAATCATATATTGGTAGATGGAGGGCATTTTATTTATGGGAATGGCACTTTACCGAGATTAAAGTGGCAGAATTATATTAAGTTATATGATATGTTAGGATATGATATTGTAAATGTTACTCCCTTTGATTTTAAAGACGGGTTGGAAGAATTTAAAAATGAGATAAAAAAATATGATATTGATTTTATTTCTGCGAGTTTGATCGACTCCAAGACAAAAAAATATATTTTTAAACCTTATGTTATAAAAGAGATAAATATTAATGGATTAAAGTTTAAAGTTGGTTTTATTGGTTTGTTTGAGGATTTATGGTTTGGGGCGTTTCCCATTAATAGACAAAACAATGTTACTGTGCGAAATATTGAAGATGTTATAAAAACAGATGTTAAAAATTTGAGAGATAAGGTTGATATTTTAGTTGCTTTATCTTATTCTAAATGGGAGTTAAATATTAATTATGCGAAAAAATATCCTTATTTTGATATTATAATTAGTGGGAATGGTATTACTAATAAGAAATATAAAGTAGGCCAAACGTTACTTACAAGGGCGCATAATATTGCTAAGTTTATTGGAAATATAAAATTAGAAGTTTCAAAAAATAAAGATATTGTAAAAGATGATGTGGAATTTATTTCAGTTGATAAAGATGGACCTATATCTGATAAAATGAATGAATTTTTGAAAAAAGAAGAAAATATTAATTTAAAACATTAATTTTTAATTAAAAATTTTAGTTGACTTTATTTTAATTTATGTTTTATTATAGAGAAATAAGGGTTGGTTATGTTTCTTGATTTTGCTTTATTTTCAGAATTAAAAGAAGATGATGAATTAGTTTATAAGATTTGGGAACCTGAAGAATATATTATTTCTATGGGATATAATAATTTGATAGAAGATTTAATTTATACTGATAGAGTGGTTTATGATAAGATTAAGGATAATAAAAGAATGACAGGTGGAGGTCCTATTTTATTATCTCCAGGGATGGTGGTTATTTCTATATTAAAGTGGATGGAAGAGGATAAAATTAGCCCATTTTCACATTATAGTGATATTTCTAGATATATATTGAGAACATTTGAATTATTAGGATTGAAGAATAATATTTATTTTAATAAGAACGAATACTATTATAAGGAAGATATTTTTGGTTTTTCTACTTTAAGAATTTTGGATAAGCTTGTTTTTTCAAATACATTTTTATTTTTTAATAATGATTTGAATTTAAATTTTTTATATATGAAAAAATTTTTCAAATATAAAATAAACATATCAAAGTGTTGTAATTTATCTAAATTTGGATTTAATATTGATATTGAAAATTTTATAAAAATTTTTATTTATTGTATTGAGAATGAGTTTGTAACAATTTAACAATGGAGGAGTCCGATGATTATCGGTGTACCAAAAGAGATTAAAGTGGAGGAGTACAGGGTTGGTTTAACACCAATGACAGTAAAACCATTTATTGAAAATGGTCATAAAGTATTAGTAGAAAAAGGAGCGGGCGTTGGTAGTGGTTTTTCTGATGAAGACTACAAAGCAGTTGGTGCAGAGATTGTTGATAATAAGGGAGAATTATTTGATAGAAGTGAAATGATTGTAAAGGTAAAAGAGCCTTTGCCTGAAGAATATGATCTTTTCCATGAAGGTCAGATTTTATATACTTATTTGCACCTTGCAGCAGATAGAACTCTTACTACTAGTTTAATGGAAAAAAAGATAATAGGTGTTGCTTATGAAACTATTGAATTAGAAGATGGTTCTTTACCTCTTTTAACTCCTATGAGTGAGATTGCTGGCAGATTATCTGTTCAGGAAGGCGCAAAATATTTAGAAAAGCCTTTTGGTGGTAGAGGTATTCTTTTAGGAGGTGTTCCTGGAATTAGAAGAGGTAAAGTTGTTATAATTGGAGGCGGTGTTGTTGGTACTAATGCATGTAAAATGGCTGTGGGTCTTGGAGCAGATGTAACAATTTTAGATGTTAATGCAAAAAGATTGGCGTATTTAGATGATATTTTTTCTACAAACATTACAACATTATATTCAAATTCTTATAATGTAGAAGAAGAATTATCAAAAGCAGATTTGGTTATTGGAGCTGTATTAATTCCTGGCGCTTCGGCTCCAAAACTTATTAGAAGAGAACATCTTAAATTGATGAAAAAAGGTGCAGTAATAGTTGATGTAGCAGTTGATCAGGGAGGGTGTACGGAGACTACAAAACCTACTACACATAAAGATCCTGTTTTTGAAGTTGATGGTGTTGTTCATTATTGTGTGGCCAATATGCCAGGAGCAGTTGCTTTGAGTTCTACTATTGCTTTAACAAGTGTTACAACTCCTTATGGCTTGATGCTTGCTAATAAAGGTTTTAAAAAGGCTATCGAAGAATCTGAAGCTTTGAAAAAAGGTGTGAATTTATATAGAGGCGCTTGTACATATAAAAATGTTGCAGATAGTCTTGATTTAGAATATACACCTTTAGAAGAATTATTATAAAATTTAGTTTTAAAAACAGGGGGATAATATTTATCCCTCTGTTTTTTGTAGTTTTAAATAGCTTTTTGAAAATTTGAGTTTGTATTGTATAATTTAGCGGTGATAAAGTAATTGGCAAATACAGTTTAAGTGTCTTAAAGTATTTTTATATAATAAATATTGTTATTCTGATATTCGTTAAATATTATATAAAATAGATTTTTTTTAATAATGTAACTTATTTATAAGTAATAAGTTGTTAATAATTTTAATGCTAAATTTTTTATTGTTATTTTGGTGTTTGGAGATAAGAAGTTTAGAGATAATAAATAGTAATTATCAAAGAAGTACGGTTTTATAAAGATGCAAGAAATATGAGTTTTGCAGGGCATACAATTTAGTTATGAGATAAAATAATATAGTTTTATAGAAGAATGTAGCCGGATATTATATTGATTATAACATAATTGAGGTAATGAATATAATTTTGATAAGATATGCCTTTAGGTACAATCGAGTTAGGATATATTTTACAAATATTATTTTTCTTTCAGTAGTTATCTTTTTTATGAGCATTGTGCAATATGTTTTTTATGCTAATAGGGCGATGGAATATTACAGAATCTTAACAGAATTTTATTAGACTGTAAAAATAACACTAATTTTAATTTTTTTCACTTTTTCATCTCAGATAGGAATTATAGGATAGATTTTTTATTTTCTTTTAAAATCTTTATTGTAATATTTTAATTTTGTTTTATATATGGTGGTAGAGGCATTCTTTTATAGATTTTTTTAATGAATTTTTTTGAAAGGAGTTTAGGACATATGTTGAGTAAATATGATATTTTGAAAAAATCTGTTATTTATGAAGTATTTTTAAGAAATTACCCACCTTACGGCAATTTCAAAAGTCTGATAGCAGATCTTGATAGAATTTCTGATTTTGGAATTGATATAATATGGTTAATGCCTTTTTATCCCTGTGGAAAGAAGAATCGTAAGGGTGAATTTGGTTCTCCTTATGCCATTTATGATTATAAGGGAATAGATTCTACAATAGGTAATTTTGACGATTTTGATTTATTTATAAAAGAGTGTAGAAAGAGAGATATTAAAGTGATAATAGATATTGTATTTCACCATACAGCATGTGATTCTGTTATTGTCCAGGAACATGGTGATTTTATATTGAAAGATAAAGATGGAAGTTTCACAAGGAAAGTGCCTGATTGGTCAGATGTTTATGATTTAGATTTTTCGAATGATAAGCTTTATGAGTATTTAATAGATGTTTTAAGATTTTGGTTGGAAAAAGGGGTTAATGGTTTTAGATGCGATGTTGCTCCTGCAATACCATTGAGATTTTGGCAAGAAGCTAATGATATTTTATCGAAAGATTTTCCTGATATAATCTGGCTTGCAGAATCTACAGAACCAGATTTTATTTATGAATATAGACAACAGGGTTATAATATACATTCAGATTGTGAATTATATAATGTTTTTGATATTACTTATGATTATGATATATGGAGATATTTCAAACAAAGTTTTAATGATTTATCATATTTAGATGATTTAGTTAATGCTTTAAGGAATCAACTTGTTATTTATCCAAAATATTTTTTAAAATTGAGGTTTTTAGAAAATCATGATCAGGTAAGAGTTGCTTCTATAATAAAAAATGAAAAGTTATTAAAATTATGGACTGCTTTTTTATTTAGTTTGCCGGGACCTGTTTTAATATATAATGGACAGGAATATTTTGATAGTTTTACTCTATCGTTATTTGATAGGCAGATTATGAAGTTTAATAAAGATAAAAATGTTTCACAATTTTTTAAAAATTTAATTTTTTACAGAAAGGAATTGCAATATGATAATTTTGATATATTTATTAAAGATAATGTTATTTTATGTAGTTACAATAATGGGATGCAGTGGGCAGCATTTAATTTTTCTACAGAGCCAAAATTTCTAAATAATTTATTTGAAAATGTAAAAATATCCAAAAATTTATTGCAATTGAAGCCTTTTAATTATATATATATAGTATAGAATAGAAGAAAAGGAGTAGTTATGAAAAAATTTTTTAATGTGTTTTTTGTTGTTTTAGGGATAATATTTACCCTATTAATTATTTTAGTGATAGTGCTGGCAATTAATTTGTCCAGTTTAATGAAACCAGAAGAAGTATCGGTTGAGCCCAATAGTATTTTGAAAATAGATTTGCCATTGTTTTTACCTGAAAAACCGGTTTCTGAAATTGATAGGATATTAAGAAAGTCCAGATATAATTTTTTTGATGTAATAAAATCTATTGAGAAAGCAAAGAAATTGCCCCAGGTGAAAGGTATATTGCTTAATATAGATTTTTCTGGAATATCATTTGCTCAGATGGAAGAAATTGGAAAAGAGCTGAATAAATTTAAAAGTTCCGGGAAAAAGGTATATGCATATTTTAAAAATGGAGGTGATAAGGAGTATTATTTAGCTTCTTTTGCGGATAAATTGTATTGTAATCCTCAAAGTATTATTATGCTTAATGGACTTTATGCGAATTTAATTTTTTTTACAAATACTTTTAAGAAAATAGGGATTGAGTTTGAGACTGTTAAGCATGGTAAATATAAAAGTGCTGTAGAACCTTTTGTAAATAATAAAATTTCAAAGTATAATAAAGAGATGGTTTTAGATATTATTAATTCTGTATATAGTGTTTATTCTAAAGAAATTGCAAAAAATAGAAATATCAAAAATATTGATCGATTAATTGATAATGGCCCTTATTTATCACCAGATGGATTAGTAGAATCGAATTTGGTTGATAGTATTCTAACAAATGATGAATTAGAGACTTTCTTTAAGGATAATAAATATAAATTCATAACATTGGCTAAATTTTTACGTGTTAAGGATCCAATAAAGTATGATTATAAGAATAAGATTGCTGTTGTTTTTGCAGAAGGCCAGATAGTTGGTGGAAAGAAAAAAGAAGGTTTTATAACAGATGAAGGTACAATTAAGATTTTAAAGAAATTATATAAAAATGATAGAGTAAAAGCGATTGTATTACGTGTAAATAGTCCTGGTGGATCTGGTAGTGCATCAGATAATATATGGGCGTATATTGAGAAATTGAAAAAGAAAAAACCTGTTATTGTTTCAATGGGAGCAGTTGCAGCGTCTGGAGGATATTATATTTCTATGAATGCTAATAGAATTTTTGCAGATAAAATGACTATAACAGGTTCTATAGGTGTTTTTTTCCTGATGCCAGTTTATAAAGGCTTATATGATAAGCTTGATTTAAAATCATATTATTTTAAAACATCTCCTAATGCTACATTTTTATCCACAGAGAATAGATTGACTGATGAAGAAAGAGCAAAGATGCAAAAGTATATAGATAAATTTTATGATACATTTATTACAAAGGCGGCTAAAGGTAGAAATATGAAAAAAGAGGAAATAGATGATATTGGTCAGGGCAGAGTTTGGATAGGTATTCGTGCGAAAGAAATTGGTTTGGTTGATGAATTTGGAGGTTTAACGGATGCTATTGCTTATGCAAAAAAATTGGCTAAAATACCGGAAGGAGTAAATCCTAAGCTGGATATTTATCCTAAGCCTAAGAAATTGATTGCTCAGTTGTTAGAAGAAGATTTTTTATTAAGCTCAAAAATTTTAAATTCAAAATTAGGAAGATTTTTAATGAATGTTAAAGAATTATCTGAAAAAGAAGAAATTAAAGCTTTGATGCCTTATACTATTGAGATTAAATAGAAAGGATAGAAATGTCTGATATTAGAGTTAGATTTGCACCTTCCCCAACAGGTTTTTTGCATGTTGGGGGAATTAGAACAGCTTTATTTAATTATTTGTTTGCAAAGAAGAATGGTGGTAAATTTTTGTTAAGGATAGAGGATACAGATAAGACTCGTTCAAGTAGAGAAATGGTTGATATTATAATTGATTCTTTTAAGTGGTTGGGACTTGAGATTGATGATTATATTGTTTATCAGAGTGATAATGAGGAATTTCATAAGTCAAATGCTCTTAAATTGTTAGAAAAAGGTTATGCTTATTATTGTAAATGCACTCCTGAAGAATATAATGAATTAAAGAAACAAGCTCAATCAAGTGGAAAAACAATAGCTGAAATCCATGAATGTCGAAATTTAGAGCATAATTACAATAAAGGGTATGCCTTACGGTTTAAGGTACCGCAAAATGAAGAGATAAAATTTCATGATATTGTGCATGGAGAGATTAAATTTAGTACTAATGAGATTGAAGATTTTGTTTTATTAAGAGGAGATCAGACACCAACATATCAGATAGCAGTTGTTTCAGATGATAATTTGATGAGAGTTACGCATATTATAAGAGGAGATGACCATATTTCAAATACTCCCAAACAAATTTTAATCTATAAAGCTTTAGGCTTTGCTATTCCAGAATTTGCACATTTGCCTTTGATAATGGGCCCAAATGGGAAAAAACTATCTAAGAGAGATGGAACTGTTTCTTTTAAGGAATATGAACAAAATGGATATTTACCAGAGGCATTTATTAATTTTATTGCACTTCTTGGTTGGTCAGATGGTACTAATAATGAATATTTTACACTTGAAGATTTAATTAATAAATTTTCTTTAGAAAATATTAGTAAAAAGAATTCTATATTTGATATTAAAAAATTTGATTACATTAATGGATTACATATTAAAAATATGGACGATGATAAACTTGCTGATATTTTATATGATTTTAATAATAGGTATTTGTTTATAAAGGATTTGAAGAAAGATGATTATTTTATTAAAGCGGTTAAACTTTTTAAGGGTAGAATAAAAACTTTAAAAGAATTTTTTGAGTATTCTTATTTTTGTTTTACTGATGAAATAATTTATGAAGAGAAAGCTATTAAGAAGTTTTGGAAAGATAAGAAAGTAGCAATAGATAGATTAAATGTTTTATATGAAGTTTTAAAAGATCTTAATGATTTTAATGAAGAGAGTATAGAAAATACTATCAGGGGAAAATCGGAAGAGGAAGGTATTAAAGCAGCTGAGTTTATACATCCTTTAAGAGTAGCTTTAACGGGTTTTTCTGTTTCGCCTGGTATTTTTGAATTAGTTGAGTTATTAGGTAAAGAAAAAGTTTTGGTTAGGATAAGAAAAGCGATTGATTTTTTATTGAAAATGAATTAATAGGGGAGGCTATGTATGAGACCAATGTATTATGAATTAAAACCGGATAAGCCAATAACTGCTCCGAGAGGGACTAACTTAACATGTAAGAATTGGGATACAGAAGCAGCAATGAGAATGTTGATGAATAATTTAGACCTGAATAATGCAATTGATTGGGAAAATTTAATTGTATATGGTGGCTCGGGAAGAGCAGCAAGAAATTGGAAAGCATATCATCAAATTGTAGATATTTTAAAGAATTTAGACGAAAATCACACATTATTAGTTCAGTCTGGAAAGCCTGTATATATAGCGCCTACACATCCTGGAGCGCCTCGGGTTATTATTGCTAATTCTAATCTTGTTCCTAAGTGGTCTACTCAGGAATATTTTGATGAGCTTGATCAAAAAGGGTTGATGATGTATGGTCAGATGACAGCGGGAAGCTGGATTTATATTGGTACTCAAGGAATTTTACAGGGAACTTATGAAACTTTTGCTGCTGCTGGAAAAAAAGAATTTGGTGTGGATACATTGAAAGGTAAATTTATTCTTACAGGTGGAATGGGCGGCATGTCTGGTGCGCAGCCTTTAGCAGGTAAAATGAATGAAGCTGTTATATTGGTAGTTGAAGCAAGACCCGATAGAGTAGAGAGAAAAGTGAGAGAAGGTTATTGTGATAAAATGACAGATTCTATTGAAGAGGCATTAAAATGGGTAGATGAAGCAAAAAAGAGCGGCACGCCTTTATCTATAGGATTGATTGGTAATACTGCTGAAGTTCATCCGTATCTTGTTAAGCATGATATAATTCCGGATATAGTAACGGATCAAACTTCAGCTCATGATTGGAAAAGTTATATTCCTCTTGGTGATTTAAAGGAAAATTTGGAATTACTTGAAAAAAATCCAGAGGAATATAAGAAAAAATCTTATGAGGCAATGGTATTGCATACTCAAGCTATTTTGGATATGCAGAAAAAGGGAGCGGTTTGTTTTGACTATGGTAATAATTTAAGGGGACAGGCAGAATTAGCTGGTTTAAAAGTTAGAAATGACAAAGGTGAATTTTTATATCCTGGTTTTGTTCCTGCTTATATTAGACCTTTATTTTGTGAAGGTCGTGGACCATTTAGATGGGTAGCACTATCAGGAGATGTTGAAGATATTTATAGATTAGATGATTTAGTATTAGAATTATTTCCTGAGGATGTTACTTTAAAAAGATGGATCACTTTAGCAAGGAAAATGGTTCCACAGCTTGCATTGCCGAATAGAGTATGTTGGTTAGGTTATGGAGAAAGGGCTAAATTTGCACTTGCTATGAATGAGTTAGTTGCAAAAGGTAAGATTAAGGCTCCAATAGTTATAGGAAGAGATCATTTAGATACTGGTTCTGTTGCCTCACCAAATAGAGAAACAGAAGCTATGCTTGATGGAAGTGATGCTGTTGCTGATTGGCCGCTTTTGAATTTTGCATTAAATGCTGTAAATGGGGCAAGCTGGGTCAGTTTCCATAATGGTGGCGGTGTTGGTATTGGAAATGCGTTACATGCCGGTATGGTTATTGTTGCAGATGGCACGAAAGAAAGAGCTGAGAGATTGCAGAGAGTTTTGACCACAGATCCGGGTATAGGAATAGCAAGGCATTATGATGCTGGCTATGAGGAAGCTAAAAAAACAGTTGAAAAGTTTGGTATAAAAATTAATAAGTTTTAATAGTTATGGAAAAAGTTATAGTTTTAAAAAATATTGGTAAATTATATACGGCTCCTGATGATAATCCTATGAGAGGCAATGAGCTGGATAATCTTTATGTTATGGAAGATATTGATATTATTATAGAAAATGATAAAATTTTTTATATTGGGAAGGATCCTGAAAGGTTTTTGATAGACCGTGATTTTGAAATTATTGATTTGAATGGTAAAACAGTATTGCCTGGTTTTATTGATGCGCATACTCATCTTGTATTTTATGGTTCAAGGCATAAAGAGTTTTATATGCGATTTAAAGGAGCTTCTTATCTTGAGATATTGAAATCAGGAGGCGGAATTAATTTTTCAGTAGAGTCATTGAGAAAAGCTTCTGATGAAGAAATTATTCAGAATTGTTTATTTTTTTTAAAACAGATATTTATGGCAGGAACTACAGTTCTTGAAGTAAAAAGCGGATATGGATTATCTTATGAACATGAGAAAAGAATTTTGAAAATTATTGATAAGCTGAATAGATTACAACCAGTAGAACTTATACCAACATTTTTAGGAGCACATATTTATCCCGAAGATATGTCAAAAGATAGATATTTTGATTTGTTATTAAATAAAATGATTCCTGAGTTTCGTGAATATACCTCAAGATGTGATGTTTTTATTGAAGATGGAGCTTATTCTATAGATGATGCAGAGAAAATATTTAGAACTGCAAAGAAATATGATTATGATATTGTTGCTCATTTAAATCAGATTAATGATTTAGGGGGTGTTCCTCTTGCTTTGGATTATGGCGTTAAATCTCTGGATCATCTTGAAAAGTTATCTGAAAAAGATGCTGAAAAATTGGCAGCTTCGGATACAGTAGGTGTTTTTCTCCCAATTGCTGAATTTATGTTAAATCATAAAGAGCCTGGAAAATTTAATCTTTTGAAGGGGGAAAACGGTCTTGTGGCTCTTGCAACAGATTTTAACCCGGGCAGTGCTCCTATATTTTCTATACCAATTTTGATGTTTTTTGCTGTTTTTAGATATAAAATATCTTTTTCTGAGATTTTTCATTCGGTTACAATAAATCCTGCATTTTCTCTGGGTATTAATGAGAGAGTTGGTAGTATTAAGGTTGGAAAGCAGGCGGATTTGCTGGTAATGGAGGATTTTGATATAGAAACATTGCCTTATTTTACAGGGGCAAATCTATTTCATTTTATTATAAAAAAGGGGAAAATTTATAATGCATCTGTGGTTATGCACAGTGACTTTTAGTAAAATATTTTAATAGTTTAAGAGGGTATATTTTAATATACCCTCTTTTTTTAATTAGGAGTATGGATATTAAAATAAGAAAATACAGAGGGGTATATTTTACTTAGAGGGGAGGTGTATCTTTTTTATTGTAGCTGTGCAAATAATAAACTAAAATTATATAAGATTTTTTATCTCGTGAATTATTAAAATTTAAAGATTTTTCTGACAAAATTTTTTTGCATTGTCACAATTACCTGAAAATATATAATATAACTTATTGAAGTTTGGGATTTTTTTATATTTTTTCAATTAGTTTAAGGAGGTTTTTAAAAGGTATAACTTTTTTATGAATATATATCTTCGTGTATAACAAAAAAATCTTGCTTTTTTAATTAGGTTTTATTATAATCTTTTGAAATTATGGAGTTATAAATATGCTTGAAATATTAAAGAAAAATCTTGATAGTATCAAATTTAGAATAGATAAAGCTGCGCAAAAAGTAGGTAAAAGCATAGATGATATTATATTAGTAGGAGTTTCTAAGACGCAACCAATTGAGAAAATAGAGAGGGTTTATGAATATGGCCTTAGATGTTTTGGTGAAAATAAAGTGCAGGAAGCTATAGAGAAGATGGATAAATTGGCCCCTCTTGATATTAAGTGGCATTTTATAGGTCATTTGCAAACTAATAAGATAAATAAAGTTTTGGGGAAATTTGAATTGATACATTCGGTTGATAGCCTTCATTTAGCAGAGGAATTGAATAAAAAATCTTTAAAAAGAGAATTGGTTACCAATATTTTGATTGAAGTGAATACGTCTGGTGAAGAGAGTAAATTTGGTTTTGAACCTGAAACATTGATTGATGTTTTTGCAGATTTTGAGAAATTTAAAAATTTAAAAATTTTAGGGCTGATGACAGTTGCTCTTTATTCTGATAATGAGAGTGAAGTCAGGAAATGTTTTATAACTTTAAGAGAACTTTTTGAAAATTTGAAAAAATATAATAGTGATAATATTGAAATGAAGTATTTATCAATGGGCATGAGTCATGATTTTGAAATAGCTATTGAAGAAGGAGCGAATATTGTTAGAATTGGCACGGCTATTTTTGGAGAAAGAGTTTATTAATGGGGGAAAATATTATGAATTTAACACCAATAGACATAAGAGATAATGAATTTAAAAAAGTGATATTTGGTGGATATAATAAAGAAGAAGTAGATTCATTTATAGAGATGGTGGCACTTGAATTTGAAAAGATAGTTAAAGAAAATAGGGAACTAAAAGATAAATTAGATGAGTTAAATAAGCAGATTGCTAATTATGAGAATTTAGAAAAAGATTTAAAAGATGCGATTTTAATGTCTCAAAAGACATCTCAGGAGATAAAAGATAATGCTTCTCAGAAAGCTGAGTTGATAATAAAAGAAGCAGAACTTAAGGCAAGATCTATTATAGATGAAGCGAACTTACAGATAAAAAAGCAAAAAGAGGAATTGAATAAATTAATCCAAAAGAAACAGGAAATTTATTGGAAGTTAAAAAATATGTTACAAACTCAGCTAAGTTTGTTAGAAGAAGAGAATTTTGATAATATCGAAAATTTAGATGAAGATTCTGTTGAATTTGTTGATACTAAAGGAGATAATAATGACGAGTAAATTAATAATAGCCACAGAATATTTATATGATAATTTTTTAAAAAACAATAATCGAGAGAGTTTTGATTTTTGTACAATAAATAAAGATGATGTTATTTCTTTCTGGGAAAATTTAAGAGATTATAATTATAAAGATATAATATTTATAGCAGATGTTTTTTCTATTAGTAAAGAACTTGACTTATATGATGTGGTTGTTCCTGTTGATCATATAAATTTTTTGATTAATAATCCTTTAATTTCATATTTTAAAAATAGAGCAGTGGAATTTTTTGATATTAAGAGTTTTTACAAAAATAGAAAATTCAATTTAAAAAAAATGAATTATAAAGAAAAAGTTTTGTTGGGGGTAGAAAACTTTGGATTGGTTACACCAACAGAGTTGAAGTTTTATCAGTCTACAGGCGCAGATTTTATTTCTAAAGAAATGTTAGATACTGTTTTGTTATCTTATGCTAATAAATTAGATATTTTATTATTAGGAATTGTAACAATTACTTATGATAATAAGGTTGCAAAAACAGAAGAATTGAAAAGAAAGCTCGATAATATTTTATTAGAGCTAAGCTAAAAGGGGAGGATATAAGTATGACAAAAGAACAGTTAGAAGAATTGAAAAACATTATACTTGAGAAGATTAATGATTTAGTAGGGCAGCTTGAAGCGGAACATAAAACTATTGGAGAGAAATTGATTGATAGTACAGGAGATATATCAGTATATGCAACTCATACAGCAGATATTGGCACAGATGCAATGGAAAGAGAGAAAGCATTTTTCATGGCTACCAGGGAAGGGAGATATTTATATCACTTAAAGGAAGCATTAGAGAGAATAGAAAAAGGCACTTATGATGGAAAATGTAAGGTTTGTGGTAAAGAAATAAATTTTGAAAGGTTAAAAGCAGTTCCTCATGCAAGTAAGTGTATTGAATGTAAAACAGCTGAAGAAAAGGCAAAGATTGTTTGAGGAAAAGATATAGTTATTGGTTTTTATTTTCAGTTTTTTTTCTTATTACAGATCAATTAAGTAAGGTTTATATAAGAGAATATATCAGAATTGGTGATAGTGTAAAATTATTAGGAGATATTTTAAGATTTACGCATGTTGAAAATACTAATGCTATTTTTGGGTTGAATCTTCCAATTAAATATATTTTTTTTCCAGCAGCAATAATATCTTTGGGATATATTGTGTATTTCATTTATCGATTAGATAAATTTGATTTTTATATTATTTTTGCAATGTCTTTAATAACAGGTGGAGCTTTTGGCAATATTATAGATCGATTTTTTTATAATAGTGTTACTGATTTTATTGATATGGGTATTGGAAATTTTAGATGGTATATTTATAATTTGGCTGACGCCTATATTTTAATTGGTATTATTTTAATTTTTATTTATGACTTTAAAAAGAAAAAAACTGAATAATATAGATATTTATGTTAGTTCTGATTTTGATGGATATAGATTAGACCAATTTTTACATAAAATATTTCCTGAATATAGTAGAAGTTTTTTTCAAAATTTAATAAAACAAGATTTTATAAAGATAAATGATAAAAGTACAAAGTCTGGATATAAGTTAAAAACAGGTGAACATATAACTGGAGAAATAGTTATTGATGATTATGAATTTGATGCTGAAAACATACCGATAGATGTTTTATATGAAGATGATTATATAATTGCAATTAATAAACCAGCGGGAATGGTTGTGCATCCAGCTCCAGGGCATTATAATGGAACGTTAGTTAATGCCTTATTATATCATTTTAATAGTAATCTTTCTGATGGTTTTTCTTCAGATAGACCCGGTGTAATTCATAGATTGGATAAAGACACAAGTGGCGTTATATTAATTACAAAAACACAAGAAGCACAATTAAAGTTTTCCAACCTTTTTAAGGAAAGAAAAATTAATAAAATATATAGAGCTTTAGTGTGGGGTAGGTTGAATGTAAAAGATAAAAAAATAGATTTTCCCATTGGGCGGCACAAAAAAGATAGAAAAAAATTTCAAATTAATGGAATTTCTCCCAAAAATGCTGTTTCTATAGTTAATACAATTAAAGAGCTTGATTTATTTTCTTATTTAGAAATAAAGATATTAACAGGGAGAACACACCAGATTAGACTTCATTTAAGTTATATAAATCACCCTATAATTGGTGATTTATTATATGGTAATGATAAGAATTTTTTAAATGTATTAAAAAATAGGAATAGTAATTTATATAAAATTTTTTCCTCAGTAAATAGACAATTGCTTCATGCGTATAAGATTTCTTTTCTTCATCCATTTTTTCAAAAAGAGATAGAGATTACTTCACCAATTCCAGAAGATTTTGAAAATTGTTTAAAATATATATTTAATTATTTATGAAATGTAAAAAATAAAAAAAAAATCATTTGATTTTAGTGATGATAATTTATATATTTATCAATAGAAAGGAGGAGTTATGTTAAAAAAAATTTTTAAGATTAAAAAAATTTCAACAAAAATAATTTTATCTATAACTATTATTTTTATTATTTTAGTAGGAGCTATGTTATTTATAATTTCTGATAATGTTAAAAGTTCAATTCAGAAATTTGTATATAATGATCTTTCTAAAACAGCATCTGTTACAAAGTCGAGTTTTAAAGTTTGGATAGATAGCAAAAAAATTACCCTTCATACATTTGCAAATTCTGATTATATTAAAAGAGCTGTTGAGGATACATCATATATACCTTTTGTTAGAGCCTTTTTCAAAAATAATGTAGAAGCTTCAAAGGATGTTGAAGACATTTTTATTATAGATAAAAATGGTTTTAATATTATTGATGCCTGGAGTAAAGAGGGAATTGATAATAGAGATTTTGATTTTTATAAGGCTTTATCAAATGGTACTAATTTTTGGGTAGATACAAGTGTTATTAAATCTCCAGTAAGTAATAAAACTGTTTTTGTGATTGGTGTACCGATCAAAAAGGATAATGAAACTATAGCTTATGTTTGTATGTCGTTATATTTGGATTATTTTGTTGATAATTTTTTAAAGGATTTAGTTATTGGGAAGTCTGGATATGCGGTTTTAATTAATAGCAAAGGAGAAATGATATATCATCCTGATAGTACATTATTTTTAAAGAATTTAACATCTGTTTCAATAGTAAAAAATGCGATCAAAAATAAAAAAGGAGTTGATCGATATTTTTTTAGAGGCAGATGGAAATTAGGTAGTTATGAAGAATATGATTATTCTAAATTTATAGTTATTATGACTTCTTATGAAAGTGAGTTCTTCGAGGTAGTATATAAATTTAGATATTTATTATTACTTATGAGCTTGATTGGCTTAATAATTATGGTATTGTTTTTGCTGTACTTAATAAAAAAGCTTTTGATTAATAAATTTAATGATTTTAAAACTGAAATGAAGAAGGGCGAAGAAGGTAATTTGAGTATTAATGTTGAAAAGTTTGATACTGAAAATGAAATAGGTGAGATAGTTTTATCTTTTTCAGGGTTTATTAATAAATTAAAAGAATATCTATTTAATGTACAGCAATTGTCAGATCATTTAAGCAGTGCAATAACAGAAATTTCATCAACGAGTCAGCAATTATCTGTAAATACAGATCAGACAACTGAGCAGATTGGGAGTATAGCAGGTGCAATTACTGAAATTACAAGTAATGTTAATGAAATAAATACAAATGCGGAGGTTATGAGAGAAAAAGCTATAAATAGTTCTCAATTAACAGAGTTATCAACAAAGAAAAATGAAAAACTTGTAGATAAAGTAAACGAATTAAGTTCTAAAGAAGTAAAATTTGTTGATGATCTAAAAAATTTACAGAAAAGTTCGGAGGAAATTACAAATATTATAAAAGTTATTGAAGATATTGCTGATCAAACAAATTTACTTGCATTAAATGCGGCAATTGAAGCAGCACGAGCAGGAGAACATGGAAGAGGATTTGCAGTTGTTGCAGATGAAGTTAGGAAATTAGCAGAAAAGACACAAAGTTCAACTAAAGAAATAGCTGATACTATAACAGAAATTTTGAAAAAAATAGAATTTATTGTTTCTTCTATTAGTGAGAATGTAGAAACAATTAATGAATTGAATAAGGATATTGTTGAATCTTCTGAAATGGTTAACCAGGTAAATGTTGCAAGTAATGAAACAGTTGGATATATTGAGCAAATTGTATCTGCATTAAATGAACAAAAGAAAGCTATGGATGATATTTTAACTAATATTGAATCAATTAATGTAGCAAGTAATGAGAATAGTAATGGTCTTGCTCAAATTGTGCAAACTATTTCTGATTTGAATATTAGAGTAGTAGAATTATCTAAATTAACATCGTATTATAAAGTTAATTATGATAAAGATTATAGGATAAATCCGGGGAATTATAAAGATAGTGGAGATTATGAACATACAGGATTGGCTCCAGTAGATTAGTATGGTAAAAATACCAGAATTTAAATTAGAAAGGTATTTTGCAGAATATGAATTTACTGCAAAATACCTTTTATCTTCATCTGATTGTGAATCATTAAAATTACAAGAATTGCTCAAAATGGCAGATAATAAAACTATAAATTTATGGAATGATTTAAGATTGGGGTATACAGAAACAACGGGGCATCCCCTTTTAAAAAATAAAATTTCAGAGTTATATATAAATAGTAATTCAGATGATGTTTTGACAGCTGTTCCTGAAGAAGGCATTTTTATTTCTTTTTATTCTATGCTTAATAAGGATGATGAGGTTATAGTCATACATCCAGCTTATCAATCTTTGTATTCTATTCCACAATTAATAGGTTGTAATGTTAAATTTTGGAAATTTAGATATAATAAACAGTGGTATCTGGATATAAAAGAATTAAAAAAAATATTAACAAATAAAACTAAGATGATAATTGTGAATTTCCCTCATAATCCTACAGGATTTATACCTGACAATAACTTTATAGATGAGTTAATAAGTCTTGCTGATAAATATGGAATTTATATTTTTTCAGATGAGATGTATCGTTTTCTTGAATTCAATAGAAAATTTACTTCTTTATATGAATTGTATAATAAATCAATTGTTTTATCGGGATTATCAAAATCTTTTGGATTGCCTGGTTTACGTAGTGGATGGATAATTACAAAGGATAAGAATGTATTAGAGACTATAAAAATGATGAAAGATTTGACTACTATATGTTCATCAGCACCATCTGAAATTTTATCTATTATAGCATTGGATAATAAGGAAAATATTGTTAAAAAGAATATAGATATTGTTAAGAATAATTTAAATGTTTTTAAAGAGTTTATAGACTATATTTCAGATTTTTTTGAATATTACCAGCCTGATGGTAGTTCTGTAGGTTTTTTTAAATATATTGGAAAAGGAACCGCAAAAAATTTTTGTAATAAGGTTCTCAAAAAATTAAGTATTATGATGGTTTATGGAGAATTATTTGATTTTTATGATAATTTTATTCGTATTGGTTTTGGAAAGAAGGATTTTTCAGAAATTATGGATATTTTAAAGAAAAATATTTATAGTATTGGTTTATAAATATTGATTTTTATTTTTTAATTATATATAATTTTACTTATGAAAAAGATTTTTATTATATTTCTTATATTGTTTTGTTATATAAAAGTATTTTCTTTTGATGTAAAGTTAAGATATATTAATAAACGTATATATCCATATTTTAATAGATATGAAAAATCTATAGTGAAACCTACTATAGGTTTTTGTTTAAGTGGAGGTGGAGCTCGTGGATTGGTTCAGATTGGGGTTTTTAAAGCTTTTGAAGAAGAAAAAATTTATGCAGATTATGTAGCTGGTACGAGTATTGGTAGTCTTATGGGAGGATATTATGTTTCAGATTATCCAATAGCTTATTTAGATAATTTTGTAAAAAATAATAAAAATAATTTAAGTGGTTTTTTCTTTCCTGATAAAAGGGGAAATAGATATTATTATTTTCAAAAAGAATTAGTTGATAAATATATAGTAAGTTTTAGATTTAATACAAAAGGTTTGCAGAAATTTAGAGGTATAAGTTATGGGCAAAATTTGATTGATTTATTATTGAAGTTTACAATTCAACAAAATTTAGCTGCAAAGAAAGATTTTAATAATTTACCAAGAAAATTCAGAATAGTTGGTACTGATTTGATTAACGGCAGAAAAAAAGTTTTTAAAAGAGGTTTTTTGTTCGATGCTATAGCTTCATCTGTTTCAGTTCCTTCTTTATTATTTCCCTACAAAATAGGGAATAGTTTATATGTTGATGGGGGGATTCTTGATAATATTCCTGTTGATGTATTATTAGAATTTAAACCTGATATTATAATTACAGTAGATAATTCCAGTCCATTGAGGACAGAAGATAGGATTAATACATTTTTTGATATTTTTGATCAGATAACAACAATAACATCTTTATCAATTAATAAAAAGCACCTTGAAATGTCGGATGTTATTATTAAACCATCTATAGATAGTTTTTTTTCTACTGATTTTATGAAAGCAGAAGCTTTAATAGATTCAGGGTATACTGCAGCAAAAAGAAAAATTGATAAAATTAAAAATTTGATTTTAGATAAAATTGAAATAGAGGATAAGAATTTCTTTATCCAGCATATAACGTATGACCATCCAATAATAAAAGAATTTTTATATGACTATCATGTTCCTGGTTATGTAAATACAAAAAAATTATATTATAAACTTTTGCTTCTTTTTGAAACAGGTTATTTTGATGATATATATGCTAAAATTTCCAGAGATACATTATATTTTATATCTAAGAATGCTGTAGAGATTGATTCTATTATTATTGAGAATGATCTTTTTCTTCATGATAAAATAAGAGAAAGACTTAGAAAGTTAATAAATAACAAAATATATTATTTTTCTTTTAATTCTATAAAAGCTCTTATAAGAGATATTAATTTTTTTCTTTTTGAAAATGGATATAATTTTAGTTATGTTAAAGATTATGTTAAAGATAGGGGAAATATTATAATAATCCTCCAAAATTATAAAATTAAAGATATTAATTTATCTGGACTAAAATTAATAAAAGATAATTTAATTTACAAAAAACTGTCTTTTAAAAAGGATGATATTATCAATTATAAAGATATTAGTAAGAGTATTAATAATATTTATTCTACAAATCATTTTAATAGAATAACTTATAGAATAGAAGAAATTGATTCTAATTTTGTTAATTTATATTTGAATTTTGAAGAAAAGCCGATGGGAGTTATAAATTTTGGCTATCAGTATAATCATCTTGAAAAAGCTTTAGGATATTTTCAGATAGGTTATGATGTAACACCTATTTTAAATAATTCTATATACCTTACTACTATTTTTGGCAATAGAAATTTAATATCTTTAAGTATACAAAATGATGAAATGTTTAGTTCTGACTTAGGTTTTCAAATAAAAGGAACATATGAAAATAAAAAGGGGTTATTTAAAAATCATTTTTATAGACAAGAAAGTAGAAGGTATTCAATTTCTTTTACAGGGAATTATTTAAAAAAGATAGGTTTTTCTTTATTTTCTTTTAATTATAGAAGTATTTATAATTATAAAGATATAAGTCTCCCATTTAAGAAAGAAAATTTTTCATATTTTGAATTTGCTAATTTTTTTGATACCAGAAATCATCTTATTTATCCTGAAAAAGGAATTTATATTAAGTGGCTTTTTAGGTTTAGCGATAATTATTTTTTCCAGAATAAAAATTTTTATCAATTTGAGTTCATTAATCAGTTTAATTTGAAAATTGACGAGAATATAGTATATGAATTATATTATACATCCGGTTATTCAAAGCATGAGATTCCCTATGATTTAAAATTTGCTATAAATGAAGATGTTAATTTTCCATTATATGACTTGGATGAATTTAAAACAAATGGTAAGTTTATAATATCAAATAAATTAAGACTGACACTTAATAATTATAGTTCTGATATTTTACGTAAAAATTTATATCTTCTTTTAGGATATTCCGTTTATAGTCCAATAGATAACTTTAAGGAAATATTTATAAAAAAGAGAAATAAAAAATTTGTTTTTTTTATTTCTTTAATTCAAACAACTTTTTTAGGGGATATCAAGTTTACTTATGGTTTTAATAGTAAAAGAAAAAATATTAAGTTTTTTATTGGTACGAAGTTTTAATATGTAAAAAATGGTTCTATTTTTATAATAATATTTTTTATTTCTGGATTATTTTTTTTAAGATATTCTTCTAAATCAGATTTTATTTTGTTGTGTTCTGAAGCTTTAATACTATTATCTATTTTAATATCGAATAATACATTAAAAGATTCTTCAGAACCTACTATGCGCAAATCATGAAATGAAAGACTCTGTTTTTTTGTTTTTAAGTAATATTCAATTTCTTTTTTTATTTTATTGTATGCAGAATGATCTTTATTTATTGGATCAATGTGTATTGTGGAATATATATTAAATTTTTTTGTTAACATATCTTCTATTTGTTCAGAGAGGTT
>Ga0164318_10001107_pt1 | contig 23220 bp, 16 predicted proteins | sample GuaBasSedimGuay9_FD_113734 | JGI IMG/M metagenome (GOLD analysis project Ga0164318, IMG submission 113734) | Subseafloor sediment microbial communities from Guaymas Basin, Gulf of California, Mexico - Guay9, Core 4571-4, 0-3 cm | ecosystem: Environmental > Aquatic > Marine > Hydrothermal vents... | reverse complement strand
TAGCTGCAATGTTTCCTCGATAGCTTCCGATTGAATAACTTGATTCTGCATTTTGTTTTCCTACCTTTTTCTTTACTTATTTTTTTCTTTTGCTGCGCTCTTGGCAAAATAGTACATGAAAACACACAGGCCGATAAAAAGAATAATGCTCAATATTTCGCCCACTGGTTTATGTGCAATACCAGTTTGTAGTCTTTCCCGAAAGATCAAGGATAAAAGGGCACTAATCACTCCCATAATAGCTCCGCCTGCAACAAATCCGGAGGCTATCAGAGTACCCTTGTCTTTCCGTGCCTTACTGACTTCAGGGTCTTTACTGCTTTTAATCACTAAATGGGAAATAATACCTCCAACTAATACTGGAGTATTAAGCTCGATAGGAAGGTACATCCCGAGAGCAAAAGCCAAAGGGGAAATACCAAGAAAATTGATGATAATAGCCATAAAGATACCTGCCACGTAGAGCAGCCAAGGCGCGCCTTTTCCCATTATGGCAGAAAGTACTGCTGCCATGGCGTTTGCCTGGGGTGCTGCAAGTGGATTGGGATGTTCTGGAGTCTGCACAAAGCCGTACACCTTGCTTAGCAGCAAAATGACACCTCCGATTGCCAGAGCAGCTACCAGACTTCCCATCAGTTTAGAACGTTCCTGAGCTGCTGGAGTAGCACCTAACCAATACCCGATTTTCAGGTCGGTAATGAAACCACCGGACATGGACAGTGCGGTACACACGACACTACCAATAATAAGTGCCGAAACCATTCCTGCCGGTCCCCGCAGTCCCAATTGGATCAAAATAACACTGGCAAGGATGAGGGTCATCAATGTCATTCCGGAAACCGGGTTAACTCCTACAATGGCAATAGCTTGGGCTGCCACCGTACTGAAGAGAAAAGCGATAATGAAAACCACCAGAAGCGCAGCGATAGCCAGTGTCCAATTATCCACGATCATACCTCGAAAGAACAGCAAGGTAACCACGGCTGTAATAGCAATGGCAAGTACAATTGTCGGCATAGGCAGATCACGTTGGGTTCGCTCAGCTGAAATTGTAGAATCTCGAGCACCACCAAATATTTCTTTGATTCCGAGACTAAAGGCCTGTACAATGATCTTCGAATATTTGATAATACCGATGATGCCAGCGGCAGCAATTCCACCAATACCGATGTGTCGAACGTAATTGCTGAAGATTTGTTCAATGGTCATTTGTGAAATCGGAATGTTAGCAGGTGGGATGATTACCGGGAAGTGTTGACCAAAATACCAGATAGCAGGAATCAAAACCAGGAAAGAAACAAAACTACCGCAGGCGATAATCAAGGCATAACGTAGTCCTACAATGTAACCCAATCCCATAACGGCAGCGCCGGCATTGAGCTTAATCACTATTTTAAGCTTATCGGCAATCTGGGCAAACAATGGGATTACCCGAGTAGAAACTACTTCTCGCCAGAGGCCAAAGGTTGCAATGCAAAAATCGTAAATTCCCCCTAAAAGTGCTGCCTGGAGAAGAATTTTGGCCTGGCCAGCGCCAGCTTCTCCAGCAATCAACACCTCGGTAGTGGCGGTAGCCTCAGGGAAAGGGAGTAGGCCGTGTTGTTCAGCAACAAAGTATTTGCGCATTGGGATAAGGAAAAAAAGACCAAAACAAGCCCCTATGATTGCAGCAATAAAGATGTGTAGAAAATTTACATTGAGATTTAGAATGTAAAGCCCCGGGATGGTGAAAATTGTTCCTGCTACTATGAGACCTGAGGCTGCTCCAATCGATTGGATGATAACGTTTTCCAAAATAGAACTTTTGCGTTTGTAGAGATTGGCAATGCCTACAGCCAAGATAGCAATAGGGATTGCGGCCTCAAATACCTGGCCGATTTTGAGTCCCAGGTAGGCCGCGGCAGCAGTGAAAACGAATGACATTACTAAACCCCAGAAAACCGACCTGGTAGTAAATTCCGGCGGCTGTTCGGAGGGGGGCACATAGGGAATGTATTTTTCACCTTCTTTTAACGGGGTGTAGGCATTCGAAGGAAGTCCTGTTATTTGCCTAGCCATGTTTCCTCCCATTGGTTTGGTGATTGTCTCACTGCGAATGTACGATGCATCAGTCTCACCGCATAATTCAATGTTGGAGAATCTTGCAATCTATTGGGGAATGCTGTTAATAGAACGTTGGGAATAACATTGCCCCATTGCTCCAGTTAATTTAATACTTGGTTAGTTGTCTGAAAAGTTACGTCCAATATATGAAACTCACGGTAATTTAGCAAGCAAAAATTGACCTTTGCGCTATTTTGCTTTAGTTTGATAGAAAAATAAATTAATCTTCCCACAGTTTGGCGATGTTCTGAGCAAATATAGGGTCAATAACGGCAATAACAACAACTTCTGTTTTACCTAAGAGGCTGCCGAGGGAGTTTTTTGTGCCGTAGTACACCCAGGGGATTTTTTGTTTTTCGCAAAGATATTTAATTTGACGCTGGGTATTTTCGGTGGCATCCTGAGCTATAATTATAAGTTTAGCTTTATTCCGGCTAACAGCTTGTTTCACTGCTTCACTACCTATGGCCAATTTACGTGCCTTGGCTGCAAATCCCAACAAACTTTCCAGTTTTGATTTTTGCAGTAGTGCCATCAATTCTGTTTCAATTTTAGCGTAATTTTCTGGAGAAACTTTTAGCCGAAAAGCACGATCCAGCCCCCTTCTTTTTTTCATTTCGAGCAGACATTCGCTCTTGAAACAGAGATAAGCGCCGCGCCCTGGTCGGCGCTGTTGGTAGTCCACTATTACACCTTCAGCTCCTGCCAGTACCAAACGAATCAATTCGTATTTAGACTTCCTCGTTCCGCAGCCTATGCAGGTTCGAACAGGAATGTGCATAAGTAAAATAAAATAATCAGGACAGTAGTTTTATTTCAATCCCAGCTTGAATTGCACCGGCACCGAGCTTACTACATTGCCAGTGTAGCGATTACGAAAATCAATTTGACCAAAGATAACATATCCTGCCGGTGGCATGGTCAAGCTTTTGGAAAGTGTGTAATTCAATTTTGTCTTTGTAGCGGGGTAAAGGGTAAAGGAGCTGCTACCATTTTTGGTTACTGAAATGGAAATTTTGTCTTTTAAATAGTAAGATTCTGTCAGATCAAATTTCCATTTTTCTTTCAATTCGTAATTAGTGTAGGCAGCGATTATTTTCAACGTGTATCGCCCCGGCTCAGGATTCCATAATGTCAAGGTTTTCTTGCCATAGGTCAAACCATCATTTATTACAACTGTTTCCGTAGCGTCCAAAATATTTGTAGCTATATCAGTGAACAAATTGAACGATTCTGCCGGCATGTGAATGTCAAAGACTACTTTTTCAATCTCCTTTCCTACTTTAAAAGAATATGTCCATATATCCGAACGTACCTGTTTATGGGTGTGTTTTTGATAGCCACAAACTGTGCCCCGCACAGTGCCAATAAACGGTTCGCTGAATAAGTTGGTGATAAAAAACTCTCCTTCCGGTACTTCACCCAGGTTAAAGTTTATGGTTTCAATTGTCTTAGGCTCTACACTAAAACCGCTAAAGCGTATTCGCAGATCGTAAAAGGAGGTCACTTCGTTGCGGAAATCGGAAATAATGTCCAGTTCCCAGATGCCTGGTGAAATATCTTTACTTTTGATAGTAAGATTAATAATATTTTCTCGTTTACTGTCGGCGTAGAATCCAGTTGCATAGGTGTGGCCGGCTGGATCGAAGAGGGTAGGGCGCACATGGCACCATTTGTTACTGCTCGGCTTTAAAATGATTTCCGCACCAGAAGCTCCAGGAGGAACTAGGAGGAAATAACGATCCACTACTCCAGGAGCAATTTTCACGTTTGAAAACCTCTGTTGGTACCGATTGGCAGCATCAAAGCGATAAGGAATAATAATAGTATTCCATAATTCGAATTCGATATTGGAAGGAGCTTTTCGAGGTAACAGACCCTTGCCAGTTTTCCGGTAGGCCAGCACCTTGGCGACATAAAGTCCGGGTTTAGTAAGTTTGGTTTTGTCATAGGCCACTGGAATAACAGCATTTTGATCTGCCTTGATGTAAGTAGATCGTTTATCCAATAACAACCAAGGTGCAGTGGCTTTTAGATTGAAAGCGCGAAAGAATCGTTTAATCTCCTCTCTTTTTTTATCTTTAGGGAAGATAGCTTTAACGATGAATTTTTGCCGTTCCCCTTCGCTGGGGAAATAACCATTGGTACGCCAATATGCAGTTTGTCCTTCTTCGTCTGGATAAACCGGACTAATGGTAGTGATTTTGTAATCTAATAATTGCTTTGCTTCCTTACGACGACTATATTCTCTGAGCAATTCAAAAGCCTTCACTACATTCACCCGTCCATTGCCCTGATCCAAGGCAGTGTATTTGGGCAGTTCATCAGCACTGTACTTTAGAGCTCGTTTAATTAAGGCACCTTTAATCAGCAGGTTTTCTTGTTTAGCACCGCTGAGCAACAGCGCCACAGCACCAGCAGTCTGCGGCGAGGCCATACTGGTACCCCAGAAATTTTCGTAATGCATGTATTGAGGTACAGTGGACATGGCAGCACCAGGGGAGATTAGATCAGGTTTCATCAGCTCGCCCCCACGAGAACTGAATGGCAGAATTACATCATGACCTAATGTTGCTCCATAAGTATCGCGAGCACTTTCCCAGGGCATTAATGCACCAGAAGAAATAGCCCAGAAAGAAGCAGCCGGGGTTCCAGTGGTAGAAACTCCCGGGCCTTCGTTACCGTTGCTGATGCAAATGACCAAGTCTTCGTTTTCTTTGAGAGTTCGATCGATAAACCGGTCAATTTCGCTTCGACCTTCTAATTCTGAACCAATACCATAACTAATGTTGAAGACTACCGCCAATTCCGGATGCTTTTTAGCCCAATTGACACCATACTCGATGGCCTTCTTCATACTGCCAGTAGTGGTAGAAGCACCAGCCAGCCCTCCGTTGCCGATTTTGCAACTGATAATCTTGGCCCCGGGAGCAATACCATTTAATCCCTCCTGGTCATTGATTCGATAGCCTGCAGCAATGCCAGCCACATGAGTAGCATGAGGATTGTCGGCAAAATGGATGGAAACTACTTTGTCTTCCGGGTGAATGTTAAGGGCGAAGGTCATTAAATCGGCTTCTTCTGCCTCTCCGCCACGAAATTTGAAAGTGTCGTACTTGACTTTGTAATCGCGTAACGGTTTCTCGTTGTCGATATAGCCGTCGCCGTCAGTGTCTACATAGGCTACCCAATACTCTTCCTCTCCTTCTTTTACCTTGAACGCCAATACACCAAAATTGTCATCAATAGCGCCATTGTTATTAATATCTTCCACGCGAGAATTCTGAAACCGCTCTTCATCAAAAACACCGATCCAGTATTTTCCATCAACAGGTTTGAGAGAGAGTTTATCGTAGTTTTTCAATCTCAAGCCGAGAACACTTTCAATAAATTTTTGGTTGTTTTCTGATTTCAGTTCACCTTTTTCGAGGGGGACATCACCCTGGCCAGAAAAATCTTGTGCGTCAATAACTTTGGTCTCGCCGGTGGAAGTTTGTAACAAGCCGGGTATCCCCATATCCACGCCACTATCGCAGATAATTATTACTACCCCGCGGCCATCATAGGTTGGGTGTGCTTTGAGAAATTCATAGGCACGCGAAGCAGAAGTGGAAAGAAAACTCCAGGGAGATTGATCGGTAGCCAGCGGTCTGTTCTTTTGCGCATTGAGGGGGAAGGCAAAAAAGCAAACCAATCCCAACATCAACACATACTGCCACCGTGATTTTGAAGGTTTCATTGAAATAGCTCCTCCTTTAACTAAAATTACATGTTTGAGTATACGAAAAATCATCGTAAAAGTCAAGGAGAATTCTAACCTCCGTCGTGGTTAAACAGTAATTTAACTGAAAATGCACTTCCAAATTGAGTGAAAATTTCGTATATTAAAAACGCAATTGACAGAGTCCGAAACAAACTAAAGTTGATCCCATTATGAAATCCGTCAATATTTTACTTACGGGCAATCCAGGTGTCGGAAAGACTACTCTCATTCAAAAAATTATTGCCCAAATTAATCAACCTGCTATTGGATTTTACACTGTAGAAATACGCCAGGGTCGGAATCGAGTTGGGTTTGAGATTGTTACCCTTGATGGACAACGAGGGATTTTAGCACATCAAGATTTTCATAGCTCTTTTCGAGTGGGAAAGTATGGGGTAAATCTGATAGACTTGGAAAACATTGGTGTTGTTGCTCTACAAAAAGGCTTACAATCCGATAGCCTTATTGTGGTTGACGAGATTGGCAAGATGGAGCTTTTCTCTCAGAAGTTTCAGAAAGTAATCTGGATGATATTGAATTCCTCTAATCCCTTTTTAGCTACTATTACCAAGCGTCCACATCCGGTAGCTACTCGTATCAAGGCCCGAAAAGACGTACAGCTTTACGAAATTACCAAAAGCAATCGTAATGAAATGGTAGAGCGAATTGTGGCTGAAATATGTAGTAATAAACCCATTTGAGATTTATTGAATCTGTGGGATATTCAAGTTTCAAAATTTTCCTTGACAAAGTGGTTTTTTCATGTTAATATTATTTATCCAACGTTCGTATTTGGGAGGGAGCAAAATGGTCAAATTTATTAAATGCCGCGAAGACCTTAGTCCAGAAGAACTGCAGGAGAAACTTGCTTCTCAGGGAATAAAGGTTTTGAAAAAATCGGCATTAACAGGGATTTTTAAGATTGAAGTTCCGGAAGAAGTTGATACTGCAGCTTTGAAGAAAACGCCACCGGCAGGGGTAACTATTGAGGAAATTTACGATGATTTTCCGGTTCGAGCCCTTTTAGATAAAGCTGTTCCTAAGGTTCGGGCCAACAAGGTATGGGAAGCCAATAACAACTATGGTGAAAATACAATAATTGGAATCTGTGATACCGGGGTAGATCAGCAGCACCCTGATATTGCTGCTCGAATTGTTGCAACTCAGGATTTTACAGGAGAGGGGGATTTTGATGGTAATGGTCATGGTACTCACGTAGCTACTATTGCTATTGGTGATGGAAAAGCTTCCAATGGTAAGTACCGCGGTGCCGCCCCAGCAGCTAAGTTGCTTATGGCTAAAGGGTTGAAAAGCGATGGTAATGGTACAGCCAGTGATATTGTTGATGGCATCGAATGGCTTTTTGAAAATGGGGCCAAGATAATCTCTTTAAGTTTGGGAGGTGATGCTCAACCGGGAGTCCATGATATTCTTCAGGTTACCTGTGAGGCCGTGGTGGACAAAGGGGTGGCGGTTTTTTGTGCTGCTGGTAACTCTGGACCTGCTTATCGTTCTATTTGTACCCCAGGAGTGTCGCCTAAAGTAATCACGGTGGGTGCTTCTGATGAGAGGGATCGTGTTGCTAATTTTAGTTCACGTGGGCCTACCTATGAGGGGATTGAGAAACCTGATGTGGTGGCGCCTGGGGTAAATATTATTGCTGGGCGTGCTAAAAATACTTCTCTCGGAAATGTAATTGATCAATATTACACCGAACTTTCAGGAACCAGCATGGCTACCCCCTTAGCTGCAGGCTGTGGGTTGCTGGTGCTGAAAAAACATCCCGACTTGTCTCCGGAGAATCTTAAGGCTAGATTCGAGGGATATGCAGTAGATTTGGGAACCGGTGATGACAATATTGAAGGTGAGGGGCGGATTGATGCTTACTCTGGGGTGACAGAGACTCAACCGCCTCCCAGAGAAGAACCAGAGCCAAGTCGGCCTGGTTGTTTCTTCTCCCGGTGGTTTCAGCGCAGTCCCAAAGTAAAGGCAGCGATGTACACTGTGCGCGATCGGCTACTACTCAAACATCACTTGGGAGTGCGATTGGTACGTTGTTATTATGGTATGCAACACCTGTAAAAATAAATTCATGAGTAATTTAAGTTGACTCAAGAGTGCTATGAGCGCACAAAATTTGTTTGTCATGTTGCAGGGTCAGCAGGTTGGCCCAGTTTCTAAGAGAGAATTGCAACAATGGGTGCGTCAGCGTAAGGTCAAACCTTCTGATTTGGTTTGGGATGAGCTTCAGGGGGTCTGGCAACCGATCAGTGAAAGCGAAGAGACGCGAAATATCTTTCTTCAGTCCCAGACCGCAGAAAAGATTGTATTAGCAATCGGAGGTGGGAAAGGAGGAGTAGGGAAAACTGTTATTACTATTGCTTTGGGAATGGCGTTAGCTTCTTTTGGGAGACGGACAGTATTAGTAGATGCAGATCTTGGGGGTGCTAATCTTCATACTTTCTTGGGGATTGAGGACCCAGAGTATACTTTCTTTGACTTTTACACCATGCAAAAATCATCGCTTAATGATATTTTGCTTGATACTTCGTTGGAAAATCTAAAGTTTATCAGTGGGGCCTGTGGTACTCTGGGTTTAGCTAATCCCAAATATAGTCAGAAGTTACATCTTATCCGGCAACTTAAGCAAATCGATGCTGATTATATTCTTTTGGATTTAGGCGCTGGCTCTTCTTACAATGTTATCGATTTTTTTCTGGCTGCTGGGGAGGGGATTGTAATATCTACACCCGAGCCGGCTTCTATTCAGGAAACATTTTATTTCATCAAAACGGCTTTACTGCGCAAGTTGACCCAAACTTTTCATAGACATCCTGAGTTATCTTCGATTTTCGATGTGCACGGCTACTTTAATGATCGCGAGGCCACTTTTTCGATTAAAGAACTTTACAAAAAAGTCGAAAACATAGATAATGATGCTGCGTCTGTTTTTCAAGGGATTCTGCGAAAATTCCAACCTAAGCTTATATTGAACATGGTAATGCAGTCGGAAGAAGCTTTGGAAGGGATGGCACTAAAAACAGCAGTAGGGGAAATGCTTATGTTAGAGATGGATTATTGGGGGTTTATTGAATATGATGAGGATGTGCGTAACGCCGCTATGCAAAAGAAGCCTTTCATGATTTGGAATCCTAAAAGTCGTGCTGCCAAAAGAATCTCTCAAATTGTTTCAGCAAAGTTGATGAACTTTTCCAGGCTGAAGTCGTATTTAGAAAATAAGCGCTTGCAACGCAACTTGAATCGCCTTAATGCCAAGGTTGAACCTACTTCCCAAGAGACGATCATTTGTTCAGTCAATTGCCTGTATTGGGATGAATGTGAATATCAAAATGGTGGTTATCCGTGCAGTGTTAGACATTTAGAGAATACATTACGTCATTGGGAGAAATAAAAATAATGATTTGAAGTTACGCAGATAAGATGTGTAAAATTCTGGAATCATATGGAGGTGAGGCAGATATGGAAAAAGAAAAATTAGAAAGGATAAGAAATTTGCTATTAGAGAGACAGCGTGAAATTCTGGGTAAGGTTGGAGCCAGCTCCGAGGATTTAGGCCAATTGCAAAATGACCACACTGCAGATTGGATTGATCGAGTTACAGTAGATAATGCTGTGAATAATTTGTTGAACATGGAAAGCGAACTTGCCAATGAATTGATGGCTATCAGGCGTTCGTTGCGAAAAATTAAGGAGGGAACCTATGGTATTTGCGAAAATTGTGGTAAAGAAATTGGCTATGAGCGTCTGGAAGCACTTCCTACAGCATTGTATTGTCGTAACTGCCAAGACGAAATAGAGAAGAGCAAAGGAAGCAACTCAGGATATCGTGGCTTCACTTCTATTCCCAAAGAAATTTTTGAATGGTACGAGTGAGCTTTTTCTCTTTGTTAGAATTATTTTTTTCTAAAGGCAGACCGCGGTCTGCTTTTTTTCGTTTTTTTAATTAGAAGAAATCTTATTTTGAAATTTGCCGGGAGTGAAAATATTATGCGTTCTTTTACGGTTATTGGCCTTAGCAATTTTGGTTACTATCTTACTAAATATCTGGTGGATGAAGGGTTTCCGGTTATGGTGATTGACAGCGATAAAGAGCGGGTTGACAAGGTGAAATCTTTTGTGCAGAAAGCGATTATTGCCGATGCAACTGATAAGGAAACCTTGAAAAATTTGGGGTTACAAGATGTGGATGTTGTGGTAGTATGTCTGGGCGAAAGAATTGATTCCAGTGTGTTGGTTACCCTTCATCTACGAGAATTAGGTGTGAAAGAGATTATCGTCAAAAGTGTAACCGAGGATCATGAGAAGATATTAGACATTATTGGGGCGACCAGTACCGTGTTCCCGGAACGGGATATGGCTTTTCGAATTGCTCAGAGCATTAGCCATCCTAATGTATTGGAATACATCCCCCTGGGGCATGATATTAGTGTGATCGAGATTGTTCCACCGAAAGAGTTTATTGGTAAAACATTGAGTGAATTAAACCTGCGCAACAAATATGGCATTCAAGTTTTAGTAGTAAAGGAGATGATCCCTGAGAAGGTTTCTCTAATACCTCGTGCCGATTATAAGATTAAGGATAGTGATATTTTAGTTGTTATCGGTAAGGATAAAGATTTAAAGAAGATCCAGAAGTATTAATTAAAAAAACATCACTTGGGGTGGCTAATCAAACAGAGATGATCAGATTTTGCTTGTGAAGAGGGTCTTTTTTTCATATATTTAGAATTGCCAAGCTTAAGTTTCTTAATAGGAGGTGTAGTTTAGTATTGTAAGGAGGCCTATTATGCCTTTTGAGGATCACAATGTGAACAAAGCTTTAGACAATCTCAAAGAAATGGAGAAAGAAATCGAGAGATTGTTGAAGGATTTTTTTGTGTCCAAAAATCCTATGTTGATGTTTTCAGAAAATGCTTGGGCGCCCCATGTTGATGTCTATGAAACTAGAGATGAGTTTATCATCAAAGTAGAATTGGCTGGAGTGCGGAAAGAAGACATTAAGGTACAACTTGCTGGGCGAGTGCTCACTATCAGCGGGCAGAGGCAGGATGAGTGTCCGGAACAGCGCGAGCATTTTCATTTGATGGAGATTAGTTATGGCAATTTTCTGCGCAAGTTGAAATTACCTGATGATATTGATTGCGATAACATCCAGGCTGTTTATGAGAGTGGGATTTTGAAATTAGTTTTGCCCAAGGCCGCAACAATTTCTGAGGAAACTGTGGTTGTTACTATCGAAGATTAGTAAATCGCGCCTGTTAGCCGATAATATTAATAGATGTGATATTAACAAGCTTAGACATGTAGCAACCTCTGATGGAGGGGAGATTAAAGTCCAAGTTAACATTTGGAGGATGATTCGACGTAAGCAGAGAGGAGAACGTTATGGATACAAATGAAAAACACAACGTTTCCAACGATGTAATAAAGGAGGAGTTGCCTGGAGCAAAAGATGAATCTGAAATTGAGAAAATAGAAATTCCTGACGAGGTACCTATTTTGGCGTTACGGGATACTGTAATTTATCCCTTTATGGTATCTCCTTTGTTTGTAGCACGGCCCAAATCGATCAAATTGATTGATGATGTACTTATTGGTAACCGCATTCTGGGATTGGTGGCACAGCGGAAAACAGACGTTGAAGATCCCAAAGGGGAGGATCTGTTCAAATATGGTACTGTGGCTACTATTCTTAAGATGCTGAAATTTCCCGATGGTTCTGTACGTGTTTTGGTTCAAGGTTTGACGCGAATGGAAGTGTTGGAGTACGTTCAAACCGAGCCTTATTTGAAAGCAAAAATTCAGCCATTGGAAGATGTAATAGAAAAGTCTCTGGAACTGGAGGCTCTTGCAAAGAACATAACGATTCAGTTTCAGAAAATTGTCAATTTAGTGCCGCAGTTACCAGATGAGCTCCAGATTGCTGTGATGAATATTTCTCATCCTGGTAAATTGGCCGATTTAGTGGCTTCGAACCTTAATCTAAGTCTGGAAGAAAAGCAACAGATTCTGGAAGCTATTGATGTGAAAAAGCGACTTGAAAAGTTGACCATTTTTATTAATCGTGAGTTACAAGTGCTGGAAGTGGGTACGAAGATTCAAAGTCAGGTGCAATCGGAGCTTAGTAAGAATCAACGTGAGTATTTCTTGCGCCAGCAATTGGAGGCTATTCGCAAAGAGTTGGGCGAGGAAGATGAACGCACCATGGAAATTAAAGAGCTCAAGGAAAAAATCAAAGCAGCTAAAATGCCCAAGGATGTGGAAAAGGAAGCTATGCGGGAGCTGGATCGTTTGTCCAAAATGCCTCCTGGAGCGGCCGAATACACCGTGTCTCGTACCTACCTTGATTGGTTGATTGCTTTACCCTGGTCTGTCTCTACTGAGGATAATCTGGACATTGCTCAAGCCCAAAAGGTGTTAGATGAAGATCATTACGATCTGGATAAGGTTAAAGAACGGATTTTAGAATATTTGGCGGTGCGTAAATTGAAAAGCGATATGAAAGGGCCTATTCTTTGTTTCGTTGGTCCCCCCGGAGTAGGGAAGACTTCTCTGGGAAGATCAATTGCTCGGGCATTGGGTCGAAAGTTTGTTCGCATTTCGTTAGGTGGGGCACGAGACGAAGCAGAAATCCGCGGCCATCGTCGCACCTATATCGGAGCACTACCAGGTCGGATTATTCAGGGAATCCGCAATGCTGGTTCAAATAACCCCGTTTTTATGCTGGACGAAGTGGACAAACTGGGAGTGGATTTTCGTGGTGACCCCTCCTCGGCTTTGCTGGAGGTACTTGATCCCGAGCAGAACTACGCCTTTGTCGATCACTATTTGGACGTGCCCTTTGATCTGACCAAAGTGATGTTTATTACTACCGCTAATTTATTAGATCCTATTCCAGCAGCTCTGCGGGATCGCATGGAAGTATTAGAGCTTCCTGGTTACACTGAGGAAGAAAAGCTTCATATTGCCAAAAAGTACCTCATACCCAAGCAATTGGAAGCACATGGTTTGACCGCGGACCATCTTGTTTTTGATGATGAAGCAATCATGCGAATTGTACGGGAGTACACTCGCGAGGCAGGATTGCGAAATTTGGAGCGCGAGATCGCCGCTATTTGTCGCCGTGTGGCAAGAAAAGTAGCTGAAGGAGAAACTGAAAAACAGCAAATTACTGAAAGTAGAATCCCGGAGTTTTTAGGTCCTCCGCGCTTTTTCTTCGAAGTGGCTGAACGTACGTCTGAACCTGGTGTGGCTACCGGTTTGGCCTGGACCCCCTCGGGTGGTGATATTTTGTTTATCGAAGCCTCCAAAATGCCAGGTAAAAAAGGATTGATTCTCACTGGCCATCTGGGAGAAGTGATGAAAGAATCCGCACAAGCTGCTCTTTCTTACATCAGATCTAAAGCTAAAGAATTAGGTGTTAACGAGCGTTTTTTCGACAAATATGATATTCATATCCACGTTCCTGCCGGAGCAATCCCCAAAGATGGTCCCTCCGCAGGAGTTACTATTTCAACAGCTTTACTATCGCTTCTACGGGAAGAGCCAGTGCGTTCCGACGTTGCAATGACCGGAGAAATTACTTTGCGGGGCAAAATTCTGCCAGTTGGTGGAATTAAAGAAAAAATACTGGCAGCTAAACGTGCTGGTATTAAGGTGGTAATTTTACCCGAAAAAAATAAGAAGGATCTGGAGGAAGTACCTCAGCAGGCCAAAGATGAGCTACAGTTTCATTTTGTGGACACACTGGATGAGGTTTTTGAAATAGCTTTCGATTCCAAAGCTGAAACTAAAAAGCAGGAAAGAGAAGAATCGATTGCCGCAGAAGTTCCGTGAAAAGCCGTTTGTTCCAGTCTTTGGATGGCATAAACTTGTAGACAGCAAATTCTCAGTTGGTAAGTACCCCGGATACAAACTATGGAGAAGGGCGAACTGGAAGCGTTAAAAAAGCGATTCATCGACGCAGGGCAAGGTCATATTTTCAGGTATTGGGATGAGTTATCGCCGGAAAGTCGACAAAAATTTATTCATCAACTTCAGAGCATCGATCTGGATTTGTTACAGACCTTGGTTCAGAAGTTTGTAATAAATCCTGCCGCTAAACAAGGCCGAATTTCTTTGTTGCCCCCTAAGGTGATTTCGATTCCCCGCACAGAGGAGCAGAAGCAGCGTGCCAAACAAGCCAAATTAGTTGGAGAAAAGTTGTTACACAGCGGCAAAGTGGCAGTAGTGTTAGTAGCTGGGGGGCAAGGAACTCGTCTGGGCTTTGATGGCCCCAAAGGGATTTTCCCCATTACTCCGGTTAGGAAGAAATCCCTGTTTCAGTTCCATGCTGAGAAGATTTTGGCTTTAAGAAGGCGTTATCAGGTTCCTATTCCATGGTACATTATGACCAGTGAATCCAACGATGCTGCCACCCGTCAGTATTTCCAAGACCATGATTTTTTCCAATTACCGCCGGACGATATATTTTTCTTTACCCAATCTATGCTCCCTGCCGTAGACGAAAAAGGAAAGTTAATTTTGGACGCCAAGGATCATGTTTTTACCAGCCCTAACGGTCATGGTGGCACGCTTTTGGCGCTGGTTGAAAGCGGAGCATTAGAAGATATGAAAGCACGGGGCATAGAGGAAATTTTTTATTTTCAGGTGGACAATGTTCTTATTAAGATTTGCGACCCGATCTTTATTGGCTACCACCACCAGGCAGGGGCAGAGATGTCCAGCAAGGTAGTATCTAAACGCGACCCTGAAGAAAAATTAGGTGTTATTGGTTATCAAAATGGCAAGTTGACCGTTATTGAATACAGTGATTTGTCCAAGGAGGATATGTACGCTCGTAATCCGGATGGATCTTTGAAGTACAATGCCGGGAGTATTGCAATTCACATGATTCAAGTTAAATTTGTAGAAAAGGAGTTGGCTGAAGGATTTCGTTTACCCTACCATGTAGCACACAAAAAAATTCCATTCTTGGATGAATCCGGAAAGCTAATAAAACCTACCCAACCGAATGGTTACAAATTTGAGACTTTCATATTTGATGCGCTTCGGGATACCACTACTTCCATAATAATGGAAGTAAAGCGGGAGGAAGAATTCAGTCCAGTAAAAAACGCCACTGGTGAAGATTCACCTGCTACTGCTCAACGCGATTTGTGCAATCTTTACGGGGGTTGGTTGGAACAGATTGGGGTTGTTGTACCTCGCGATTCCAATGGCAACGTTAGCATACCCGTAGAAATCAGTCCTCTTTTTGCTCTGGATGTCGAAGAACTCAGTCAACGAATCACCAAGCCCATAACTTTTGATACCTTTCTTTATTTAGGACCATAGCCTAATTACCACAATTTTAGACTCTGCAGTCGTTATTTTCCATAAATTTATCCGGAACAATTTCTAAAGGGAGACAACTTATATGCTGGAAAAATTGCAAGAAGCCATACGGTTATTGGATGTCAATGCTATGTTTACCAAGTTACTTCTTTACATTCCTAATATTCTTGCTGCTACCCTGATTATGATAATCTTTTTTGGTGTTTATCTTCTCATTAGCTTTTTTCTCAAGCGTAGTTTTGCCAGATATCAGGTTTCTGCCAGTGTTTCTGATGTAGTAGTAAAATTAATCCGTTATGGTTGTTTAGGGATTGGTTTGATGATTGCGTCGGATCAAATCGGGATCCGGGTTATTACCCTAATCTCCACTCTTGGGGTAGCCGGGTTAGCTATCGGATTAGCGGCACAGCAGACCCTTTCCAATATGATTTCAGGGTTAATTATTTTGATTGATAAGCCCTTCCGCGAGGGTGATTACGTAGTACTCTATGATAATTATGGTCGGGTGGAGAAAATTTGTTTGCGTTCTACATTACTGCGTACTCCAGACAACATGATGATCGATCTACCCAACCATAAGATTATCGAGAGCAAGATCGAAAACCATAGTGCTTATCCAGAGCTGCGTCTGAGAGTTCCCTTTGGAATTGCCTACAAAGAATACATTCCCGAGGCTCAAAAGGTGGTGCTTGATGTTGTCAAGGATGAGCCGCGCATTTTATCCAATCCTGCCCCGCGGGTAGTGGTAAGCGAGATTGGCGAATCCAGCATCGATATGGAGCTTCATGTATGGATAGACGATCCTGCCCAAGAATTGGATTTAGGTTACGAATTACGTCAAAAGATTAAATTAGCTCTTGATAAAGCTGGAATTGAAATTCCTTTCCCACATCGTCAATTGTTTTTGGAGAAGATCAATTTTCAGGGGGTGGAAAAGGTGTTAGGGTCGTCATGATTTTTCATTTTGTGAAACCACCAAAGATCGAAAACAATACTGCAAGTACTAATAGCTGAACAATCCAGCCGATCACGCAAACCCCGACGGCGCGCAAGGTGCTACGATAATCAAGAGCCTGCCTTACGGCGATTACCATAGCGGCCAGCATCCAAATTGAGGCAACAAAAAATGTGATTCCTGCCAGTCCCGGAATGATACCTAATATTCTAATTAATCCAGGGGAACTGGAAAAGCCGATGGTTCGTAGCAACTCGCCCGGGTCTGATTGGGTTTGCGGCTCAGGAAGTAGTTTTGTGCCAATAAAGTAAGTGAGATAGGCCCAGATGTACCATCCAACAAGGGCTGTAATAGTGCCTACCAAAATTCCCCCCAATCCTCCTTTTGCGATGCCTCCTATTCCAGCGGCAAGACTAGAAAGTACCACTACTCCCATGGCCTGTCCCATTGCTCCCTGGTCGGCTTCAACCTCTTCATACAGGTTGATGTCGAGTTTAGCAGCCCGAATAATGCGATTTTTGAAACTATCCATTACGACCTCCCGCCTGTTGATTAATTCATCTTCTTTGTTGGTTTCGTTTACCAAAATACAAATTTTTGTTGTAAAATGCAAAAGATTTTTATATCTTAAACACGATCTAACCTAAAAAGTAGAGTGGAGGAAGCAATGATAGTAAAAGTTAGGGGAATAATGAGTTACATAACCCTTATTGTTTTTTTGATTTTATTAATCTTAAGTTGTGCAACTACGGGTGTTAATAAGTATCAGCCTAATATTTTCTCCACCAAACAGGAATTGGAACTAGGAGCGCGTTTTGCTAAGGAGATCGAAGTACAAAGTAGGCTGTGTGCTGTACAAGCAGTGAATCGCTTCATTGAGGAATTAGGTCAACGTTTAGCTAATGTTTCAGATCGACCGGATATCCCTTACCATTTTAAAATTATTGATGAACCTGACCAAATCAATGCATTTGCTCTTCCTGGTGGCTATGTGTATGTCTACACCGGGTTACTAAAACAGGCGGATAGCGAGGCAGAAGTAGCTGGGGTATTGGCACATGAGATTGGTCACGTGGTAGCTCGCCATGCTACCGAACGCCTGACTCTTCTCTATGGCTACCGACTGGGAGTTTCATTGTTATTAGGAGATGACCCTTCGGAAATTAAAAAGCTAGTGGCAAATCTTTTTGGTACTGGCGGTCTGTTAGCATATAGCCGTCAGAATGAATATGAGGCTGATAAGTTAGGGGTGAAATATGTCGTTCGAGCTGGATATGATCCTAAAGGCATGTTGCAATTTTTCCAAAAATTAAAAATCCTTCAGCAGCATGAACCCAGCAAACTGGAGCAACTGTTGTCCACTCATCCGCCTATCTCTGAGCGAATCAAGAGAGTGAAGGAATTAATTCAACAATCAAGAACTACCAACGGGAAAATGGGACGCGTAAAGTATCAGATGATCAAATCATTGATTCCATAGTGCACTGAAATCATATGGAGGACGTGACGATCCATAAAAAATAAAAAAGAGTCTTTTCAGCATTTTGGGGTTTAATGGTGGCCATATTAATCCGAGGTGGTCTCGACGTCTGGAGACGCCTCCCACAACTTCGTTCAATCCCCAAATTGCAAACTTTTCCCTCTTGATTAATCATTGGTCATTAGCTCTGACTTAACAGGCTGTCCAAAAAGCTAAAGAATCTTTTATGCTTCGTTTTTTAAAAATTATTGGCCTACTTTTTTTGTGCCTCGTTATCTTATGGATAGGGGCTTACTACTATCTACGCATTAAATACACTCCGGAACGGATTAGAACTTTGGCCGAAAAGATGTTATCTAAACAACTTCAGCGAAAAGTTACCCTTGAGCAAGCTGATATTCATCCTACTTCTGGAATTTTGCTGCGTGGGTTAACTGTGTACCAAAAAGCCCCCGATGATACTTCGGTATTTGCTCATGTAGCGGAAGTTCAGCTCCGTTATCGTTTGTGGTCGATATTGAAGCGACATTTAGAAATTCATCAAATTCGTATCATTAAGCCACATGTTTATTGGCGTTCTGAGTTGTCTGCCAGCACAATTGGGTCGATTTCACAACCTAAGCCCACCCCTCCTGGTTCGGTTACCTTTTCGAAAACTGAGTTACCTGTTCACATTTCCCTGCGAGAGTTTTTGTTGCAAAACTTCAAACTGGATTTTACCGTTGTCGATTCTGCCGGTCATCTACAAGGGACAATAGATGGTTTAAATGTGAAACTGACTAATTTGTCCCTACCCCGTGGTAGCATCGACGAGTTTTGGCGAGCATTGAAATTTAAGCTTCAAGTGAATACTAATGAAGGCCAAATTGTGGTCTATTACCAGCCCCAAATTCCATTTCAATTGGGCACCTGGTCGTCGAAAACTGTGATGCTAAACTCCAAATGGCAACTGCGTTTCTTCACTCAAACTGCCTATGCAAAAAACATTGATTTTCACGGTCAGCTACAACTTCAACAACCACAATTAAAACTTTTTGGTGTTTCTGAAGCAAAACCATTTCAGAATTACTTTCCTGATTTGAAGGCTGAATGGAAGGGTCTAGTGGATTTGGATTCCTTGAATGTGATTTTGAAAATTTTAAAGGCGGGGTGTGGTAAGTGGTTCGATTTTGAAGGGCAGGGAAAGCTTGGGCGTCTTCTAAACCATCCTCGAATTCAATGTGATTTTGCTCCTGTTGTGATTCGCTTCCAACCACTGAATGAGTGGCTACAAACTCTCCATTTACCCTCGCCTTTGCAAATACCAGATTTTAAAATGAAAGGAGAATATCGAATTGAAAAAGCCTCAATGCAAGGTACTATTTCTCCTTCAGAGTTTCAAATTAAACTGATTTACAAATCCGTGTTGTCTGATTTTGGTCTTATTTCAACGGATTATCCACTTGAACTTGCCGGTGCTCATTGGGAATTGAAAGCCTCAGGAGCGTTCGGTACCAATGGATTTCAAAAAGGTCACATCCAGGGTAAAGTAAAAATCCCTGGATTTAGATATGCTTTGAACGATACCGCTATAGTTCAACCTAAGTCTCTGGATGTTGATTATGAGGTGTTGCTGGGAACACATTTTGTTCCCCAGCATTTAAACTTTATGACTGCAATCGACGACATCTTCAGTGGAGATGCTTTCTTATTCGCCGACATCACTGTAAGTGGAGCACAGACCCTGGCGGCTATCGGGGTGGAAAATCTTACTGGTACTGCCGAACTGCAAATTCGTAATCTGGATTTGGAGACTCTCACTGCAGGTAATGAGAAGGGTAATTTTGACTTTCACAGTTTACTGACTACTAACTACGGCTACAAAGGGTTTCTCACTTTCGACCTTCATGGAAAAGACCTGGAATACCTGACAGATGAGGGTTACGAAACTCTGCCTGAACTGTTCTTGACAGGTAAAGGGTCTTTAGTTAGCACCAAGGGATTCCAGAAAATTTTCCTTAAAGCGGGCTCGTTCCAGTTGAATGATTTGCTGACCGGGAAACTGACGATCTTATTGGAGAAATTGGGTAAGAAAGTTACCATAAATGTTGACCCACTACTGATCGACCATAACAAACTGCGACCTTTTTTGCCCTCCTATCTCCGTGAGACACTGAAAACTGCCCAGTGGCAAGGGCAAACACAAGTTCAAATAGAAATGAACGGCTGGTTGGACGAGCAAAAACGATTTCAGAATAATTTGTCGGGACGATTTTCTATCGAGAATTACAGTTTTGATTATCCCGAAGCCTTTTTAACTCTCGATAGTCTCAGAATTCGAGGTGAGCTGTTGGGGACGCTCAACCAAATTCAAACTTCATTTAAGGGAAAGCTATTAGCATTTAATGTTACCGATGCTTTCCCTGAACCTATGGCAGATACTCGCATCGAAGGTTCGGCTGTACTCAGCAATTTCGACCGGCTGGAATTTTCTGGAATTGAAATACATCAACCAGAGAAGAATATTACCCTACACATCATCGGCCTGATCGATAGCATGGCAGTTTATCCTCTTTATGATTTTAAAATCTGGATGAATTTTCAGGCTCTCGAATACGTACCGTTACTGACCGATGTGGCACTTGGTGGAGATTTTGCAGCTAATTGCCGAATTTATTCCAAATCTGATAATGTTGATATCCTTATCTTCGATGGAGCAGTAGATTTTCGTAATTTAAATGCTCGTATAGGACGGGACATCGCGGTGTACGGGATCCATGGCAGCGTACCTTTTTCCCAGATGTTCGATTTGGAGAATTCTTTATTGGTTAGTTCCTCGCGGCGTTCCCTTCCTGCCTGGTATTTGCCACTCTTTTCTCAGATGGAACCCTATCTTTCTGGTGTTGTCCCCTACTATTCCACGTTGCAAATAGACAGTGTTCGTGCAATGCAGTATCGTATTGCTGATATTAAAGCACAAATGAGCTTTGCTAACGGTTTGGTCAATATTCCTCAGCTTAGCATGAAACTTTATGAAGGAAATGTTGCTTTCCAGTGCTTGATAGATTTAGGGTCTGGTTCGCTGGAAGATATGAGTTATCAATTTCGGTCTCAAATTGCTCGGATCAACTCTGCTAAGTTTCCTGGTACAGCTACGGCTAAAGAAGAATCTGCTGAAATTGCAGGTACCATTAATTTTTCTGGTCGGGGACTGGCTCCTGGGGAAAAAATGGAGGTGGAAGGTGAATTGCAAATTACCGATATTGGTTCCCAGGCCACAGATAATTTGTTAAAAAGTATTGATCCCCGGGGGGCTGAACAGAACATTAAATATGTTCGACGATTAATCGGTTTAGGTTTCAAACCCAAATTGTTGTCTTTTCCGGTTCGTCATGGTAATTTTTATCCTACTTTTGAATTGCGGCAGCCCTGGTACATTCCAATTCGAATCGCAGGTGGTAAGGTGGCTATTCCTCGTATTCCTATGCAATTCATTCTGGATATGGTTAGTACCCAAAATAGCCTTTTTGATAAAAGATAGTCATTACATCAGGGAGTACCAAATAATGACTTCGTTCCGTGAAAAAGCGAAAAGCGAGTTGATGACCATCTTTACGGCAGCAGTAGCAGCGGTTGACCCAGAAAGAATAGTAAAACAATGGGTACAAGTGAACGATGAACTGGCCCAAATTGGAAACTGTTCATTTTCGTTGAACAAAGTTGGTAAACTGTGGGTAGTAGGGGCAGGTAAAGCGGCTGCAAGAATGGCTAAAGCTCTTGAAGAAATCCTAGCTAAATATTTAGCCGGTGGCATAGTGATTACCAAGTATGGGCATGGGTTGCCATTGGAAAAGATTACTGTACGAGAAGCAGGACACCCGGTGCCTGATGAAGCTGGGGTGGAAGCAACAAAAGAAATTCTTCGCCTGGTACAAAGTGCAGGAGAAAGAGACGCGATTTTTGTACTAATCTCAGGTGGAGGGTCAGCTTTACTGATTGCTCCTTCTACTGGTTTGACCCTGCGCGATAAACAGGAGATTACTACCTTATTGCTGAACAATGGAGTTCCTATCGAACAAATAAATGTGGTGCGTAAGCATCTTTCACAAGTAAAAGGAGGACAACTTGCACGCCATGCCTATCCCGCTCAGGTTTTTTCTCTTATTCTCTCCGATGTTATTGGTGATCCAGTTGATATTATCGCCTCCGGACCCACGGTTCCAGATCCCAGTACCTTCAAAGATGCCGTGGCAGTTTTACATCGCTACCATCTTTGGGATAGATTGCCTCCAAGGGCAGTCCGATTTTTAACTGCAGCCCTGGAAGGGAAACAATCTGATACCCCTAAGCCAGGCGATGAAGTATTTTCCAAAGTAAAGAATTTTATTATTGGCAATAACTACCAGGCCTTACAAGGAGCTTATCAGCAAGCTAAGACGTTAGGCTATCGAACGTTGATTCTTTCTTCTTCTATTCAAGGGGAAGCGCGGGAAGTTGCCCGCGTGTTAGCAGCTATTGCCCGAGAAGTTGTTCGTTCTGGCAATCCCCTCTCTCCGCCTGCATGTATTATCGCTGGAGGCGAAACTACTGTTACTATTCGAGGAGAGGGATTAGGAGGAAGAAATCAGGAGCTGGCATTAGCAATTGCTCTTGATTTGCAGGGACTGGATAATGTAGCGGTCCTGTCTGCTGGTAGCGACGGCACTGATGGGCCTACTGATGCTGCTGGCGCTTTCGCTTTCGGCGACACAGTTGCTCGCGGTCAGAATAAGGGTTTGGATGCTCAAGCTTACTTGCAAAATAATGATTCCTACCACTATTTCAAAGCAATAGGGGATTTGTTTCAATCTGGACCTACCGGAACCAATGTTATGGACTTGCAGATCATTTTAGTGCAATAGCCTGAAAGTTGAAAAATGTTCAAAAAACCAAAAAAACTTGAAAGGAATGTTAAGATTGTGCAGAGAGGGAAAAGAAATTGTGTTTATGGGACAAAAGTAGTTTGGGCAACTATTTTGATTGTCTGTTTCTCAGTAGCTCTATCGTGCCGAGTCGAAAGGTTCAGAAAGATGACAGTGTTTGTTTATGTGCCAGAAGCACAACAAGTCTGGTTGAATCAGCATGTAAAGAAGTTTGGTTTGAAACACAATTGGAAAATTGAAATATCTACTTCCAATAAACTGGAGAACTTACCAGAAATTTTACGATTAGAAACTCAGACCGGAGAGAAAAACGTTGGTTTAGTGTGTGTACCTTCGGAGATGGCAAAATCTTTGGTGAAATCAGGTCTGATCAAGCCACTCATTGAAGTTTGTAACCCAGAAAAACTTGAAACAGATTTCTCAGAATATTTATCAGTAGCAAAAGCTGAATGCAAAATCGATGGTAAGTACTATTATTTGCCAGATCGTCTGGAGGTGTTTCTGTTATTTTATGTGAAATCAAAAGTACGCGAGGTAGTACAACATTGGAGTATCTATCGTACTCAAATTAATACACTATTGAGAAATTACAATCGTTTTGGATTACCACGTGGCTATCAGCTCGAGGCTGATCCAAATCAATGGGACTTTTTCGATCTTG
>Ga0164318_10001106_pt1 | contig 23222 bp, 26 predicted proteins | sample GuaBasSedimGuay9_FD_113734 | JGI IMG/M metagenome (GOLD analysis project Ga0164318, IMG submission 113734) | Subseafloor sediment microbial communities from Guaymas Basin, Gulf of California, Mexico - Guay9, Core 4571-4, 0-3 cm | ecosystem: Environmental > Aquatic > Marine > Hydrothermal vents... | reverse complement strand
GCGGGGAATTGGAAAATCACTGGCTTGCAGGAAGGCGACTACCAGGTGATAGCGAGCAAAGACGGCTATACTTTCCCCGTCAAACCGTGTGCAGTGGGTAATAACGAGGATTGCACGGTTAAGCTTAAACCGGGTTCCGTGTTGGATATCAAGGTGGTGCCCAATAGCTGGAAACCGGCTCAAGGTGAAAATGTCACTTATACGATCACTGTGACTAACCAAGGTGAGGAGACTGCAACGGGCGTTGTTTTAACGGACACCTTGCCTGAAGGGACAAACCTCGTTTCTATTGAGGCCTTGGATGGCGGCAGTTGCGATGCCGATACCGTGACTTGTAGCTTGCCTGATTTAACGCCCGGTGCTACCGCGACAGCGAAAATCGTGATCAGCAACACGCAAGCAAAAAGACTGGCTAATCATGCCATAGTGATGGCGAATGAATATCCAGAGGATATGCAAACGACTTGGACAACGGTGAAACCGTATCTCTCTGTTACCCTCAGCGATACACCTGATCCGATAAGCACTGGTGCTGTTTTGCACTACACAGCGGAAGTTGAATTGAGTCATAACGCGCCGACGACAACGGCAACGGGTGTTAAGTTAGTCTTGCATTTGCCTAGCGGTGTTGAACTGAAATCGGTGAACACCGATTATGCTATGTGCGATACCAGCTCATTGCCAACCCTGACTTGTTCATTCATTGATTTGAGTATCGACAGTGCGGATAGTGTGAATCAGGTTACGGTTAATGTGGATGTCGCGCTGAAAGATGCGGGATTGCTCCTGTTGACGCATGAAGCTAAGGTGACAGCGAATGAATATCCAAGTCACACGGATAGGGAACGCACCAAGATCGTGATACCAGAAGGTATTGAAGTTGATATCGCCTTTGTGATCGACGTGACGGGGAGTATGCAGGAAGAAATCAATGGCGTTATCAAGGCTTTAGAGGCCTCTATTGCTGAGATTGATCCCAGCGACGCGCCCCTAATTGCTTTAGTTGTTTTTACGGATGACGTGAAAATAAAGGCTTTTACCCGTGATTTGGATGTGTTATTAGGCGCGGTTGAAAAGCTGAAAGCGGCAGGTGGGGGCACTTGCCCCGAAGCCTCTGTCGAAGCGTTATTGATTGCGGTACCTCATACCAAAGAAGGGGGCAATATTTTGTTTGCAACCGATGCTTCGCCGTATCCAGAAGCGGATGTTGAGAAGGTGATGGCGTTACTGAGTGGTAAGGGGATTCGCTTTAATGCGATGATCACGGGGGATTGTTCTCAGGATAGTGATCAGAATGAATGGTTAGGGAAAGAGTAGGAAGGTGGGATCGCGGGCCCAAACCTGACAGGTTTTTAAAACCTGTCAGGTTTTTCTCGACATTTTTTCTATAGAAACAATTAAGCTCCTCGACTTCGGTTGAGGGGCTTTTTTTATGCTTGTATTTCTGTTTATGCTTCTATTACAGTCAATCACGACGCAAGATTTTCTAAGCCAGATACCCATTGATCAAAATGCGGACATTCTTGTCTGATTTTGTTTAAGCCAATGGCTTCGCTAATCAAACTGCCATGTCATACCTTATCATAATAGGGATATAACGCGCCTAAACGTTTGGAAGGCGCAGTGTTTTCACCCTCATTGATGTGTTCTGGTGTTGGATATTGATTACGAATGTGATGTAATGCTTTTATACTGCACATGGGCATAACTTAAACTTTTTTACCTCATTGAGTATAGTCATTCCCGTTTTTGTTAAAAAAATACAGGGCAAACACGCAAGGGGCTGCCCCTACAAGTGATGTGCATAGAGTAGGTTTGATAGGTGGTTCTTGTAGTTCACTTTTAGAAACAATCGTTTGCTTTTGAGATATAATCGCGTTATCAAATTAACCTCAATAAACCAATTTACTATGCAAATACCAACTGAAACTTCAAAAGTCAGAATTGATAAATGGATATGGGCGGCTCGTTTTTTCAAAACCCGTAGTTTAGCAACAGATGCCGTGGCGGGCGGTAAAGTTCGTCTCAATCAACAACGCATTAAACCTGCTAAGGAAGTGCATGTTGGAGATGAATTGATTATACGCACTGGCTATGTCGAACGCACGGTGATTGTGCAAAGCTTGTCTAAGCAACGTCGCTCTGCAAAAGAAGCCGTTTTGTTATATGAAGAAACGCCTGAAAGTATACAACGTCGTGAAAAAGAAGCGACGATACGTCGTGACGCGGCAGCGTCACACCCGATGAATACGGCACGCCCCAATAAAAAAGAACGTCGATTGATTCATCATTTTGTCAGAAACAACACTTAGGGTGGGTTAGCGATGCGCCCAGCGCATTGCTATCCCACCATGCTGCTGAACAATTTACCGCAAATTTATTTTGATTCTTTGCAATTGGAGTGCAAAATTTATTTTGCTTCTTTGCAATTGGAGTGCAAAATTTATTTTGCTTGCAGCCAAATTTTTCACCCTGATTTTGTTCTTTGTTTTTTAAGCTTATGGTGGGATCGCTTAGCGCAGGGCGCATCGCTAACCCACCCTACATTTTAATTTAAGTACTGAAGCACAAATAAACAGGTATTTAACAACAAAGGGCTTGCGCGTGGGATTGCCCCTACATGACATTGTGTAGGGGCAATCCCTTGTGGTTGCCCCCTTTCGGTTTTTTTAAAATACCTGAAAATTTATGGTTCAGTACTTATATCCAAAAAGCGGTATGAGTCATCACCTTTGACATGCGCCCCATTAACCAACGCACTGATTGGGGTAAAGGCACGCCGCCCGTTTTAATCGCTACTGACGCATGATGGGCTTCATCTTCCTTCATTTGTTCTAAAATCGCTTTACTTTTAACGTCTTGTGCCGGTAAGCGTTGCAAATGGCCTTCCAAATGTTTGACCACTTGTTGTTCTGTTTCAGTGACAAACCCTAAACTCCATTTATCGCCGACTAAACCTGCCGTGACACCAAGGGTAAATGAACTGGTATACCAAACCGGATTTAACCAACTGATACGTCCATTCAAGTCATTAATGCGTTTATGACACCAAATTAAATGATCGTTTTCTTCAAGGGCAGATTGTTTCATGTTCTCACGCACACTATCTGTACGAGCCATTAATGCTTGCCCTTGATACAAAGCTTGTGCGGCAACTTCTCCAGCATGATTAATACGCATTAATCGCGCCGATAGACGTTTTTCCTCTTCATTTAATTCATTCTCCGGAGCCATTTGAGCAGGATTCGGTCGCATCGTATTCTGTGGTTGACCAAATAAGGTGCGTAAACCCCTGTCAAAATGGAGAATCAGTTGATCTAATGAATTGAGTTGTTGCATATTTATTACACCTTTTGGAGTTTGAAACGAAACTGGGTATAGAACAATTATCAATTCCACGCTAAATTTTTTACGCGCAAAAACGTCTTAAGTGGAATCTTCGGTGTGCTACGCTAAATCAATTGTCATGTTTACCCATTTAACGTTTTCATATAGTTATTAATAATGTCTTCAGGCTCATCCGCTAATTCCAAAATCTGACTTGGAATGGGCAACGGGTTGCCTTCTAAAAATAACCATTCCAGTTCCGATAATTGCGAAAGGCTTGAAGGCAAGCTGGTGAGATGATTATCTCGCATATCTAACCATTCAAGTCGAGACAGTTGAGCTATTTGGGATGGGAGGACTTCAATTTCATTTTCATTCAAATACAGCTCTTTCAATCGCGTCAATTGACATAAAGACGACGGCAAAATTTTCAGTTGATTCAGGCTGAGATCAAGTTCTTTCAACCGAGACACAGGAGAAAATTCTGATGGCAAATCCTTCAGTTGTGTGTTGCTGAGGTTTAAACTTTTCAGTTGTGTTAATTGGAAAAGTTCAGGTGGCACTGTTGTCAGTGGATTGCCGCTGAGATCGAGCTCTTTTAATTTAGGTAATTGGAGAATTTCCGGCGGCACGGCAATCAGTTGATTGTGGCTTAAATCTAATTCTTTCAACAGAGATAATTGTGCAAATTCATGCGGTAAAGCAATCAGTTGATTATCACTGAGATTGAGTTTCTTGAGTTGAGATAACTTGCCAATGTCAGGTGTCAACATCGCCAACTGATTAGTCTCAATATAGAGTTCTTCAAGTTCAAGCAATTGGGCGATTTCAGGTGGCAAATACAAAAGTTGATTGTTGCTTAAATCTAAATGCTTGAGTTGACTCAATTGGCTTATTTCTTTTGGAATCGCTGTCAGTTGATTTTCATCAAGAAATAACGTTTCTAAATGAGACATAGACAAAAGGGCCGGTGGCAATTCAGTCAATCCCTTTTCAGAGAGATCAAGATCAGATTCAAGGCATTTAGCCGCCTGTTCAATCATTTCCAGTAAGTCTTTGTCCATAATACTTCACTCACCATTTTCAAAAATCAATAGGATCGTACTGCAATGTGGGTGATGAAAGTCTTCGATCATTGAACACGGATTAAACCTATTAAAATTCAAATCCATCTGCTATCAGATCAAACCCAATCATCAATTTAACGATATGATTTTAAATAAATTGATAGTGTCACATTGAATTAGTGGTCACAATTCAATGAACAAAGTCGCTAAAACGACTATTTATAAATAATCAATTATTGTCAATTGCTTTGACATTGTCAATTTTCTTTCCAATGAGGGACTTGCAAAACTCCGACGCTCAACCACAAATCAATAACTTACGAGTACATCATATCAGCTAAGTTATTGATTTATCGTTTATGCACAAGAGTTTTGCAAGAGGCTCCAATTATTCTAATTTAATTCCCTATTCATAATTATTAACCTATTGACTGTGAGAGCCATAAATGCCATGATTTATTTTGCTTAGGCTACCATAAGGATTAAATAGATGACTCATTCACTGTTAATTTCAATTTTCTGCCCTGATCGAACTGGACTGGTTTCATCTATTACGGGCACTTTATTCAATTTGGGTGTCAATTTAGGCGATACAACCTTCGCCGTGTTGGGCAGCGGTGCCGAATTTACCGCAGTCTGTGATTCCCCCATCAATAGTAACGACATTGAAAGTCATCTGCGTGCTTTACCCGATCTGAATGGTGCCGATATCAAAATTACCCCATTTGATTTGTCTAAAATCCATGGGCCAAATGCGCTTATCACGCACTACATCACGCTACGCGGTGCCGATCACCCTGGATTGATTGCCCAATTGACTGAAGTTTTGATGGCATTTGAGGCCAACATTGTACGCTTAAATGCCGAAACCATACCCAATCAAGAGGAAAAAGAATACTTAATTAATCTTTCCGTGTCCATTCCACAATCGCGTATTGATGCCTGTCTCGCCTCTATCAGCAATACCGCCAGTACACTTGCCATGCACTGTGATTTTCAAACCGTTTGTATCAATGAATCAATTATCAATTGAATGATCCGCTCACTTTCCTTACCACCTATCAGTTTTCTCAAACTCATTGTATGTTTCGACGCGATGCTCGCGTCTGTTCGGTGTTGCTATAGCGTTTCCCGATTGAATGAAGTACAAATTTATTTGAGAAAGTTTTTTCGTTCCAAATTTATTTTGCTTTATCTTGGAGTGCAAAATTTATTTTGCTTGATCTTGGAGTGCAAAATTTATTTTGCTTGATCTTGGAGTGCAAAATTTATTTTGCTTCCTATTGGAATGCATGTTATTTTGCGAAGGCTTTTCGTTCCAAATTTATTTTACTTTCGGCACAATTGATAATGACTTTTTTTTTGAATGCGCCCTTTGCATACCTATTTGACATGAGTGTACTTTATCCAATCGGGAAACGCTATATACCTGTAGAGACGCGATGCTCGCGTCTCCTGTTCGATGTTTCTTTGCTATACCTTTAGAGACGCGATGCCTCGCGTCTCTACTTTTAACAAAAGGAACCACCTGATGATAGAAGAACAACCTTGTACCTACGTCATCTTTGGCGCAACAGGCAATTTATCTCGTATCAAGCTCATGCCTGCCTTATATCACCTTGAAATTGCAGGACGTTTACCCGAAGGCACTGTGATTTTAGCAACGGGACGTCGGCCTTGGAATCGTGATAAATGGATTGCTGAAGTCAAAGACATGCTGATAGCTAAAGCCCGTAATGGCTTAAATGAAAAAGTGTTTGAACACTTTAAACAACGGCTACACTATTTTGAAGGTGATCTCAGTGAGACAAGCATGTACTCCAAAATGCGGGAATTTATCAATAACGATCCCACTTTTCCCCAAAATCTAGCCTTTTACCTGTCCATTCGCCCCGCCGAATTTGGTACAGTTGCCCAAAACTTGAGTGAAAGCGGTTTACTGGATGAAGGGCATGGATGGCGGCGCGTCGTTATCGAAAAACCCTTTGGCTACGACTTAGAGAGCGCCCGTGCCCTACATCAACGCCTTTCTCGCTACCTTCGTGAAGATCAAATCTACCGCATCGATCATTATTTAGGCAAAGGAACAGTACAAAACGTTTTAGTGTTTCGTTTTGCCAATGTCATGCTTGAGCCCCTTTGGAATCGCAACTACATTGATCATGTCCAAATTACTCACTCAGAAACCATGGGTGTCGGGAGTCGTGCTGATTATTACGATGGGGCCGGCGCGATGCGAGACATGATACAAAGCCATTTATTGCAATTGCTCACGCTAGTCGCGATGGAACCCCCGGCCTCTATGGAAGCCGAAGCGATGCGCGATGAAAAAGTCAAGGTGCTCAAATCCATACGCGCCATTTCCCCTGCCGCTGTACATGCCCAAACCTTTCGCGCTCAATATACCGAAGGCATCGTTAATGGCGAAAAAATCAAAGGCTATTTACAAGAAGATAAAGTGCCCAAAGACAGTGTCACCGAAACCTACGCGGCCATGAAAGTCTTTATAGATAACTGGCGTTGGGCCGGTGTTCCCTTTTATTTACGGACTGGCAAACGCCTGAAAGAAGCACAATCTATGATCTCCATTTGCTTCAAACAGCCACCACAACAGTTTTTCCGCGCAAATCAAATTCAACGTATGCGCCCTAACTGGATACTGTTAGGCATTCAACCGACAGAATGTATCAAAGCTGAAATGACAGCCAAAGAACCCGGATTAGAAATGAACACCCGCCCTGTCAGTTTAGATGCCAGCTTCAGAAAAGAAGAAGATGTCTCTAAAGACGCTTATGAAGAACTGTTATTAGACGTGATCACCGGTGATCGATCACTGTTTTTGCGTTACGATGAAGTCGAATACGCTTGGCGAGTAGTCAATCCTGTTTTACGGGCCTGGGCTATGGAACGCGATTACATTTCCACCTATTCAGCGGGAAGTTGGGGGCCTCGTGAAAGTCGCCGCTTATTTGAACGCGAAGATCTAAGATGGCGGCATTCGTTGAATATTGAAGAAGATTGATGAGGTGTCAGTTTTCCACAGATTTCACCTCAATGCCATTAAGCTTGGGCGAACAGGCCGGTTCGCCCTTACAGCCCTTGGGCGATAACAAAGGTTCGCCCTTACAAACAATAACTCAGGGAACGAATGAACTCCTATAACTCCTGAACGCCTGAAATTCAATGTACACTCTCGATCTCAAAACTTTCAAAAATCGTTTAACCGATTTACAAAACCTCAACGAGCGTTTTGCTATTGATCATCATCTAGAATTAAAAGCGGGTTACGATGGTACACCTGTTATTGACATTAAAAATGACTACGCACAAAGCATTATTTCCCTAAAAGGGGGGCAAGTGATGACTTTTCGTCCACATCATGATCCTAATCCCGTGCTATGGTTAAGTGGATTAGCGTCATTGAATCCCAATAAGCCTATTCGTGGCGGTATTCCTGTCTGCTGGCCGTGGTTTGGGCATCACTTGAGCGATCCTAACAAGCCCGCACATGGTTTTGCCCGTACAATCGTTTGGACACTGAGTGAAACGAAAGTGACGGCCGAAGGCGCGACGCAAATAGTTTTGAGTCTTGAAAACCATGACAATATTAGGGCATTATGGCCTTATGCCTTTCAATTAGAAACCGTGATCACCATTGGTGCCGATTTACAGGTTGAATTAGTGACTCGTAACACCGGAAACGAAACGTTTACGCTTGGTGAAGCCTTACACAGTTATTTTAATGTCAGCGAAGTGACGCAAATCAGCATTCACGGGTTGGAAAATAGCCAATATATTGATACCGTCGCTCAATTAGAAGGTGAACCTGAAACGGGCCCAATTCAAATCAATGCCGAAATGGATCGGGTTTACCCAAATAGCACGGCTGATTGTTTACTTCAGGATATCGGCTTTAATCGACAGATTCGTATCCAAAAAACGGGCAGTCAAACCACTGTCGTTTGGAATCCTTGGATAGAAAAAGCCGCACGATTAGGCGATTTAGGTTACCAAAACTATCTTCGCATGGTGTGCATAGAATCTGCGAATGCTGCCAATAACATCGTAACCGTCGCGCCAAGCGAGGAACATCGTTTACAAACCGTTATTACTGTAGAAGGGTTGTCTCCCTTTCCATCAAATTACAACTCTTAAAATTGCCTTGAGTTTATTTTTTGGTCGTTACTAAAAACCGGAAAATAAACGCTAAAAACACTAAAGACGCTAAAGGATGCTAAAGAAGCCTTAAAAATAAATCTTTTGCGTCTCTTGCGTCTCTTGCGTCTTTTGCGTTATTACAATGCATTTAATATCAGAATATCATTAAACTCTGTGGTACTCTGTGGTACTCTGTGCTCTCTGTGTTGAAAAAAAACTCGGACAAAAAGATTACAAATATGCACATTATAAAATTTCAGATCACAAATTTTAAATGTTTCAGCCAAATCACTCTCCATGATCTCAACGATGATATCAATATCTTAACGGGGGTTAATAATTCGGGTAAAACGACGATATTGGAAGCCTTAGCCTTGTGGAATGAATGCTTTAACCATCTTATTTTTCAGGTTAAGAGGGCAGATAATCGACTTAATCTGAATGAAGGAGACTATCGCTTTTATGCCCGCCCAACAGAGACTTATTTTGCGCGAGAAAGTCTTATATCGGTTAAAAAACCGCAATACGATAGTCTGTTTCATAATTTAACGCATGAGATGATTTATCTTGAAGTCACGCTTTCTAAAAATCAAGAACAGATCAGGATTGGTTTTGGGATTAGATTGGTTAGGAGACGGGTTTATGTGATAACGCTAGAAAGTAAACCATTTGACTATCTCAAATTGAATACTTTTTTCAAGCATTTCCCTCATCCAATCAAAATCGTTTATGCCTCCTCAGTTGCCGCATTGAATATTATCGAAGCCTTTGAAACAAAGCCGAAAGTCGATCATTACGTGCATTCGCATCAATCTATGCAAGTCTTACGCAATCGGCTCTATCGTTTATATTATATGGTTCAGGAAAGCTTACTTTATCCCCGTTTTATTCGCGATTTAGAATATATTTTATTGAATAATCAAGAAAAGATTGAATTGAGTTTTCTGACTGAACCTCAAACCGATGTTCATGTGATTGTCAACCTTAAAATAGGGCAGCAAACTACACCGCTTGACATTGCTTTACTTGGCAGTGGTACATTACAAGTTATTGAAATTCTGTTATCTTGCTATGAAGAAACGGAAGATTTAGGGATTATTTTGTTAGATGAACCAGATTCTCATATTCACCGTGATATACAAAAAAGATTGTTGAATGTGTTAGTCAAACATGCGGATCGTAAACAGGTTTTTTTGACAACGCACAATGAAAGTTTGATCAGAAGTGCTAACCCGACGCATTTATTTCACTTGTTAGCGAGTCCGATGGGTGAATATTGGCCCATTGTGTCTTCGCAGTATTTGCCCGGCCCTAAAATCGGTTTACAGCCCAGCCGTCAAATTAAAATCCTCGAATCTTTAGGGAGTGAATCAGCGTTAGATTATCTTAATGCGATTGAGGCCGATAAACTGATCATTGTAGAAGGCCATGACGATGCGCGATATATCCAAACCATTTTAAGCAATAAGCATCAAATCGCTGACAACGCGCCTCAAGTTATGTTTTGGGCTATGGGCGGCTTGGATGAAATCATTAAACATATTGAAACGTATAAACATTTTTTTAGTCACATTAAAAATAAGACATCATTATGGGATAAAACGGTTTTAGTATTTGACAAAGACAGGCTCACTCAAACGCATCGAAATAACCTTATGGTGGCATTGCCAGCAAAATTAGGGATAAGTGTTTATATTTGGGCAGCTTACACGATAGAATCGACTCTGTTGATAGAAATTGATCAGTTTGTGACTTTATTGGATAAATACGCACGAAATTTGGAGAAAAAGAGACAATTTACATGGCATGATTTACAACAGATTGTTCAAGACGAAATAAGCCATTTAATTGCTCAAAAAAAACAAGACATTAATTCGGTTCAATCAAGAACAGCGCTACAAGATTATTTATTGAATCGACGCGCCAAACTTGAAAGCCATTTAAAACTGAAAATAAAAAGTGTGATGCCGGGAAGCGAAGCTGAATTGTCACCTAAAACGACGGCCGAAACCCTTGATGCTTTAGAACGAGGTGAATTATATACAGTTGCCACCAAAAATGATGTAGATACCTTAATCAAAAAGAGTTTAGCCCGGTTAAATATCACCCTCTCTACAGAAATAGATTATTATTTTATAGAATTGCTGGAATTAGCCAAATATAGCCCTTGGTTTGCGGAATGGGATAATATGATTCAAACTTTAAATATCTATTAATGTAGGGTGGGTAAGTTCGTTTCGACGCCCAGCGTCGAAACGAACTTGCCCACCATCTTCTATTCTGAAGGTAACAACATTAGGTATGAGCGCATTCCCAAAAAAAGGGTCATTATCAATCTTGATCATCGCAAAATAACATGCATTCCAATCGGGCTGGCGCAAAATAACAGGCATTCCAATCGGGCCTTCAGGATTTATCTTGATGACCCTTTTTTTAGAAATGCGCCCTTAGACATTGTTGTTCAAAAAACGCTGTCAAAGCGTATAATGATATCCATTTTCGTGATTCGCAAACAGCGTAAGATAATGAAACCACAAGATATATTGATACTCTTAAAGTTAATTGTCATTGGACAACGAGACTGGATTTATGAAGAATTAGCCAGTGAATTGTTTATGAGCAAATCAGAAATTCATGCTGGGAATTATACTGCACGCGGGCACAATTTAAACTTTTAGCTCTTAGTTTTCCACAAGCATTACGTACCAAATCGATCATAAAAAAATTAAGACGCATCGGGCGGTGGCGGGGTTGAATGTGAATAGCCCGTAGTGAAAACATGGGGTTGCCAAAAGTTTTTCAGGCAAAAGTTTATGCCCGCGCCGAGTATAACCGAGAGGATTTCTCAATGAATCGTCATGCAAATCTAATCATGCTTGAACAAGTCGCTTCTCATTTAGGCACTTTGCTTGATGAGGTGGTGTTTGTCGGGGGTGCTGTTACCAGCACGCTTATTTTGTAGGAGTTTCGTTATGGTTAATTACACATTTTGGTTGATTAACAAAAGAGACAACCTGATGTTCAGAGGTATTTTGACGATGTTTTGCCGCTTTTATAATGGCAACGATGTCAAAGCCATATTCTGAGGCTTGTTTTTCTCGAATAGCTTGGATTTCATCTACAATAGCGTCTTCAATAATCATATTTTTCATCTCCCATTAGTACTTCCGGGGTACAAATAACAGGGCAAGTCAATTCTAAATCTTGGCAAATTTTGTTGATTTCTATAGCGATTACAGCATTAGCTAAGTGTCGGCAATTCCAAGTCATGAGAAAATCCATTTTATGAATAGCCGCTATGGCTATATGAGTCGCATCAGTGCTGGCCTTTTGAGGAATCAATCCAGAAGATAATATGTGGCTTGAAAGTGTTGTCACTTCATCCAAAATATCCAATTTTGGAAGTGTCTTGATAATTTTGAGAAAAATGGGATAAGCCTCTTAGTGATTGGAACCAATAGGCTTTTTTTGTATGATGATGAACTCACACAAACAGGTTTATCTGAAAACGAGCAAGGTATCGTCAAAAGGCGATTGCTTGAAAACCATAGCCTATTTTCAAAAGTGCTACTATTAGGAGCATAGTTGGTCATATAAATTTGTTGGATTTTAAAATCGATGACACAATCTCTGTAATACAATTATGAAACACAAAAAACTGAAGTCACAGTGACACGTAAGACGTGTGGTTCTAAAACAATGCCATTAGATGCATTTCATGCTCATCTTTCGGAGAATTTTCGTCAATCTTTGTGGGCTGCAGGTATTAAGTATGATAAATCATCATGGGAGCGTGTTGATAAGCTGATGCTGGCCAAAAAATCGGGACTTAAACACCTAGCTACACAAATCAACGCAAGAGACGCAAAATAACGCAAAAAATTTTACCTCTTTAGCGTCTTTAGCGTCTTTAGCGTCAAAGCGCGTCTATTTTCCTTTTGTAAAAAGCTATAGAACTCTTTTTTTGAAATGACTGACATGTTGAGTATACTAGGCAATAATCATTCAATTGCTTAATAAAATCAACATGAACAAGCCCTTAAAAAATCCTAAACCGCTGTTAAGACAGACGACAATTGTCTTAGAAACATTAGGCGCGATGATAAAAGCGGCCCGTATAGAATCTCACCGTTCACAAGCCGATTTAGCTGAACGTGTCGGAGTCAGTCGCTATACCATCAGCTTATTGGAAAAGGGTAATCCCAATGTCGCGATTGGAACTGTCTTTGAAGCGGCAATCATTGTCGGTATTCCATTAATGGGAAATGATCCACGCCAACTCACTCAACTTTCCCAAGCAATTGCCACTATCGTGCAAATACTCCCTTCAAAGGGATTTACCAAAAAGGTAGAACTTGATGATGACTTCTAATGCCTCACAAGCCTTTGTTTGGATATGGTTGCCTCAAGATACGCAGCCAATCGTTGCCGGTAAAATCAGCTTGATTGATGCACAACAAAATAGGACGGGGCTAGTGGCGACTCAAGCCATGAATCTTGAAGGAAAACAAGGTAATCATGCCACCCTTGTCAATGCGCTGTCTATTTCTCGTGATTAGAGATTGGAAGAAACAAAAGCGAAAGAGATCATTAATACACTCATTTCTGTTATCAATGATCATTGGTTGACTGTTTGTGATGAAGCCAATTTAGCTAAAAAGGCACGTCAGCGTTTATGGCAGAATGCGGTATTCAATCCGGGCGCATTCCCAAAAAAAGGTCATTATTAATCTCAATCACGCCGAAGCAAAATAAATTTTGCACTCCAAAAGACGCAAAATAAATTTTGCACTCCAAAAGACGCAAAATTTATTTTGCGTCTTTGAAACTTAACAAAATACCTCATGAACAACACTATCGAATCTCTCAACTGGCAATTACTAGACAATGCTGAAGCAGTTGCTTATGAAGCTTGCCAAAAAATATTGACATCCGCTCAACAAGCTATTGATAAAAAAGGCTTTTTTAGTCTAGTACTCGCAGGGGGTAGCACCCCAAAACAAACTTACCGCTTGCTCGCAGAAACAAATAGCGATTGGGCACATTGGCATATCTATTATGGCGATGAACGCTGTTTACCCGAAAATGATGCGGATCGTAACAGTGTCATGGCTGCACAAGCTTGGCTTGATCCCGTCCAAATGTCTTCAAACCAAATTCATCCTATACCCGCACACTTGGGTGCCAAAACAGCCGCTCATCGCTACACAGATATTATCAAGAAAGCTTTACCCTTTGATATGGTACTACTGGGCATGGGAGAAGACGGCCATACCGCCAGCCTATTTCCCGGACACTCGCATTCCCCAAATGAATTAGTTCACGCCGTTTACAACGCGCCTAAACCGCCGCCGGATCGCGTCAGTCTCAGCGTCGCGGCATTATCCAATACCGAACAATTATTATTTATAGTCACCGGAGCGAGTAAACGAGAAGCTGTAACCGCCTGGCGGCATGGCGACAATTTACCCATTGCCCAAATACAACCAAAGCTAGAGGCAACCGTATTGATTGACAAAACAGCTTATTGAGTTTTTCCAGAACCCTTTGCCTATTTCAAATCAGCGTTCTATTCGCTTCACCAAAGATTGAGGGCACGATTTTTGTCACTGATTTAAATTAAACTCAATACACTCCCACGACTTTCTTCCAATTGCATGACGGGGTGAGCCAGTCGTTTCACAGCTAAAGTGCTGGAACCCACATAAAACGCCTCTTGAGAATGCCCAATCGCCAACGGTAACCTTCTACAGCAGGCTACAACTGATGCTTGAGGTTGAGCAAATAAAGCGATTACGGCATAATGCCCTTTTAACTTGGAAAGCATTAAGTCCATTACCTTTAATGGAGAAAGCACCGTTTCTAAATTTGAAAAGTAGTTAAGGTAGTGGAGTACAATCTCCCCATCATCTTGAGTTTTGAACTCACACCCCAACTTCAGCAAATGTTTAAGGATAGAGGGGCCGTTGAGTAGGACACCGCTATAAACTACCGCCACTTTTTCAGAGGCATGGAGTTTAGACCGATGTTTATCAACATCTGGGTGGCATTGATAAGCAATGCCTTCGCTAGAAGCTTCACCTTGTGAAGGCATTAGAGGTTTTAAATCCGAGATGGTTCCTGACACTTTCTGCGAAAATATCTGTCCATTGACAATCGTAGCAATACCGATTGAAGAACCATCGGGGGGTTCTAATCCTTGCAACCCATCAAGCAATAACGGAGTAACGTCACGATTATCCGTTAATATTCCTAAAATTGAACTTTCCATCAAGGCTCCTTTTTTTAGAGTCAGTTAGTAACATGACGGTCTTCAAAAATTGTGTAAAAAACAATATATTAATGAAGTGGTGTCGTAGCAAATATCAGAAGTATCGACCGACCTTATCATAATATTTGCAAAATTGGAAGCCTTTTTTGGAACTATTTGTAGGACAATTTATATTCTTGTTCTATTTGAGCTTAAAAAGACAATTTTATTCCCCACAGGCAGTATTTTTTAAACCATTAAGAAGATAATCGATTGATTAATAATGCTATTTCAGCATTTTCTAATGCTAAAAACTCTGTCAAATTTGTCAAATGGCATTAATCCGACAATTTTGAACAATGACAAACAGACTACAAATTCTTTGCAGATTATCAATCTGATGAAAAGCGGGATGATTTTTAAGGCCTTTTATGAAAACGAGAAAAAGCTCAAAAAAATGAATTAATACATTATACATTGTCGAGCCACTGACAACTCAAACAAACGTTCTACCACAGTTATCAGCTTAAAGCTTTTGATATGAATAAATGTTCAGAAAACAATACCTCCGCCAATCATATCAAATATAATTTGGCGAAGGTATTGGAAAAAGAATGTCTTTTTACAATAATTAATTATCTTAAAAGCTATAGGATACTGATTTGACTGATTAAACTAATAGCCGCTGATCTCTTATAATAGACTTGTCCCTAAATAAACGTAACCCATTGAAAGTACGAAATACAACGTTCATAAAAATAAAGGACTTAGCTTATTAAGGGACAAGTCTAATAATGAATCAGTGTTAATCAGGCCATAACAGTTTGATCAGCGTTCTATCTATAGATAATTTCAGGTCAATAATTTCACAAGGGCAGTGGCCAGCAATACGATTTGATGTAGGGGCTTCCCAAAGTTATCGCCCTGCGGAAATTATTTTTATGAACATCTCTATTTTGATTATAACGCCTCAAAAAACATATTGAAAACGCAACATAAATGTATAAACATCATATTTTTATGGGTTATCGACCGCTCTTGAGGCGTTATTATTTTTCCAAGTTCCTTAATACCTGGATTTCCTCTGTGGACGATCCTCGCGTGGGCGAGCCAGATTCACTTTGATATTTCTTCCCTTCACTAAAAAGCCGTTAAGCGCCTTAATAGCTTCTTCAGCGTCTATTTGTTTCGACATTTCAACAAAACCGAAACCTTTCGACTGACCAGAATACTTGTCAGTGATGAGATTGATGTTTGTAACTTCCCCATATTCTGAGAAAAGCACCGTGAGTTCTTCGTCCGTCACAGTATAAGCCAGATTTCCAACATATATATTATTCATTTATCGTTCTCTTAACAATTGTATATTGAACAAATAAACACTATCGAATAACCAACATACAAATTAAACGATAGCGATTTACACTACACTTGACTTCGTACTGTTTTCATTTTCTTCATTAACAATGAGTTGACAGTAATTTGGGAATTCAAGTGTAAATTACCATAGTCGTAAAAAACTAAGTTTATTGAAAAAAGTTGCTTTTTCAGAATTTAGACTCAGCCAATTTATGAAGGTTAACGTATAATACTCCATTTTTTAATTAAATTCTAACTTACGCTTAATAAATTTAATAAGGGTATATAGAGAATCTTGCCCTTGCCCTAAAAAATTTGTAGGGGCAATCCCTTGTGCTTGCCCTTAAAAGACATATTGAAAACGAAGCGTAAAGGCATCACCATCATCTTTCTCTGGTTTATCGGCACCGTCTAACTGCGTCATAATATAGTTAGCAGAAATACGGGCCGACGTATTGGGAAACCAATTCAGCCCTAAAGTGATATTTTCCGCCTCAATCCCTGCATCATTATCTTCAGCGTTTAAAACACTGTAACGACCCATCAATTGCCAAGCGCCGTATTTCGATAACGGTTTCACCGCACCAAACTTACCTTTATTATAACCGCGATAGCCATTCGTGAGCAAATAACCTAATTGCACATAATAACCATCATACTTGGCATCCTCAGCGCCGTCTTCAGCATCAACCAATAACTGCATATATTCACTTTGGAAAGAGAAAGGCCCAAATAACCCTGCGGCTTCAACACCCAGTATAGCCAGATTATTGGCAGGCGTTATACCACTGGTCACGATTGATTGGCCGAAGTGCATTTCTGCACGCTGTGTCACTTGAAAATCGTTACCTCCAAAATCACGGTAAGAACCCGCTAATCCTAAATGAAACAAGGAATGATCCTGTTGCCAAGGTGTCAATGTAGCACGTCCAGTGACAGCATAAGTATCCTGTTCAGCATTATCGGCTTGAGGGCTACCCTTAGCAAAAGAACCGTTACCCGTATCATTTTGACTATACACGCCCAATTCAAAGCTGCTTTTGCCGGGAGCCGTGAACAGGGTTACACCAATACTACGCTCAGGTGCAAAAGCACTTGAAATCATAGCCCGTTCCAAAAAAAGAACCCTTTCGACATTCACTAACATTTGTAAGCCAAAAGGCTCCTTACGCTTACCCAAGGTAATATCAAATGGGCCTAAGCCTTTGTATTTCAAAAAGACTTCCTTCCAAGTTGTGTTTGTCAGGCCACGATGTTCAGTGATTTGGGTTTGGAGCATCCCTTCCCAATGTTCATCTAATCGCGCTTTCATGTAAATACGAACCAAACGAATTTCATTATCGTTCCCTGATCGGCCCTCTTTATGATAAACACCCTGATAATAACCATGATCCCACAACATTTTTGCCCCAAGTTGTACATCAGCAAAAACGGGCGATAGGGTAAACAGAGTCAAAGCCGTAGCGGCCGAAGCCAAATAGCTTAAAAACACTTTCTTCATTTTGTCTTAATGCGCCTCTTGTCAGGTAGATTGTGATATGTAGGGGCAATCCCTTGTGGTTGCCCTGCTTTAAAAAGTGAACATTGTAATTCCACTTATCTATAACTACAAGGATTGTCTATAAGAAAGGAGTAATCGTAACCAGGCATTTGATGAACTCATCAGTCTCAAGCTCATTCATTTCTCAATAACATGAAGCTTGGCACAATCTAATCCTTTCATGCAGCACCCGTGCAGTCATATAAAACAAAGGCTTGAAATTGTTTAGCCAAATTATCAAAATAGCGTCAATGCCATTGCACAAATTGAAAAGGCCTCATTTATCATGATAACTGATAACACGACAATCTGATGAATCACAACCTTATCCACCCGACACTCATGGGGAGCATAAAAATACAAGGCCCACCTTACAATTGAGAACATTTTCAATAATCTTTGTAGGGTCAATAAATCAAAAAAACGCATTAAAAAAAGGGTCATATTGATAAATATTGAAGGCCCGATTTCCTTCGCAAAATTTATTTTGCGGTGCAAAATTTATTTTGCGACGGCCCTATTTTCGTTTCAAATTTATTTTGCGTTTCAAGATCGAACAAAGACTTGAAATTGTTTAGCCAATCTTTCAAAATAGCGCACTCAAATTTTATGGCTAAAATTGACAAGGCCTCATTTTTAATGATAACTGATAACATTACTCTCCAAGAGGGTGGGCAACAACGTTGTACACCCCACAGTTGATAACTGATAACTGATAACCTACCACATCACTGGATCACCGCGTAGTGCTAAAACCTCAGTATGATGAATATTTAGATGGCCCCTGAAAAACAAGCTGAACTCTATGATGATGAAGCCAATAAATTCATTTTTTGCTACTGGGATGTGTGTACTGGTATCCCTGAATTGACGCTTGTTTAGTTTTGGCAACGTGTTTTAGCTTAGTTTTTTTTGTGAATGACGCACCTTAACTTCGCGTGGTAAAGGTGCATTGGTATGAGTGATGACGATGAATATTTCCTAAAGCCAACTTGATGAAGAAACAAAAACAATTTAGCCATCGTGTTTTAGCGTTTTTTGAAAATGGATAATCCTTTGTCGCTTCAGAATGTTATTTATCCAAAGCGAATATTTTAAAGATTAATCAATAGATGCTCATAAAAATAAAGACATCATGAGGAGTTATTTAACATGCTGAAGAATTCAGTCAAAAATATTTCTGTTGAGAATATATTAAAACGATTAGGAAAAAGCTTGACATGGCTTGCATTTACAGTCTTTTTTGGGTTACTGTTTCCAATCGGATTAGTGTGGTTAGATAGTTATTTGACAACACCACAGTATTTCTCATTTAACAGCTTTTTTAAAAATGGAACATTAATGTTCTTTGTCATGGCTGTTGTTGCCTCAATAACAGTGGATTATCGTTTATCAACTCAAACCTTTGGACAAATTTTTGGATGGATTTTTATTTACCTTTTTCCCATTTATCATAATGGTGACTTGTGTTGCTTTATTTTACATACCTTATAAAGAACCCAATGAAGAAAATATTAATTTTGAATTGTTATATTTAATTGAAAAAGGCATTTTATTATTTGTATTTGTTTATGGTTTTATTGTAAAATTTAATGCTTTCAAGGATCAGGAGGACAAATAAGATGTCAATCGACATGATTTATCATTATTGGCTACCACTGTTAGCGGGTTTAACCGGTACCTTTATCGTGTTGGGTTTATACCGTGCTTTGCATACTCCCAAACAAACTTTTTATGCTGGTATCATTCCAGAATCACAACTGCTTGGGCGCGACAAGGCATTACGCTTTTTGGTAAGACGAATTCTCACCGGGCAATCTACGGCGATTATTGGTTCATTTGAGAAGGAAAAAACGGCAATATTGGCTCACCTGCGTGATGCAAAACACAAAACACAACTCTATGGTGATAAGGCAGAACGATTAATTTTTTCTTTGATGGATATTTCCACATTAGATGAACAATATAGCTTTGCCGATTTTTGGGAAGAGGCTTTAAAACCAGTGGAAAAAATTATCAAGGGTACAGATTCCACTCTTTCAAACGCCTATCAAGCTTGTCAAGAGAGTGATTTCGATAATTATGATCTGGCTCAACTCATTGAGCAATTAGGACAAAATGAGTGGCGATTGGTATTGATGATAGAACGTATTGAGTTATTATTGCATCATTCTCATTTGATGAGTTCCAGATTTCTGGGTGGTTTGCGTAGTTTAGCGACAGCTTCTAGTAATAGCTCATTAGCCGTAATAGTTACTGGAAATATTTCATTACAGCAATTTCATCAAGCATTAAAACCCTTAATTTCCAATGCGTCACCCTATTTTAATTTTATGGAACCCATTATTTTAGGGCCATTACCAGAACCAGAACTTGATAACTTATTGGTTCAAAATGAACGTGATTTCACGGCAGATGAGCGTCGCTTTATCACAGAAAGTACCGCTGGACATCCCTATCTGTTAGACATTGCGATCAGCAGTTTACAAGAAGCTTATGACAATCAAGAAAAAGAACCGCTTAAAATAGCCAAACAAACTTTTTCCAAGCGAATCAAGGATTTATTAGATAATCTCCTACACTCTTGGGCTCCCAATACCGCACAGGCTTTTCGGTTGGTGGCTCAAAAACAAGGGGAAGTCGCTCATTTTAAAAATGAATTAGAAGACTTAGCCCAACAAGGTTTGGTGATACAAAATGAAGAAAACGGCGAATGGCAAGTTTGCCCTCGTATTTTTTCAGAGGTTATTGCTAAATAAAGAGGGGGCTAACCGTTTTAATAATAGGGTGCCTTTCTAAAAAAAGGTTCATCAAGATAGATAAATCTTGAAGGCCCAATTGGAGTGTTATTTTACGGCTCTTTTCGTTCCAAATTTATTTTGCTTTCGTTGGAGTGCAAAATTTATTTTGCTTTCGTTGGAGTGCAAAATTTATTTTGCTTTCGTTGGAGTGCAAAATTTATTTTGCTTTCGTTGGAGTGCAAAATTTTATTTTGCTTTCGTTGGAGTGCAAAATTGATTTTGCCGCAAAATGGGAGTGCAAAATTGGAGCGCATATTTACGAGGGCCAAGACTGATAATCAGTAGTTTGAAAACTAAATAAAAGCAAAATAAATTTGGAACAAAAAGGGTGCCGAAAAATAACAAGGAACGAAAAGAGGGCAGCAAAATAAATTTGGAACGAAAAGAGGGCCACAACAATAATATATGCACTCCAAGAGGGCCGCAAAATAACATGCATTCCAAGAGGGCCGAAAAATAACAAGGAACGAAAAGAGGGCCTTCAAGATTTAGTGATATAACCTTTTTTCTGATTATAACGGATTTTGGGGAGGCACGTATTTCAAAGCATGAGGTATGGTTTGAGTATTTTTGAAAGAGTCATTTTGGGTCAATACGTTATTTTATTTAGGGTTTTTAAGTGATCGGTGGCTTATTGATTTATCATTAAAAAACAATCAGTTACTATAAATAACTCAATTTATAAATTACAATTCTCAATTAACAATTCATAATTAACAACTCATTAAAAATGGCCCTCCCCAAAATCCGTTATAATCAGGAAAAATTGAAGAGATCAATACCATTGCCTTGTCTCTCTTCAGAGCATAAAAATCATGAGAATCAGCGTTCTATCTAATCTATCATTTTCATAATATTTATTTGAAATGGCAGAATTCTGTAGACTAGCTCAACCGGAAAAATAGATTATGAGTGATTTACAACACTATATTAATTATCGTAAACGGCATGATAGTGAATTTGCCGCCAACTTTGATGAAGGTTATCAACTCTTTAAATTGGGTGCTGTTCTTCGTGAAGCGCGTGAAGCTTCTGAGTTCACTCAAGAAAGCTCAAAACTCAAAAAGCGACTATTTCAATGATTGAAGATTTCAAGTTTATGAACCGTATTTAAAAAAAATATTATACGTTTTGGGGTTTCTCTTAGCTCTGCTAATTTCCTACAATTGGTTATGGGTTTGAGTTCTCACAACGAGATAATGATTTTCAAACGTTTCAAGATCGAACAAAGACTTGAAATTGTTTAGCCGATCTCTCAAAATGGCGCACTTAAATTTTATTGCTAAAATTGAGAAGGCCTCATTTTTACTGATAACTGATAACTGATAACTGATAACTGATAACATGCTACATCACAACCCTTTTATACACGGTAATCCTGTCGTGCCAGATCAATTGATCGGTAGAAAAAAAGAACTGCGTCAGATTGTAGGGCGCATTCTCACGGGGCAATCTTCTATCATTACGGGTTCGCCGCGTAGTGGTAAAACATCGGTGCTAGAATATCTGATTGCACAAGACAAACAAGCTGAACTTTATGGTGACAGGGCTGAACAATTGATTTTTTCCTCTTTGGATGCTTACACGATGCCGGCTGAATTTGATCAACCTCAGTTCTGGGAAGAGGCCCTTGCACCGCTTAAAGAACATATTAGTACCGACAATTCAGCCTCTTCATTATCTGAAACCTATCAATTTTGTCAAGATAACAAGTTTGGTAGTTTTGTACTTGAAAAACTCATTGCCCAAATAAGAAAAAAGCATTGGCAATTAGTCATCATAATAGATGGGTTTGATATACTATTGCATCATCCCATTTTGAATCGTGTAGAGTTCTTTGGTGGTTTGCGTAAATTGGCTTCGCGTAGTCAGGGGGCATTGACGTTGCTTATTACGAGCAATGCTTCACTAACAAAACTCCATCAAGAAACACAGCACTATAATTTGACGGGTTCACCTTACTTTAATTTTATGGGTGAAATTATTTTAGGCGCACTAGATGATCTGGAAAGAGACACATTATTGCATCAAAGTGATATAAACTTTACTGAAAACGACATTTCTTTTATTAAGGGAATTGCGGGTGGGCATCCTTATTTACTTCAAGTTGCCGCTTCTGTTTTATGGGAAACTTATGAAAACAAACTTGAAGAAGGTGTACGACAAAAGTATGTCTTGCAAGAATTTTATCTCAAGGTGAAGGATATGCTTAAGGGAACCTGGCAATCTTGGGATGAAGAAACAAATAAAGATGTTACATCACTAGCTCTAGCGCACCTTGAAAATTTCAAGATTGTATTTCCTAAAAAATATGTTGATCTCAAAAGCATTATTAATAGCATTGAGTCCAAAACGAATTTGGATGAGCTAGAAAGATATGGTTTATTGATAAAAGATAGCCATATTCGCGGCGGTTGGGGAATCTATCCGACTATTTTCCTACTCTATTTTATACTTGAGAAATTGAAGCCTGAATATCGTCGTCAACTACCTGATAATATAAGGGAAAATTTACGCCAACACTTGTTAAAAAAATGAACGATAGCGCTTCATAAAAATAATTTCACAGCAAAGGGCGAACACGCAAGGATAGCCCTTGTCGTTCGTTCTTATGAAAACCTATAGATGTTTAATATCAGTAAAACTCAAAACTGGCGTGAACAGTAGCTGTTCATTTTTATAGTTTTGTTCAATGGTTCAAAAGTTCATTTTTTGTTTTG
>Ga0164318_10001105_pt1 | contig 23234 bp, 21 predicted proteins | sample GuaBasSedimGuay9_FD_113734 | JGI IMG/M metagenome (GOLD analysis project Ga0164318, IMG submission 113734) | Subseafloor sediment microbial communities from Guaymas Basin, Gulf of California, Mexico - Guay9, Core 4571-4, 0-3 cm | ecosystem: Environmental > Aquatic > Marine > Hydrothermal vents... | reverse complement strand
TACATCTGAATAGGTTTGAGTACCTGCAACGATAAAGAAATACACTCCTTCGTTTGTAATATATCCAGAAATTCCATAGCCAGTATCGTTATATCCTGAATCGTATGTTGAAACCGAGATTGTATCAAATGAATTCACATCGACTTTCCAGAAAAATTCATCTTTATTATATCCGTTTTGAACATACCCTGTAATATAGAAATTCGCAGTACCCTTATCAGTATAGATCCCATACGCAGCACTGAACTTGCTTGTTTCGGGAAATATAATAGCACCTGATGCTATAAATGTACTATTATCTATTCTGGCCAATTCTGCTACGTAATTCCCGCCTGGTAATGTTACCTGTGATGTTACATATATATAATCACCTTGAACTATCGGCTTAAATAATCTATGAAAGATAACAGATCCACTATTTGAATATTCCGTGTACGTTCTTTCTAGATTTCCATCATAATCATATCTCAAAAGGATTCCTCCATATGTTGTACCATTTGAGGTAGCACCAGCAACTGTGATTATACCATTATAAGTCGCATGAATATCCTCAGCGAAATCATCATATCCCCCATCATAGGTTGCACTCCATACTTCATTACCATTTGTGTCAAATTTAACTACTAGTATATCAGAGTCGCCGCCAGATTCCTCAACATAACCTGCAACGTAGATACCATACCCTTTGTTCCATCGACTGTCTGCCATCACAGCCATACCATATTCTTTTTTACTACTAGTTCCCCATGTTTTTGCCCATATTATTGTTCCATCGGTACGATTAACCTTTAGTAAAGTAACATTTTTTTCTGCACCAGACCCTTCAACAAAACCTGTTACGTAGATAAAAGGACCATCATTTGCAAAGCATACGCCTCTTGCCACATCGCTATATCCTTTATAATCATACGTAACATTCCATACAACATTACCTGTTGTGTCTATTTTTTGAATAAATACGTCAGTATATGCTGAGGCCTCCTGCTGTATTGCACCAACAACATAAAAACCATTATCACTGTATCCATAGAGGAAACCAGAGGCTACGTCATACGCTTGGTCAACCGCCCATTTGTTTGAGATATTATAGCTGTAGTCCATGGTATAATCGTTGGCATCGACTATTTTTAATTCCTGACTTGCTACTAATTTGGATTCTATTCTGTTGATGTTTGTCCTAGAGGCTATGTTTATCGAAGATATTGAGCTAATATTTGAAATTAATACAACCACAAGGGCTACTAGAATGATTATTTTCCATTTTTTAGGCATCATTCGAGCAGCATCTCCATATATGTCAAGAATCGAATAAAAAAGTATTTTTTTAAGACATAAAATATATTTTAATTTATTGTTTTTATAAAATATTCGTAGCTATTTTTACCGTTACATTTATTTTAATATGTTTTACTTGTTCTGATGATTCTATAATTTAACTGGATATATTCATCAAAAACGTAAGTGGTAGTAAATAATACTTAAACATACAAGGCCTCCACTAATAACCGATGTAATAGGCGGGTACTCTTTGAATAAGAAAATTCCTAATATTGTTGCAACTATTGGCTCTAACAGCGCTAAAATTTGGGTTTCATAAGGCTTAAGGTCTTTAAGAGACCTTAAATATAATGTATATCCGATTGCAGTAGGAAGTAGAGCAAGAAGTATAAGATAGATGGCTTCATTTATCGCTTTAAGGAGTTCTAAGATATTAAATCTGGCTATTAGAAGCATTGATTCGAAATCCGCAAAGATATATATTAAACCAGCGGGATCGTAGGGATTATACTTATCCGCTACCTTTCTTCTCTCTAAAATCCCATATAAGGATATAAAAAAGCAGCAATCAAAGCTTCAAGATCACCTAATAGGTAAACTCCTAGATATACATTATTCCAAGTCATTAGTAGTATTCCAAAAAAACCGGTAATTACGAGAAAAAGGTCTTTTCTGCTCACTTTTTCTATTCTAAATGGAAATAAAATTACCAATGTGATAATTGGCGTCGAGTTTACTATTAAAGTAGCATTAAATATATATGTGTTTTGAACAGAATCAGCGAAAAGTAGAAATGCAGAAAAACATCCCTAAAGAAAAACCAGTAGGAATATAACTTAGTCGCCTAGGAATTTTAGTTATTAATAGAAGTATCAGTCCACCAAGAATCAATCTATAGCACACAACACTTAATGAATTTATCGTCAATAATCAGATAAAGATTGCTGCAGTTCCAAAGAAAATACCACTTGCCACTCCGCTGATTAACCTCTTCTCCTTATCGTACACATAGTTTCTCACAGAGATTATTAGAAACATTTACATTTAGTCCTTATTTATTATAACAATATACGATCTATACTGAGATACTAGTAAATCCACCGGTGTCATAATTGAAATCGATTTCAAAAGATGAATTAAAAGAAGCTATAATAGAACTCATAAAAGAGGACGAAACCTTCAGGTTAATCATAAAAGGAGCACTTGCAGATAGTTTCGTGACAAAAGAGGAGTTAACATCCGTATTAGAAGAAATTAAAGATCTCAGAATCGACTTTAACAAACGCATGGAGTCTTTCGAAAAGCGCATGGAAGAGATGCGGACCGACTTTAACAAGCGCATGGAGTCTTTCGAAAAGCGCATGGAAGAGATGAGGGCTGACTTTAACAAACGCATGGAAGAGATGCGGACCGACTTTAACAAACGCATGGAGTCTTTCGAAAAGCGCATGGAAGCTTTTGATATTAAGCTGTCCTCTCTAGGTGCGAGATGGGGACTATATAGTGAAGAATCTATTAGAAATGCTTTTAGAGGTCTTTTGGAGGAATTCTTTAATGCAAAGGTTGGTAGATGGGAAACTTACGATGAGAATGGAATTGTTTATGGCTATCCTAGCATGATTGAAGCTGACATCGTCATTAAAGATAATAAGCATATTCTTATCGAGATCAAATCTCATGTTAGAAAGAGTGATGTTGCTGAATTACTTCGAATTAGTGAGGTTTATGAAAAAGTTGAAGGTGTTAAACCGGAACTGGCTATTGTCACTCCATTCATTGATGAGAATGCTTTAGAATTTGCGAGATCTAAAAAGGTGAGAATCTATACTATCGATAAACTTTATAGATGATTATCGCTACAGAGCAGGCGGCTTTTATCATCTTTTCTCCCTTTAAGTAATAAATGGTAGATTAACGTTAATGCCGACTATTATCAAGGAATCGTATTGTAGTAGATTAAAATATACGATTTTCTTAAAGATAGACCTTAGTTCCATTAATGTTAACATTGCTTTCTCCAGTTTCTCCTCAAATAATTTTCTGGGTCAACTGGATATCATTCATTTTTTTGTGCCAATAATATATTAACAGAACCTAAAAGTTTTTATTTCAGACACGTACATATATTTTTAGATACAAATCTTTCATGTAGAGAATCCCTAGTTGAACTAACTTCTTCTAGGGTTATGGATACATATCAAATGGTCTCTATCAGAGACCCAACAACAGATTTTCTCTACTGAAAGATTACAAGTGAAAATGGAGGGAGTTAAAGTGCAAATAAGAAGCACGAAGGCATTAAGCCAGTTTATAGAGAAGGGACGATTAGCAACACTAAGGCCATATCCATACGAAAAGATATATGGACAAGTCTCAGTAAACAAGAAATACAGAGCTAGAATTGTAGTAGTCTTTGTAAATCCTGGCAGGGATATTCTTGAGAGATTCGTAAATATCTCAGGCTATAGCACCTTAGATGAATGGCTCAAGGTTACACATCATAGTTTTAAGGGTATACCTAATAGATTAGTTATCATCCAAAAAATCGATAAAAATTGAGGATTTAGACAGCTTCTAAATTCTCCTTTCTAAAGCTTTCACTGAAAGCCCATAAGGATCTTCTTAACTCGTCCTTTCTCTCTCAGTGACTTTTTCTAGCTATATGTGGATCCCTAAGCTAGCTAAGTTTTTTCTTAGATTTGGATCTAATGAAACCGCCTTTCTGAAGTACTGATACGCGATGGGCATCTGACCAAGATTCATATAGATGATCCCAATGTTATACCAAGCGAATGCAAAAGTGGGAGCTCTTTGTGTTAATGAATTTAAAATAGCAAGAGCTTGATTTATGTTACCGATCGAAGCATAAGCCATAGCAAGATTGTTCCAAGCCATAAGGAAATTAGGAGCAAACCTAACGGCATTGTTATAGTGCTGAATGGCTAGTAGGTTATTTCCGATGTTTTGGTAGATGACTCCAAGATTGTAATGAGCATAGGCAAAGGATGGATTCTTCTCTATTGATTTATCAAAGTAGTAGATTGCCTTTTCAAGGTTGTTCTGTGCTAGATGAATAACCCCAATATTATAGTAGGCAATGTAATAATTCGGATCTTCATTTATTGACTTATAGAAATGATTTACTGACTCATCATAATTCCCTAGAAGCATATGTAAATAGCCAATATTATTGTATGCAATAGCGCGATATGTCGGGTTTTTTGATATATTTAGTACCTTAACAAATATATTTTTCGCTTTTCTATACTCGTTAGATAGAAGATAGTAATTCCCAAGTTGTATAAGTGTCTTTATATCTCTTATAGCACCTGCTACCTCCGGCGATACTTTACTTAAGAAGTTGGCATCTTCGGATGAAATTGTAAATTCTGATGTTTTCGATATCTCCTCTTGAGCATGGAGACTTACTGGTATATCCAATTTCTTAAGAATTAATTCAACTTTTTCCAAAATTTCGACCTGTCTTTCTTCTATTCGTTTTTGAGATTCAATGATTACACTGAATTGAGCCTTGAGGTAATCCTTTAAATGCGAGATTTCTTCTTTGAATTCTACTTTTAATTTGTTAATTTCTTCTTCATTTATTTGACTTATCTCTTCAATTAAGCTTTTTCTGAGGGTTTCAATATCTCTTGATAGCTTATCAGACAACCGCGTAGATAATTGGTTTAATGATCTGAGTAAATTTACGGAAAATGTCTCGAAATCTTCCTTAAGTGCATCAATCTTATCTATTACCTTCGAAAATATATTCGCAATCTCTGTTTTTATGTTCTCAATTCCAATATTATATTCTTTTAAAACCTCTATAACTTCCTTATTTAGCGAATCGATAACCTCTTTTGTCTTTTTCTTACCAAATATTTTCTTCCCGAAGATTCTGCTCGCTATTTTGTTTAAGATCTCATCTAGTTTATTAGCAGCGTAGTTCTTTATCTTCGATTTAGTGAATTCTATTAGAAAGTTGGTGACTATCGAGATTCCTAGAAGAGGAAGCATCAAAGTTCACCTTCTTATGTAGAAAATCTATGTTTTAGTATTTAAATTTCCCCTTATCAAAGTTTTCAATCTTAAATAGAACAGTTGGAGCTTTCAGAAAAAAATAAAAAATAGAAAAATTTACCATATGCTGGATTTTCGGAAAAAAACAATAATAATAGTGATTTATCTCTATAAAGAAAGTCGGAAGATTTACTATTACCTTTTTTGGAAGAAATCCTAATCGGTTAAATCTATTTTAATTGCTTCGGGAAGGTTTTTCCCTAATTTTTAGAGAAAAATAAGAAAGAATATGCAAGATTAAAATTTTTCGGGAATATATACTTTTATGACATTTTCTGCATCAAAGGATCCTTAACGCTTATTTTCTACATAAAAAATATGGGAAACTGAAAAAGAATTTTCTTATTCTAATGCTTTTCTTATGACCTCCTTGAATGTTTCATCTCTAGATGGAACTACATATTCTAGTACGCCTTTCTCTATCGCCTTTATTAGTTTATCAATCTCACGAACCTCTACTGGTAGTTTCAGCCATGAATAATATTTGTACGAGACAAAACCGACAGTAACAAAGACTGTGATGATAATTGGGTAGACCAGCAGATTAGGATAAGGTTTACCTGCAATGACCGTACTTCCTCCAAAGTAGTCTATGCTTACACCAAGTTCTGTTGACCCTGATGCAACGAAAATATCTGTATTAGAGGTTTCATAGCCTCTTCTTTGAATACCCTTTATTACTACTCTAAGTGTATAATCTCCTAACTCAATATTTGTCCAATCTATGACTGCTGTGTATACTCCCGGATAATAGATTGATTCCTCCGCCTCGATTTCTTTTATTGCAACTTCTCCTCTCATGATTAATATCGAGACAGATGCACCACTGATTGGTGTAGCTGTACCAGATTCGACTAGTGTGATTTCCACCTTTGTTTTTGTTTCGCTTGTTATTGGATTCTTATAGATGTTTCTATCAGTACGTAAAGAGACAGTAATTTCAACCGAATGTACTCTAGCAATGAATTCTACATCAGGGATATCATAATGATTCTTCGTTATGTTTAGGAAAATCGTGTATGCTGTGATATTTAGAAGTCCTGTTTTCACAAATATCAGGAATGTATTACCGATAAGATAATACGTTATAGCGTTTTCGACATCAACGGGCTCTCCCTCAACATATACAAATAGATCGATTGTCACATCCGTTAAGTATTCTTGATTTAGTGTATTTATAAGTATAAGAGTGAAATTAAATTCATCTCCCCATGTGAGATCCACTATCTGCGGTGATGCACTTGCTGTTACCGGAATCGCTAGAACTTTTACGTGTATTGTTATCGTTGCTGAGACATAATATGCTTTCGTAAGTGTGATTGTTATAATATACCTATGGCCATCTGAGAGCGACGATGAATTCAATCGTATCAGATAGTACTCGTCCTCTGCCTGGATTAAATTCTCTATAGGTATCAAAGTTCCATTATCGAGATCTCTGACAGTATAAGAGATTTCTGCCTCTATGTTCACTTTTTCCCTTGTCATATTGTAGAATACCTTAATTTCGGCTTCCGCTCCCCAGTATAATGTAACATTGGCAGGTTGCGCATATGCATAGGTTTCTACATTCGTTATAGTTAATGTTAAAACTAATGTTCTATTCTCATAATATTGCTTGTTCAAGAACACTGTAATTTTGTAAGTACCTGGAACTAAATGCTCCTCCGTGGTGTTAATTGTTAATTTATAAATTCCTGCACCAATTACCTCTAATGGAAGTTCTCCGCTACTCCATTGGCTTCCATTCGCGATTTCAAAGACCGCTTTATCAGCACTTACTCCCGCTCCAGTCCGAGAATCATTATATACTATGATAAACGTTGTAGTTGTTCCCCATTCTATAGTCTCAGATATCTTTGAGGCAAACGCAACTGTTGGTATCGCCTCTACGATAAGATTTACTACAACGCTACTTGGTGCATAGTGCTCTTTATATATTGTTATCGTAATGTAATAATTCCTTACTTGAAGTGTTGACGTATCATATGTCAGATAATATGTGCCATTATTTAGATCTGCTAGATCTCCTTGATCTATAATATCTCCTGTTTCAAAATCGTTTATCATAAAGCTTCTCGAAGCTTGTATGATTGGCGCACTTTCATTATCTAAATCATAAAAGTATACCTTTAATCCGAAAGTTTCTCCATAGTAAACTCTAATAGTAGATGTCTCTTTTTCTAGTGATGTTTGTCTTAGTCGAATTGTGAATGGTATAGTTACCGTTTGATTAATATAGTTCTTTTTACCAATGCTTATCTGGAGTAGATAATTATCCTCATTAAGATTATTACCTTGTATGTCTACTTTAACGACATAGTAATTTCCTTTTTCTTGGATAATAATATCAGGAACTATTATCTCTCCGGTTCTACTATTCAGAATACTATATTTTGCTTCAGCAGATCCTATATGTGAACTAAGTCGTGTATCGATATAGTCTACCGTGAAGGAATATGTTTCATTCCAAGGGATCTCTATAGAGATAGGTGCTGATATCGAGGTGGGGCGCTCTATAACTCGTAGAATGTATTCCCTTACTATTGTAGTATAGTTGCTCTTTTGCGCGGTTATTGTCAATGTATAGACATTTGCTTCTAATTGTGGTAAATATGATTGATATGTTCCCGATGATATCTCATTTAGTTGTGTAATGCCAGCCACACCACTTATTTTTAAGGTGACATTTGCTTGTGTTAAATCACTTCCCGTAAAGTAGTCTTTTAGTACTACTGTTACATACACTTCTTCCATATAATATATCGTTGATGACGGATTTATCGTCGTAGAAATATCAATAGGTCGTGCTTTTACCCTAATGAACACATTCAGTGGAGATGGTAATGCAAAACCTTGCGTTGGAGGTGTAGTATAAATTTTAGAGGCATTTATGATCACAATATAGCTTTTATCTGACACTAAGTAGCTTGTATTAATGGTAAATGTTGCCATTCCATTTGTTGTATTTACAAACCCTCTGAGGAATAATGCATCAGATTGATCTACGACAAACCAAGTGATATTTCCATCTATTAGATCCTTATTCAGAGATCTATAGAATTTTACCTTTATGGTGATCTCTTCATTCCAATACTTTTCATAGGTCGAACTTGTTTCATATAATTCTAGCCAAGTAATCTCCGGAGGTTGCGTGGCATTTACATCAATTAACCTTAAAATCATATTATCGCTTACTGAAATGTCGTATCTTTGAGTTTCTGTAGCTATTTGTCCGACTCCTATCTGTGTTAAATTGAAGTAATCCCAGACCTCATTTGTTGATGTATGATTAAACTTCATTGTCCAAGTTCCTGCTTTGATATAAAACTTTATTCCACCAGTTAGGTTAGTATAACCTCTGTATATTGTAGTACTATCGTTGAGATTAAGTAAGCCATCTTGGAGTATTGTCTCATTATCTGCAGCATATGCTAAAAGTTCGATTTCATACACATCCACGAATTTTATAATGACTTCATCTGTTAGATTACAATAATGCCATTGGGTAGTATCATTATATGCAATAGTCAAAGTGGTGTTCTCATAAGTAGCATTTATGTTATTTGTTATTCTCGACAAAAATTGATATTCGACCCTATAAACATCGAAAGTAATTTCGCCATTTTCATCGGTATACCCAGTATACTTCAATGTTCCATTTGTTAATGTCACATTTGCATTTGGAATTACTTCCCCAGCACCATCAACAACTCTAACTGTTACTAGTATCTTGAATCTCTCAGTCTTATTAATTCCAGTCAGCAATGGCGTCTTAAACATGTTGACTAATTCATCAAATTTTGCTTCACTCGTTGTAATATCATTCGTAGTATTCCAAGGGAATATGGTATATGTTAAGGCAAGTCTATCCCCATTTGAAACGTTCGCCGAAGTTATATTTACTACTGCATAGATATAATCCTCCGAATCAAGCATATTGTCATTTGTCTGATTACCCTCATTATAAACAGTAACTTTAATTGCTTGGGAAGTCCCCGAGAATTCGAGATTACGGAATATAGTACCAATTCCAACTCGTGTATCATTATTGAACATGCCTATATATGTTCCATTAGTGTAATCCTTCTCTGTATAGATGTCCTCACCCTCACACCCGGGACTTCGTACCCATAATTTGAAATATCCTATCTTATGGTAATCATTAAGTCCACCCGTTGCCGCAGAAAAGCCAATCCACTTATAAGTTCTGTCTAAGAAGCCAGGATCTGAATAGATAAGTATTAAATTGCCGTCATACCATACCTTAACGGTGTCTTCAATAACCTGTACCCTCATTGTATGCCACTGTTCTCTCAACTCGCTCCTAAGAACCATCGTGTGATTTAGATGATATTGATAAGTATTATTCATTATTGCAATATGCCCTGCATCGTTTCTAGTACTTACTCCATAAGGATCTGAACCACTATTACCATAGGTATCAACTTCAACTCCGTATCCATAGTAGGTACCACTTCCCGAAAAACCAAGTGAGCCACCAGTTCCTGGCGAATAATCTTTGCTTTTATAGAACATAAAAATAAGGCCGTCGGCACCAGAATCAGATGTTCCTCCTATCCAGAATGAGAACTCTGCCATGAAGTCTGAATCTATTTCCTGATTTAGCCAAGCTTGACCATACTTACCATCAACGTTTCTTGTTAAAACCAAGCTATCTCCGTCACTATTCGGATAACCAGCATCATTAGATCGTACATACCAAGTGTCTGTATCCAGTGTAGTAAATTCATCATATATAAGCAACTCCCAAGTTTCTGAGGGTAATGTTTTCTCAGGGGGGTATATGACACTAAATCTAGATCCCTCTTCGCCATTATCTTGATCGAAAATCCATCCACCAATATAGATTAACCCATTTGTTATGTTAGAAGTAAAAGTAACCTCCTCGTAGACATTTATTCCCCAGTCGAAGAACTGATAGTAATACGTTTCATTAGCGATACTTTCACCAGCGCTATTCTTTAAGGGAACAGCTTCTACTTCGTATGTTACAAATATTACACCAGCGTAAATCTGTTCTAGTGGATTGTTTACTTCCCTAATACCTCTAAATATGTATTGATTATTATTGGTGTTGTACTCACCCCAAAATCCCTCATAGCCTAATGTAGCATTTAGAATTGCACCAAAGTGTGTTATTTCATCATTAATAGTAGAAGATTGATGCTCTAAGTTGGAATCATTGAAGTGAAATGTACTAGCTTTGCCTCCATTTGAGCTAGGTAATGTTAGATGCCATCCTTTCGGACTGTATATATAATAAACGCCTTCATGTTCATAGAATGTTATTCTTTTTGGATATGTTGGTGGGTCTGTTTCATCAATTGACCAATATAGAGCATAAGTTTTCTCTTCGTTCTTATTGATATTTATTAAAAATGTAACCGAACATGATTCGATATGTGTTGTGTTAACATATGTTATATTCCATACTTGAGATGGGATCTCATCACCATTAGGATCAATAATTCTCACGGAATACTTGTATGCATGAGGAGAAAATTTCATATAAACAGTCACGGGCCAATCACTTCTATTTGCAACACCCGGTTCTCTTACAGTAATATTCACTCGATATTCCCAATCTGTATCCCACCATGTTCCTGGAGGATCTGTCCATGTGATACCTCCAATCGAGACTAAGGAATCTACATGATCCATATCTGTCTTGATAGGATTCCTTATTAAGTGATCATCTATAGGCTTTAACCGTACTTCGGGGTTATTAGATGCACTAGATATTTCGGCTATAGAATTAGTAGATTTCTCACTGTAGGATGTAGAAATGATATTATCCATAAGAATCGTAAGCGGAGTAACCATCATTAAAATTATAATTAGTGCCTTGAATTTTCTGTATTTCATGAGCTCACCTTTAGCTTAATCCTTTCTAGTAAAAATAAACTCTAACTTCCTGAAATATGCGTTTGGAAGCCTGTCCTTATTATATATTAAGTTATCGCTACCTGACAGGCTTCCTATGAATTTATACCTTTTTTAACTTAAAATTTTTAGTCTTGTTATCGCTTAAGAAGAGGTTTCGCATATTTCTGAAAATATAGATTTACTTTTTTAGAAAATCTCTTATTCATTCGAAACTTTTTGAAAAACATTTTAGATATAGATCTATCCTCAGAAGAGATAAAGATAAAAGAGCTACCAGAGATCATTTATAAAGATTCTTGGGTGGCCGAGGAGTAGTAACATACATTCTATGGAAAGAATTGGGCAATATATGGGAAAATATTGATCCTCTAGGCACTGAAAATCTACTCATTATACTAACTGGTCCCTTAACGGGATATTATCCAGGAATTAAAACTTGTGTTTCTGGGAAATCTCCGGAGAGTAATGGCGTTGTAGGCTCAACACTTTCATAGGAGGTAGGGATAGAGTTAAAAGCTTGCGGATATGATGGTATAATCTTTAGAGGGCGAGCAGAAAAGCCCGTTTATTTATTTGTTTATAATGATAACATTGAGCTACGCGATGCATCTCAACTTTGGGGAAAAGGAGGTAAAGAAACTTTTAAGGTGTTAATGCGAGATTGCTATAAAGAAATAAGAAAAGAGAAGAAAGAAAGGGAATACCAAAAGAACCAGCGATAATGTATATTGGACCTGCGGGAGAAAATAAAGTTAGAATTGCAAGTATTATGGCTAAATTAACACATGCTGCAGGTTATGGAGGATATGGTGCTGTTATGGGGAGTAAAAATCTGAAGGCAATAGTCGTTAAAGGCACCAAAAGTTTACCAAAAATTGCTGATCTAGAATCTTTCAAAAAATTATTACAATACGTACACAGGCAATATTTTGAAAGAACCTTTTTTTTAGAACTTTGGGAACTAGCGAGGGTGGATACGCTGTTGGTGCAGAATCGTGTAGCGAACCAATAAAAAACTAGCAAGAGGAGTGCTATGATAATGCGAAAATTGAAGTACCAAATTATGAGACACAATTTTGGATAAAACGTTATTGGGGTGACTACGGTTGTCCAATAACTTGTATGAAAATTTCGTATGTAAGAAAAGGGGAATATGAAGGAAGTACAACTGACCCACCAGATTACGAATTACAAGCGTATCTTGGACCCGATCTAGGAATTTTTGAACCAAGAGATACAATATATCTATCGTATCTAGTAGACGAGTTAGAACTTGATGGTATTAATGTCGGGAATGTTCTAGGTTTTACTGCAGAATTATATCAAAGAGAAATTTTGACAAAAGAGGCCTTAGATGGTTTAGATCTCAGATGGGGTAATACCGATACCGTCGGGGGCTTACTATATAAGATAGCAAATAGAGAGGGAATAGGCGATATCCTGGCGGAAGGGACTTATAAGGCCGCTGTAAAATTAGGAAAAGCCAAAAATATGGACTTATTAAAATATGCTGTACAGGTAAGGTAAAAGGAATTGGCGTTGGTGCTCATGATATAAGGAGCGATCTCGACTACACAATTCATGTATCCTACGCAGTATCTGTGCATGGGATCAGATATATACTGGGATCCAAGAGTACACGATGACAATCCACCAAGAGTTTATGAGCCACTACCGACGGGATTCAAGAAAGGCTCTGCACCTACTAGAGAGGATGTTAAGAAGGCCATAAAACAATATTATGAAGAAATAAGCTATGACGAGAATGGGATTCCAAGAGAAGATATATTAAGGGCTTTAGATCTTGAAGATGCAATTCCACTAGTGAAAAAAATTAAAAATAGGCTCAACATATAATATAATCAATATTGATCCATTGTTTTTTGGTCAGTTGTTTTTGGGGTATATGTATTGCCAATTACGATATTTTTTTATGGGTATTTAGCAAGGAAGGTGGGGAGAAAAGTTACTACTAATTATGATGGGAAAATAAAACTTGAAGTTCTTTTAAATTCTGTTTTGAGGAATTATGGAATCCAAGTGATGAATGTGCTTAAGAGCTTTCGAATATTAATTAATGAAAAATTAGGGAACGAACAGCATATTATTGAACGAGATTCTATAATTCACATTCTTCCCCTAATAGAAGGAGGTTAATTGATGATTAATAATCTAAAACATGATTTTATTATTAAGTCGCTTCATCCGATCCAAATTTTGGAGAATTTTTTAATCATTTTACATGAAAAATTCGTAGGAGAGTTTACAATAGAACATAAAGGAGACTTCTACGAGATAAATATCAGATCCCTTGAGGCGATACCAAGCATCTGTATTAGAATTTTGAGCAAAAGAACTTTTGATTCTAAGGAGCAAAAATTTGTTTGGGCATCTGAAATTAACATAGAAATTATGGGCAGAAGCGCTTCTAATCTTTTAAAAGAAATTTTAGAAGCTTTCCATCAAGCGATTAGAAAAGCTAAAACACATTCACAAATCCTAGAACAGTAGCGGAGTTTATCTTTAGCTTTTGAAGTTTCGGAACAACTAGAAAAATATTCTTTTTTGAACTTATAAATACATCCATCTTATGCATAAGATCATCCGTCTTAAGTGCATTATTCACATAAATCGACTTTGAAAATGCTTCCTCTATGCTATATGTTTGATATATATGTAAAAAGTGCTTCACCATGCCATCAAGTTTCACATCATAATCCAAGAATTCTGATGCTAAAAAACCAGCGGCTAATTCGTCTTCGAGAGCTTTTTTACCCAGCCTACCTGCAGCTACAATAAGTATATTTTTCCCACTTTTTTGTGCTCGATCCATAACCGTACGTGCAACAAATTTATAATTAACCAGAGCTCCTGTATAAACTTCGTTACCATGTGCAAATGCCGAGATTGCTTTAGTTCCATTCGTTGTTCGAAGTACTAAGTATTCTCTCTTTTTATCGTTAAAGAAGGCATAAGCTGGTGAGTTAAAAAAATCAAAGCCCTCTATATCTAGGCCCAAGTTCTCTCCCGCAAGATCCGCATTTAATTCTTTTGCTAACTTAAAAGCCTCGTCGATATCTCTGACCGGGATAACAGCCTTATAGCCTCCATATAATGCTGCTGCAATGGTCGTTGTAGAGTTTATAACATCAACTACAATAACAATGTAACCACTAATGTCAATTTCTGAAAACTCAAAGGGAAAGGGAGACATTCCTACTATATTTATCATTATTTACCCTCACATAATATAAGCAGACCCATAATGTATTAATGAGAATACTTTAAAGATTTTTTTCACCGTTTTTAATTTATAAATGGTTCGTATTTGCTATCGGGGAAATTAGAAGCCATAGCTCTTAAAACATTGCAAATATAGAGAAAATCATTTGCTTTTTAACATGCCTTTTATAAACTCTGGCTCTCCTAATAAAATTTCAAAAAGATATGGCGCCACTCTTCTGTAGAATCCGCAGTACCACGAACTTTTTCCATTAATTGTCTTTTTCTCATTCCAAATTCTCGCCAGACAACCCCCGTTACAGAGATATTGTAAACCGCATCTTTCGCATTCCTTAGGAGGAACTCTAGAAATGAGCTTATAAATGACTTCACTAGATCCCAATTCATTAATATCAGAAGTAGAACCAATATTTCCTATGATGAATTCATTAGAAATAAGGTTATCACAAGGATATATTCGTCCATCATAATTAAAAACCAACATATCTAGTCCAGCACCGCAGGGATGTCTAAAACAGATGTTTCTTGGAGTTAAACCTAAAAAGGCTGCAAAAAGGTTCTCTAAATTACTTTCCTTTATTTTAAAGCCTTTTTTATTAAGTTTAATTAGAGATGCTACTAGTTGCTGAATACTTTGAAAAAATTGATTAGGAGTAAGTGCTAGATTTTGATGCTCTTTTTTTATTGGTAGGATTGGATTCATTCTAAAATGATGAATTCCTAGGTGGTTAAGAAGCTCTACAATTCTATCTATTTTGTTATAACTGTATCTTGTTATCACTGTAATCACAAACGGCTCGATCTTAGATAATTTCAATAACCTAATTCCCTCAACAACAGAATTGTAACTTCCTTCATTTTTCATATCCCTTCTAACATGATCATGTATATCTTCTGGCCCATCAAGGCTTATTCCGATTCTAATATTATTCTCTTTAATCCAACTTACAATTTCTCTAGATATTAAAGTTCCATTACTCTGAATCTTAAATGAAACTTTGTTTAATCTTTTTTTCAATACTTTGCTAATATTTCTAATAAAATAGTCAATTTTATTTCTGAAAAGTAGAGGTTCTCCTCCAATGAAGGCTATATATACCTTCTGATCTGCATTTTTGATTACCCATTTCGAAATTAATTCAATTAGCGTATCTAATGTATCCGTAGAAATTTCACCCTGCCCTCTATTGACATAGCAATATGCGCAATTTAGATTGCAATAGTCGCCTAGCCTTATTAGAAACAGCCTAGGATTAAATCTCTTCTTAACTTCATTTGCAATAGGCAAAATTTAACCTCCCAAAAAGAAAAGAAAAAAATTAGCCAATAGTAGATCTCAAGGTCTTAGCGAAAAACCTTCTCTCTAGCCGCTGTTGTAATAACCAGAAGAATAAGAATAAGATAATCCACCAAGAAACTACCATTAATGAGAATTCTAAAAGCCCATATCCATAGTAATCCTTTATTATTGAAGCTAAATCTATAGCTAGACTTCCACTTAAAAGCGTATTAAAAATTCGTAGAGCTTCTTCGTTCGCTTTTGTAGAGATTATATCCAATTTTCTCTCTAGTAATTTCATACTAAAGTTCATGTCCTCTAACAGATTTTTAACATACATTTTTTCGGTTATATACTTTACAAATTCAAGCAAATATTCATTCTCAGGAACAAGTTTAATAAATGCCATTGAATTTATGTCACTTCCGAACCTGGAGACCAAATCTGTGAGCTTAACAAAATCATCCATATCCTTGTAATACTTCAAGGGTTTTAATAAAGTTCCTATGATGAATTTAATAGATGAGACAATGTATGTCACCATATTAAATGTAAGAATAAGCCTCAAGAAGCTTTTGAAAGTCTCTGATGTAATATTATCCGAGAAAATATGCATAGTGTCTCCGACAACGAAGTAAGGAAGCCCTTTTTCAGCTTTCAGTTTTATTAATGACTTATATTTGTTTGGATATATGAAGACAAAATAATCATCCATGGCTGGAGATCGCAACATAGAGGCAATATCACTAAAACTATTTGGAATTTTATGGAGGTATTTCTCTAAAATTAGGCAGGAAAAAGCCATAAAGATGTTCCATATGGTATTTTTAGGTTCTCTTCCAGCATTTCTTTCAAAAATGGCGATTTTTTGAATATATTTCTCAATTTCCTTATCAGCATCTATTTTTAGATCCGTTTCAAACAATAATTTTGATGGAGAACTTAACACTTCATAGACCAACTTTGTATCTGCTTCCAAAAATAGATGAATTGAAAACTCAACAATACCATTAGAGAAAAGATTGACCAATATATCCGATTCTATTACATTAACTTCCTCGTTCTTGAATGTTATGCTCTTAACTTTGAATGATTCTTTACTAAACATGCAGGTAAGAAATCTTTTTGCAACAATGATGCGTGGGGAAAATATTTTATTGATTTCTCTTACATATGTCTTAGAAAGATCTTCTTCCTCAGAAGCCCCCAATATAAGGAATCTACCAGCTTCTGGTTTGGGAATTATGATTTTTCCTACTTTTTTGAAGATATCTATGAAGTTCTCTTCTGCAAATTTACCCACATCAATGAAATGTGAAATTATTATGTGGGTTTTATCACGTATTTTATTGCTTATAGTATTACTCAATTTTAACACCACTACAATGGATTTTTAAAAATCACTTGGTATATTAGTCCATTCAATATCCGCAATCAATTCATCTCCAACAGATATTACTTTCTTCTTCCTATCCTTATTTAGTCCTTTTAAAATATTAAGCGCAATAGTTACCTCAGCATCTCTAATCTTTGAAGGAAGTAGCGGAATTAACTTTTTAAGAAATTCATCTTTCATTATATCTGGTAAAGCGACTACTTTCTTGTTTCCGAGCCCCTTCTCTTTCGCCTCTTCTAATTTTAATTCTAATTCTTTAATAAGCTTTGCAAAATCTTTCTTTTCTTCTTCGGGCATCGATCCTCACCATGCTTGAAAGATAATTTCCTAGCAGGAATCAAAAAAATATTAACAAAAAATCTATTTAACTTATAACTAATTCATGAGAAACTATAACACTAGAATATTTCTAATACATAATTAAGAAACATAAATAACAAATTTTTTAAAATCCTTTTTGAGAGCCATTACGGATTGATATCTATTTTCTGGTGGGTACTCTAAGCATTTTTTAATAATCCTAAGAAGACTTGGCATAGGATTTCCATAGATCAAACTTAAAGTGAGTTCTAGTAGATCATACTTTAGAAGTGTGTTCTCCCCGGGATAATTTTTTAAGAAAAATACGGGTGACATATTAGTTATCCAAAATAAAAATGTAGCACCTAAAGACCAGATATCCGTTTGTACAGACGACTTTCCGGATCTGTATTGTTCAGGTGCAGTGAATCCGAGTTTTGAATATACTCTTTTAGGGGCGTACTTAGGCGAAACTAAATCAAGGCTTGTCGAAAAGTCTATAAGTTTAATGTTCAAATTTTGCCTATTCAAAAGAATATTTGATGGTTTAATATCCCGATGGATAATTCCTTTTTTATGCAAATAATCTGTAGTCTCTAACAAATCAAGGAAAATTCTAAAAAGATCCCTAAAGGAAATCCCTTTTAATTCATAGAAAGGATCGAAGTTTTCAAGATATTCTAATATTACTCCATATGAGCTACTAATTTCGCAGAAATCAATTACTTTGACAATATTCGGGTGATGCAATTTACTTAAAATATGATATTCATTGAGTATCGATAGGTTTAATTGCTCGTTTCTAGCCTTTTTAAGGAGGTATACACGATTGGAATCAATCTTTTTTATGATAAATATTTCAGATAAGTTTGTTTCTATGGCTTTTCTGATAATAACAAAATGGAATTTTCTACCTTTAATGAGAGTATTCAATAGACTCCCCAAAACTTTCTATAATAATCCCTAAAGTTAAATAGTTAGTAATACTTTAATATTTAGTCCTGTAAATTTTTGATAAGCTGGATATCTATCGGGAGATGCCAATTTATGTCTGATAAAAAGAAGATAGATGTGTTTAAGATAATTAAGATTCTAGAGGAAGCAGTAAAAAAAGGATTCGGAGATATGCCCATCTCGCAATTACCTGAGAAAATGAAAGATCCTGAATTGGAGGAATATGTACCAAAAATTGCAGAAAATCTTAAGGATATAAGTGTAAAAGAGCTTCTAACAAGATTGAAGAGTCTAATGGATGAAATGGAGAAAGAGATGAAAAACCTGAAGGATATAATTCGATGGACAAATATTCCTGCATAACTGCTAACGTTAAAAATCTCTAGAATAAATAGATATAAGTATAGACAACTTATTATTGATCAAATATAAAAACTATGGAAGAGGAACTGCTTCTTTCATTTTCGTTTTTACTATATCTACCTGTTTTATTGGTTTTGCTTCCCTATTAAGGATATCTGCGATTATAATACTTAGTAGATCTCCTATGAATATTGGCTCCATTAATGTCCTCCAAGAGTACTTTTCGTCATTTACATTTACGTTTATGATCTGCTCTGATGAAAATGACGCATCGATTACCTCATAGTATTTTTTAACGATGTCATTAGCGGATTTTCTCCTGAAAATGAATAACAATAATCCCTCTTTTTCTTCGATTAGAGAACACAGAAGATTATGCCCCATCTCAGGGAAATAGTCCCATTGTGCAATTCGCTTCGAATTTTCTCCTAATTGATTTCTAAATCGTCTAGCAACGGGGATCGTAGCATAATCGGCTATTATCGCCAGTCTTCCTGCTTGGGCCAATTTTTTAGCCATTAGTGTAACTTCTTCTTTATGTTTTGAGTAGTATTCGATAGACTTCTTAATCTCATTTAAAGCTTCCTTAAGTTCGGAAGCGACCCTATTCTCGAAGCCAAGGATTTTAGCAAAGATCTTCGCGAAAAAGGTTATACCAAAAGGTAAATGCGACCGAGTCTCTAGTTTAGTTACATTTTCTATCACTGGAATTTTCATTTTAATGAATGGTAAGTTATGTTTAGTAGCGTATTTCTCTAAGTATCCCCCTTTAGAAACAACAATTGGCTTGTATCCGTGTTCCCGTAAATCTCTTATAGCATTAAGAATCTCAAGGGTAGTTCCTGAATAACTAAATGTTACGTAAAGTGCATCCTTTCGTTTAGGTACTTTCGGCGCTCTATAAACCTCTATTGTTGCCTCTGATCCTATATTAGTAAAGTACGTTTTCATGAACTCCCCAGTCAATCCGGAGGTACCAATTCCTGCAAATATAATTCGATCTGATTTAGGAAGTTCCACTTCTATCTTAGAAGACAACGCCGATTCTATCAGTAATGGTGTTGCCAGAACTTCATAGATCATATTATGATTTTTCTCGGATACTAGATCTAAGAATTCTTGCATAATACTCACCAAGTAATTTCTTATGTTTTAGAATTTCTTTATACAATATGTAATCATTTATTCCTAAATAAAAACTCTGAATATACTCATAACCATAAAAAAGAATTCTAAATAAATATATATAGCAAAAAGTATAGTAAAAGCCCAAAAATCATCGATATCGCGGTCACGGTTAGAGAATCTTTTATCAGATATTTAACGTCAATTTCGTAGTAGTCTGCAGTAAACACAACACATGGATGAATTGGCGATAAAATGTATCCTAACAAAGTTGTATAATACATTAACGCTAGATCTAGGGCAGACATAGATCCAAATTTTGCTATAAATATTGGTATCAATATAACAAGAGGTGTAGATGTTCTACCCGTCAGGAATCCCAAAGTAAAGCTAATCACGATCAGGAAGACCCAAGTTGGGATTTCTAATATTTCGATTAATTCCGAAACTCCAGATACCTTAAAAAAGCCTTGATAAAGGTATATAAATAATATCAAGAAAAAGAAATCCCATGGTTTTGACTTCTTAGATATCTCGAAAAAGGATTTTATAGAAGGCTTAGAAACAATAATAGCCAAAATTAGGCTCGCAGATACTCCGATTAGAGTCGCAAGCGATTTTAATCCTATAAATGTTCTTAAAAGAAAGTCTATCACTGGAGCAATTGCAATTATAAATATCGGCACAAGAAAATCCTTCCACTTCGTTTCATTTTCAGTAGAATCTAGTTCTGTAGAACTACCTAATAGGAGATACTGCCCAACAAGCCATGTTAAAATGAAGAATGGAAATAGATATAGTATGACCTCATAGGTTATCAGACCAGCCAATTGGCTCGCTATAATTAGTGTTGGGGCAAGGGGATAAATCAGATGCAGAATATGCCTAAACCACACATTAATGCTTCCTTTCCTAATTTTTGATATTTTTTCGCCTCCAGCTTTATCTACTAAAGGAGCTGAAAATAAAGCACCACCCGGCATTGGTAGCAATCCCAACATAGCAGGAGAAAATAAAATTAGTGATTTTCTGCTAAATTTATAATTCTTAATCATAGAGTCCAACAAACCAGATTCGTTCAAAAGGCCTCCTAACACGGGAATTAGGCCTACAGCAATAGCTAAGAGCAATGTTTCTATATTTGTTAGACTTTTAATTGTGTTCTCTAAGAAAATTTCTGGTGTTAACGTTAGTAGTCCAAGTGTCATGGCTCCAAAAAATATACCTATTGTAAGACTTTTTCGGGATGCAACCAAAATTACTATAAGAGATAATAGGAATGCTGCTATTGTAATTACTGAGTTCAACACGAATCCTCCAAAATTTTTCGTACTTTGAATCCTAAGATTCAAAATTCTTTATCGTATATAAATTTATTACAAGTATTACATCTCTTTGTCTAATTTTATGAATTAGAGAAATCGCTTAAGGAAATTTTTCAAACACATCTGGGCCTTCTTTTCTATACTTTTCACTTGTAATCCATAGTTTCTGTAGATTTCTTAATGATGCAAGGAGACTTCCACCGATCCAAGCTGTTAAATGTCTATTCATGATAGCCCAAATTCTTACTCTAAATCTATTAGATGTTAATTCTCGTAGCTCTTTATACAGCCTTTTCTTTAAATCCTCGAAACATTGTAGATCCGCCGTTTAAGATTATGTTATTGTATAAATCTCCACGAATATCAAAATCGCACCGATTGATAACATCGGTAATTGCTTCATGAAGTGGCATCTCTTTGATGTTCGCTAAGCTTGGATTGAAAAGAACCTCAGGAATTAAAAAACGTTCTTTACCGAGTTCAAGTATGTTGCTATCCGGCATGATATACTCTTTCTTTATTTTTTTCAGGTTCTTTCGAGTAGCAACTAAGCTCTTTTTCATAATCGAGAGCAACATAACATAGGGATTCTTTAATATTTCTTGCTATTGATATCCCTTCATACGTTTTGAAATGGAATCCTCTTCGAGCCATATACTCCATAATCATTTGTGTTATATCAATTCCGCTTAAATTAATTTTCTTTACTGCATGAGAGATTACAAAACCCTCTTGAATGGGCACAATGTAAGTAGCCCCCGCCCCCGAACTAACAACAAGTCCTGTAGTTCTCTCTAGAGCAAATAGAGCTAAGACAGCATCTATTCCCAGATATATTGCAGGCACATTAAATATTTCGAACATTATTTCGGCTATCTTCCTTCTGTTTTTAGTAGGAATATCTGGGGATCTGATCAATAAGATCGAATATTGCTTCGGATCTATTTTGATATCATCGTAGAAAGTATAGTCCCATATGCTAATCATTGCATCCCAGTTTCTGATTATGCAACGTTCAATAGGATAAATCAAATCGGTGATTCCTTCCCTCGAGATAGCTTCTTTACCAGTATAATATCTACTTCTAAAATCCGTATTATCCCTTACATTAGAGACCTTTCTTTTGACAACTGTTGGTATTATGGTTCTTGGTACTTGTTCGTCCCCGAAACCGTTTTTCGTAAAACCTGTTCCATTATCAATTATTACTACATGAGAGGGTACTCGACTTTCAGTTACTGGCATCTTCATTCACTTTAAAAGAGAGAAATTCTAAAATTGAAACACTGACACATTATGATTTTCTACTTGTTTATTATTTTCGTAGTCTTTCATCAATGATAGCATGTTCAATATGAATAAAAAAGAACTAAACACTAAACAACAAAAATAGAATAAATAAAAAAGTTTATCCTCTCCTTTTTACTAGGAAAATTATTGCAACAACAGCACTGGCAGCGATAGTAATAGATAATACTGTTGTGGTATTTAGCCCAAAAGGTAATTGACCACCACCAACTTTGAAGGAATAAACAGATGTTACTTCCTTATTTCCTAAGTTATCATACGCTACAATATAATATTCAATCATACTACCGGCAGCTTGACCGGGAATTGTAGCTCGCCAAACACCTCCAACAAGTGTCATCTGTACAGAAACCCAATCACCTGTGCCGACTCTATACCAGAGCGTAACATTCTTAACCCCACAACCAGCATCGCTAACGGAAACTGTTATGTTAATACTCTCATCTTTTGTTGGCTGACTTGGAGAAATTGAAGGCTCTCCTATTTCTGGCCCAGTATTATCTACTGTTACAACGAAAGTTGTACTATTTACATTATCTAAATTGTCATATGCCTTAATTTCAATAGTATACTGCCCGTCGTTATATTGTGCTGTATTCCATGTATATCTATAGGGAGCTTCTGTATCCGTATGGACAAGTTCGCCATTAATGTAGAAAACTACTTTCTG
>Ga0164318_10001104_pt1 | contig 23240 bp, 21 predicted proteins | sample GuaBasSedimGuay9_FD_113734 | JGI IMG/M metagenome (GOLD analysis project Ga0164318, IMG submission 113734) | Subseafloor sediment microbial communities from Guaymas Basin, Gulf of California, Mexico - Guay9, Core 4571-4, 0-3 cm | ecosystem: Environmental > Aquatic > Marine > Hydrothermal vents... | reverse complement strand
CCCCTTGATAAATCAACGATATCCAGACATATGAAGGTGCTTCGTGATACAGGTATTATCGGAACCCGGAAGGAAAGAAACACCATTTATTATAATCTCAAAATTCATTGCATTTTGAATTATATAAAATGCGTGAACAGTTTAATCGTAAAAAACATCAAAGAACAAATAAAAATTATAGAATAATTTTACTCCTTCGATATCAATACCATTCCCGCCTTTTTAATGATTTTATCGATCTTTTCGATACACTGCGATATATCTTCCATCTCCGTAGATACAACGGTAAATTTAGTCAGAGACGGGGCTTTTTGATCCCAACATCCTTTCAATGAAGGTGATTCGACGGAAATATCAACCAAATCGACTTTGCAATCTTTAATGGCATCTCTTATACTCTTCATCAATGCACTTTCGAAAACATGCCCCACAACTTCATATTTTACACTCGTTTTCGTTTTGGAAAGCTTATCCATTGCCTCTTTTCTGACTTTTTCCATATCAATTTCCGCTTTTTTCTTTTTGGCTTTTTCCTGAATACGTACCAACACTTTCTCTTCCTTTTCAACTTTCTGTATCATTGATCTTTCCGGGAAACTAATGGCTCCGACCGGACAGATGGTGGCGCATGTGGAACATCCTACGAGACACTGATACTTATGAGCAACGACCGCTTTGTTTTCTTCCATATCAAAATCATATACTCCTCTACCACAACTAACAAAGCACAATTTGCACCCTATACATTTATCAACATCCACCACCGGATACCATGGAATTTTTGTTCTGTCGATTCCGTGCCATTTTGCAAATTTTTCGGGTAATTTTTCAGCCATTTTAGCCTCCTTTTTAATTATATCATTTAATTTGATTTTCATATCAATTCTTCTATCCATAACATCATTAGCACATAGAAAGTAATTACCAATGCAATCCATCGAGATTGCATACTCCACTCTATTACTCGAAGATTTTATTTCTATCAAATTCATTTCTCTCAATATTTTTAAATGTCTTGAAATAGTGGATTTATCGCGTTTTATGATGTCGACAAGCTCACAAAGAGAACTATTCCCTTTTGCAATTTCACTCAGAATCATGAGTCTCACGGAATTACCGAGCGCTTTAAAAATTGCCGCCCTTTCATCACAATAATAACAGTCATTCATATCGTTGCAATATAGTGCAACATTGCAATTTTGTCAAGCCCGAATTCTGCTTGACGTTTTTACAATATTAACCTATAAATTACATTATGAAGAAGTATTACACTCTAATTAGTATTGTCTTAATCGCATTTTTTGCATACTATTCGATTTTTATACATAAACGAATCTATAAAAAAGATGCCTTTTACATGGACACAATCATCGAAATCCAAATCTATTACCATGGACCGATAAATGTCTCAAAGATTGCAAATGAAGCTTTGGACAACTTTAGGTTAATTGATTCACTTTGCGGATATGCAAGCAAGAACGGAGATATATTCAATCTTAATCTGAGAAAGAGAGGGGAAGTATCGGTTTACACAAAAGACATTATAGACAGCTCATTTGTAATAGGGATGGAAACTAACGACTACTTCGACATAACAGTAGGCCCGATACTGGAACAATGGAAACACTTCAATGAACCGTTAAAATCTCTCCCCGACAGCAATACAATCAAAGCTCTTTTAAAATTCGTCAATTATAAAAAAATAATCACCCGCGGTGATTCCGTGTTTCTTCCTGATTCCGCTTCCATCGATCTTGGCGGTATAGCAAAGGGATATGCAATAGATCTTGCATACAAGACGCTTAAAAAACATAACCTCGATGCCTTTCTCATAAATGCGGGTGGAGACATTCGCGTATATTCCAAAGGGAAAAAGAAATGGACTATCGGTATACAAAACCCCCGTAAAAATTCGGTGATAGGATATTTCAAAATTAAAAATGGGGCTGTTGTTACCAGCGGAGATTACGAGCGTTATGTAATCATAAATGGCATTAGATATTCTCACTTAATCAACCCGAAAACCGGATTTCCGGAACGTCATTTTGCAAGTGTGACAGTATTTTCCTCCAATGCAACACGAGCCGATGCCCTAGCAACGGCAATTTCGGTTATGGGAACAAAGGCGACGGAATTTGTTCGGAATAAAAATATCCGGGCTATTTTAATTTCAACAAAGGATGACTCACTTGTAATTTGGGAATCCGATACACTAAAGAAAAATATTGTATATGAAAAAGGCTTTATTCCAAAAACCATTGTCAGATAAAAGGGTAAAGTGCCTGCTCTGCCCGCACGAATGTGAACTGAATAATGGAGAATACGGTCTCTGTCTCGGGAGGGTGAACCACAACGGAATTTTATACGCCGAGAATTACCAGAGGGCAGTAACAATTGCCATAGACCCAATAGAAAAGAAACCATTATTCCACTTTCTACCGGGAAGCGAAATCTTATCCACTGCGACATACGGTTGTAATATGAAATGCCCTTTCTGCCAGAATTACGATATTTCACAATTCAAAATCCCCACTAAGGATATTACCCCAGCAGAACTGGTTGATATGGCTGTGAAAAGAGGTATTCCATCAATTGCCTTTACATACAACGAACCGACAATATGGTATGAGATGATCTACGATACAGCAAAGTATGCAAAAGAAAAAGACATAAATATAGTGCTGGTAACAAACGGTTTAATCAATAAAAGACCGCTTGCAACATTAACAAAGTATATTGATGCCATGAACATCGACTTAAAATCTTTTAACAAAACCACATACAATAATATCCTTCACGGTGATCTCGATACTGTTCTTCACACAATCAAATACTCATTTTCGCAAGGAATCCATGTGGAAGTAACAAATTTGATTGTAACGGGGCTTAACGATACAGAGGAGGAAATCAATAAACTCATTGATTGGGTAGCTTCCGTTTCTCCCGATATCCCCTTGCATTTTTCAAAGTACTTTCCGAACTTTAATTTTGACAATCCCCCGACCTCTCCGGAAATTCTCGATTATGCATATAGAAAAGCAATTGAAAAACTGAATTTTGTCTATACGGGAAATGTCATCGGAGGGCATGAAAACACCTATTGCTCTAAATGCGGAGAATTGCTGATAGAGAGGAATTATTACTCTGTGAAATCATATAAACTAAAAAACGGGAAATGCCCCAAATGCGGACAAAAAATATACGGAATTTTTTAACAATAAACGTTGGCGACGGAATCATAGTGGCAATTCTACTCGTTTTTACAATTGCATCATTCGGCATGAAACGCGGCGACAAAGAAAATGTTATAGTTGAAGTTAACGGTAAATTGCTCTACAAATTGTCCGCTTCAACGGATACTATTATAAACGCAACAGGCTATAAAGGACCTTTTAAATTTCAAATCAAGGAGGGGAAAGTTAGAATGCTTGATTCTACATGCCCATTGCATCTCTGCGTGAAAGAGGGGTGGATTGCCCATGCCGGCGATATGATTATTTGCGTGCCTAATAGGGTAAAAATCTCTTTCGGAGGAAGTGATTACGATGCAGTCATCAAGTAGAAAAATCGTCAATATTGCCATTCTCGCTGCCATTGCTTCGATAATTTCCATACTCGAACGCTTCATCCCCATGCCTGTTCCTTTCATAAAGCCCGGATTATCAAATATTTTTGTCATAATGGCTCTCTTTATAAATCCATGGGGAGCGGTATTTGTTGTTATCACAAAAATTCTATTCACAACCGTATTCTTCGGCGGACTCTTTCAACCGGTGACATTGATGCAACTATTGGGAGGGCTTGCCGGTGTTTTGAGTATGTATATTATCATTCGCATAAATATAAAAGTAAGTATGATAGGTCTCAGCATAACAGGAGCATTCTTTCACAATGTGATCTTGCTCTATGCGGCGATGTTATTCGCTAACATAAATGGCATCGGTGGTTTGTTTTCACTCTTTTCCCTGATTTCGCTTATATCGGGGGCTATTGTTGGTATTAGCATAATTTATATCATGAAGGCATTGCAAAAACGAGGAGTAAATTTAAGTATTTATGAGATATAAGATGGAAATCCGATATAACGGGACTTTTTATTCGGGATGGCAGGTGCAACCTGATGAAATAACCGTTCAAGGAGAGATCGAAGAAGCTCTTTCCATTGTTTTAAAAGAAAAGATAAGAATAGTGGGCAGTGGTAGGACGGATTCCGGAGTGCACGCAAGAAAGCAGGTGGCTCATTTCGATTTCAACGGAAAATTGGATCTAAAAAAATTCGAGTACTCCTTAAACGGCATTCTTCCACAGGATATTGCAATTGTAAGCATAAGAAGAACGGATAACGATTTTCATGCGCGTTTCTCTGCGAAGAGGCGTATTTACAAGTATTTTTTTTCAACCGTGAAACCCGCTATTTTGAATAATTTTATTTATCATTGGCCATATAAAATGAACCTAAGGCATTTCACCTCTGTTTTTCCTCTGTTTGAAGGGGAAAGGGATTATAGCTCATTCGCCAAGAAGATTGAGGGGAAAAACGGCATCTGCAAAATATATCGAATGAATATCTCGAAAAAGTATGATGTTTTTGTATTTGAAATCGAGGGAAACCGCTTTCTTCACGGTATGGTACGTACTATACTCGGAACACTTTTTTTATATGAAAGAGGAAAACTTTCCAACGATGATATTAGTCGTATCTTCAATGGCAAAAACAGGCAACTGGCAGGCCCCTCTGTCCCGGCAAGCGGTCTGGTTTTATGGGATGTTAAATATTAGAAATTGAATTGCATCCACAATTGAAATCCGTAATTTCTTATTTTAGTTCCGGCGTTTTTATAATCGGTAAGAGAATAATTAATATCTATTCCCCCTTTTATATCATTGGAAAATGTGAAGTCTAAGCTACCGGTAAATGAATAGGCAACTGTTCTGTTCCCAAGTATATATGATGTGTCATTGTACACCGTGTCGATCAATGTATCCGATCCTGCAAATATCGTATCAGGATGCGATTTTATTGTAAAAGGTTTTTGATTGTTGTCGGAATAACTGAAATTAATGTTGGTATTTATGCTTCTTCGCAATTTCAATCTACTTCCAAACAGAGGTATGGAAAAATTATTCGGCGCCGAGAAGGAGTATCCCAGTCCCCCGTTTAGGGACTTTGATATTTTATCCGAACCGTTCTTTTGCCCCATGCTCTCGGATATATTCATTGACCTGTTGTACTGATACGATAAATTACAGTTATATTTATCCATCAATGTAAATGAAGTGGTGGGAGAAAGCTGCATTCCTGATGATGCGGTTTTATCCGGTTGTTCTTTAGTCCCTGAAAGCGAGTTGTTCTTTCGGTAATTAAGACTCAATGTCGGATTGCTTATCACCCCCTTCATTTTCTTTAAAGGATTTATCAAAGAGAAAGAAGCCGTTATGTCGGGTAAGACGAGGTTGTTATTGACATTTGACACATTATAAGTCCCGCTTTCCCCTTGATCTCCCGTCGAGTAACTCCCCTGAACCGTCAAGCTGAATCCCGGTATATTGAATCCTGTGGATAAAGAATAGGAATCGGAATACAAAAATTTGAGATCGCTTCTGTCAACAATGAGGCTGGGCGATAATCTGTGCTCCAAACCGAAGATATACTTATAATTTGGTATTCCCGTGATGTAATAATCCTGATGAGAAACTTGTTTCGTGTAGTTGAAGCTCAAAGGCCTGAAAGAATTACTGAGGTTGTCTATCTGCACTAAAAACCATCCCGGACTACCTTTAATATACGTTGTATCCTTTCTTTTGTCTCTGAGTGATGTTAAAAATGATATAACGCTCGAGTACGGGACGCTGATTCCGGATGAAATATTGTGTGATATAAAGATATGATGAAGGTTAAGCGAATCATTAATCTGTATATCGGGATTATGATTGTCCTGTAAACCGAATTGATAATTGAAAGAGGGCTTTAATTTACTGAAAAATGTGGGGGAGTATTGAAAGTTAAATGTGTGTGATTTGTATGTCTCTGTTCCGGGTAAAAAGCTTGTATCTCTAAATTGATTTAAATCTCTCGTTAAAGAAGTTTTATAAGACATTTGCATACAATTAAACGGTTGATATGCCGTATTAAGACTGTATTTCAAATACTTGTTATTAATCTTATTTGTCAGGATAAAAGCAGTATCGCTTCTCGACATTCTCTTTGTAAAATTATAGGAATAGTTTCCGGTAAAACCAAATGTATTTGGGAAAAACGAAACAGGCATTCTATTGAATAACTTAAGTTTTTTTATGTGAATAGGGTAATTATATGTAAAAGAAGCTACGATATTATCTACGGAATCAATAGAGAGATAACCGTTTGTAAATGATTTGGAGTAACTGAAAGCTCCTTTAATGGGATCTATCAGGTGGAGAATAGGATTGCCGAATTTTGAACTCTTCCCGTATGAAACCGAAATAACTCTACCTGCGCTCAGAGTTTTTTGACTGTCTCTGAGTGTCGGATTATTCAGTATAATATCCGAATTCACAATGTACTTAGGGTACGCCCTTGTTGAAGAATAACTATAACTGACAGGTAACGTAATGCCCAATCGCGCAGGGATAAATTTATCCGCATTAAACGTTGCCTGATAGGAAAGATTAACATTGTCATTTCCGGAAGGAAATGTTTGGTTCAACGGTTTAAAATTCGAATTGGTATTGCCGACAGAAAAATTTAAAGCCAAAACACCTCCGATATTCAAACGAGAACTTGCCATCGTCGAATAACCGGGAATGGATAGTTGATCGGTCAACTTTATGTCGTCCACATAAAATTTACCGCTGAGAGGAGAATAGGTCTTGTTTTTCAGGCCTATTCCTATTTTCCTTATCCTTCTGAAAGACGGCCTCCCAACAATTTTAAAGTTTGCTTTTTCAAAAACATTAATTGTGTCCGGCTCCATTGATTTCAAATCCGTAAATGCCGATATGGGAACGGAAATATAATTCCATCCCGTATCCACAGATATCGAATACTCATAATAGTTATTATCATCCGTATAAAATCTTACCGCAACTTCAGGAGTAGTACCGCTGTTTTCATTGTAAATATAGTAACCTATCTTTTTATAATTTATGTAGTCATAACTCCTTGAAAATGCCTCTGTAATAAATATCTGATTTCTTGGGGGAAGTTTATTGTAATTTACTACGAGTGATTGTTCCTTCTCATAAGAACCATATTGCGTTTTCTGTATATTGAACGGAGGGATATAATCCTTATTTTCCTGGTTATTTACGGATGAAACGGATATAATGCTGTCTTCGTCGGTCAACATACTGTCATCGAGATTTTCAAGAGGCTGAATTTCCCATTTATTACCGGTAATATTGAACTTTGCAATGGATATCGAATCCGTAGTTGTAAAACCGTTAATCCATAATCTCACATATTTTACATGTTCAAGTGTAGGATTTCCAACGGTGTCAATACTCTGCGCGTCTTTTAAAAATATTCTGTATAATTTCCAACCGTTTGCTCTTGATATCACAGGGTTATCATGAGTCAAGTCTATTTTTATTTCAAAATAATCATTATTCCTGTTAAGTGTACCATCTCCGTCAAGATCCTCGGTATCAAATCTCCTGTTACCTTCGGTTCCGTTCAAATAGAGGTAATTATCAGGATTGTCCGCATAAAATTTATAATCATCATTACCGTCATCTCCGGAAACCGAGGCACCATCCGTTCCGGAAACACCGTCAATTCCCGTATCTTCATTGGATGAATCCGATGTTTGTTCAAATAAACCGTCGTGATTCCTGTCTTCCGTATCAAGAGAGTCATTGTAGCCCACAATTTCCCCGTTGCGATTTCTCCTCGGCGCATCTTCACTCATATTTGTTCCTATGTCAATGTGCAATTCACCGGCATCCCCCTTGACCCATAGTTCTATATAATCCTTCTTTGAATAATCCTCCCCCCCAGGATATGTAACATTTGTTATTCCTCCCCAGGACAGAGCTGAATTGTCATGAGGTTTCATTATTATTTTCAAAACACTTATTGTGTTTTCAAGCTGCTCAAGGGGGTAGTTGGGATAAAGATCCTTTACTTTTATGCCGTCATGCGGATTAAACCAATACAATTTATCGCAGAAATTCATCGTGTCTTGTCCTACGGGCATTCCGGAATTGTGCCAGTAAATATATGATCCGCCCATCAAAGATGTCTCGAGGTTGATTCCTTCCATGTCATCTATATATGCCTGTCCGAATACGTTAAGTTTCGGATCCGAAAAGGCAAAATTCGATGCTAACTGCAATTGGGATTGAGAAGGATTGTTTATAAATGAAATTCTATTGAGCAGATCATCGACGAATTGTAACCTCTTTGTATATGTTAAGTCGGCTTCACCTACGAAATCCCTTGAGGATAGTTCATCCAAAGTAGGATGATCATTCCCCTTTTTTTCGCTTTTATACAACCAACTCGTGGAAAAATTCAAACCCGGAATATCAATGAGCTGCGTATTAAAACCGAGAAGCGACTTTGATGATGTGGAAAAAAGCGGAGATATCTGGTAATCGATGTTTACTTTTGCATCGGGATTACTCAATCTTTTCAGTAATTTTACAACTCCTGTTTCGTAATCAATTGTATAATCAATACCTCTTTCCCATTTTTCTCCGTCTACCGTAACAACTTCCGACCCCTCCAATATGTTCATGGCATTGAGATTGTAATTTTGTTGAAGACCTCTGTAAGTAACAACAATGTAGTACTTCCTACCGTCACTGTTCGAAAAACTTGCTTTATCATAAATCGAATCTTGTTCCGGTAACTGACTATTCAAAAACGGCTTCAATTCGGGAAAAATAATATATCCTTCAAGATAATTTACATAACCGTAATAAACCGTGGTGCTGTCGCCTATTCCGAGAATTTCCATATAGGATTTACCGTTATAAGTGTTGGAATTCGATGTATCGGCATGATAGATCTGCATGGAAAAGGAATTCTGTACGATACTACCCACGCTTATTTCGTATATATTTCGCAACATAAGATCCCATGTGGGATATGCAGGCGTTTGATCCGATGCAACTATGAGTTTCAATCGCAAAGTATCCGTACTTGCAAAAGAAACGGTACCGACGGTATCCAGGTCGGTAGGATGCCCTTTCTTTGCTTTTATATAAGAAACCGCGAGTCTTTCTCCTGACTGTAATGTATTTGTTAGCTTTAAAATACCATTGTAATTATCATATGTATAATCCTTTCCGTCTCCCGCTTCAAGCAAATTGAAACGTCCCGTTTGCGAATAAGAAGTATCGTTGGGATTCTGCGGATCAATATAGCAGATTGCCGGCTTTGCCCCTGTAACGGAATCATTTGTTCCGTTGTTGTCATCTCTAAAAACAAACAATTGAATAAGGGAATCATCCGGTTGCAAGCCGAGAATATAGTACTTATTTTTTATAAATTCCGTATCCCAGATCGTATCGGTATGCAAAACACTCTGCCCCACAAAACTGTTCTTTTCCGTCTGGCTCTGCTCCTTACTGGCAACAAATGTAAACTTTGCGGGACCTACCGCCCCCTTCATGTTTATTCCGAAGAGTCCTTTATGTGCCGGTAACGCTCCGATCAATCTCGTATTGGGAACAAGCATATCGACATTCCCCGCTTTTATATTATGTATTATATCATCTTCATCGCCCTTGTACTCTATATTTATATTATTCGCCAATGAATTTATGTCCTCATCACTGTTTTGGTGCATATTAACAAATATTCGTTGTCCCACTTTTCCCTGGACGGAAACATCCATATGCTGTTTTGAAAGAATTTCAGGCAAAGGTGATGTATTCATACCTAAATCTTTCTTCGAAAGATCCTCGCTTTTATTGACACCGAACTCCAGTTTTTCCGAACCGTTTATCGATATCTCTCCTCCCTGCCCTATATATCTGGCAACCTTTGAAGGAAATTTAATCGGCAGTTCAAGATTCGGCAATATGCCCTGCCCACTTGCAAATGTGGAACCTGTGGTATTTTCACCTTCCATTGAAATATATTCTATTTTGCTATTTCTCTTTTCGAGCTCCTCAACGGGAATGACATTTTTTATTTCGATTAAACTATCCCCCAAGAATATTCCCTCCATTATATAGTTGCCATCATCTGAAACATAAGAACTATCCCTAAATAAATCGTTTGTCACCAATGCATTTTCAATGGCACTTTCCATTCCGTTTCCGAACATAACGGAAAAGACGAATAAAAGAAAAACAGTTAATTTAAACGTTTGAGATTTCATTATTCGAATCTATTAATATTCGTAATCACCTTTGTTGAGGTTCAGTTCTTCCGCCACTTTGTAAAATCTCCTTCTATAATGATCGCTGTCTTTTTTAAGATTATAAAAATAGGAATCGAAAACATCCACATCTTTAATTAACTCCTCCAATTGTGAACCTATCTCATCTTTTTTACTATGGTTCTTTACGGCGAGAACGATCTCCTCAATTTCCTTGTCTGAAAAATCGCTGTGTTTTTTTAAAAATTCTCTTGCAATAGGAGCCCCGAGCTCCGCATGATTTTCGTTAATACCCGTTTTTATTCTGTAAATATCATGAACCAGAGCGGTCGCAGTTGCCAACCGCGTATCTATACCTCTTTTCATTGCAATAATCTTTGCAATCTGTGCAGTTGATGTAAAGTGTGCAATTTCCTGAGGAATGGAAAATTGTCGTTTAATCCCACCTTTATCCATTTCAAAGGCAAATTTCACCATTTGTTCGGTTAGTCTATTCATGCTACCTCCCATTACTCTGTAAAGATAGCAAATATATTTTGATTTGTAAAGGTTAACCTATCGGAGAAAATGGTAAAATAAACTTTATTAAATTTCAGATTTTTCGAGAATCTTATATTTTATGCTATTCCGAATTATTGTCATAGAAAAGTATTTAAAATGTTATTCATAGGTTTCGCATCAAATTACTTGACATAGCCACACCAATTTGATAGAATAGGAAAATTGCAAAAGGAGGTGCACTAAATGAATAAACTTATCACAAAGGTTTCGCTATTTGTAGCAGCGGGAGCGTTAGCCATAGGGCTCATGGGTTGCGGACCGAAAATGGCAAACAAACAACAACTCTCACAGCTCGACGAAGCAAAAGCAGCTTACGAAGCAGCACAAACAAAATATGACAATCTTGTCAGCGAGAAGGATAAATTGGAGAAACAGAAAGCCGATCTTTCTGCTCAGCTGGAAGATTTGACAACAAAGCTTAACACCTGTAACGAAAAAATAGGTAAATAACGGAGGAGATTATGAAGAGCAAAGCATTAGTAATTGTATTGACAATATGTCTGATAGCCTTCTTCTCCGCTTCAATGCTCCATGCTGCTGAGAAGAAGATTACAAGAGATGATGCTCTTAAAATGATTCAAGAGTATCAAACGAAAGAAGCCGAACTTCAGGCTAAAATTCAAGATGTACAGAAAGTCGTCGACGGTCTCAATGCCGACGTCAAAGATCTTCAAGGTAAAATCGATGCAGTAAGCAAAGAACTCGAAGATTGCCAGGCAACACTCGAAAAAATTTCCAAATATGTTGTAAAACCCGGTGATTGGCTATCAAAATTAGCTGAATATGATGAAGTCTACGGACACGGCAATTACAGACGTTGGAAAGAAATTTACAAAGCAAACACGGATTTGATCAAAAATCCTGATCTTATCCTACCCGGTTGGGAACTTAAAATACCTCGTCCCTAACCTTAATGATAAGGGAGGGAATTCTTCCCTCCCCTATTTTTCAAAGAGATGGAATTGAAAATAGATTTAAATAGGATTAATAAGCTGGCTTTGTTAGGCGCCGGCGATAAAAACATCCGTTATATAAAAAAATACATCCCTGTTCAGATATTTTTTAGAGATGATACTATGTCAATTTCGGGTAATGAAACGGATGTTATCAATGCAAAATCCGTTATCGACGGATTTATTCGAAAGGTAAGAAAGGGGGAATATCTGTCCGATGAAGATTTAAAATACATCGTTCAGTCGGTTCTAAACGATTATATCGAGGATTATAGCTCTTTTTCCATCGACACATATAAGAAGAAAATAAAACCTCGCAGTAAAAATCAAGCAAAATATATAAAAGCCATAAGAAATAACAAAATCGTAATCTCTATCGGTCCTGCCGGAACAGGGAAAACATACCTCGCAGTAGCCGAAGCTGTTTCATCTCTTAAACAACATAGAATAAGCAAGATTATACTTGTGAGACCTGCTGTTGAAGCAGGAGAATCTCTCGGGTATCTTCCGGGGAATTACGAAGAAAAGATTTTACCTTATTTAAGGCCTCTTTATGATGCCATTTACGATATGGTTCCGGCAGAGAAAGTATCCACATTAATCGACAGACAAATTATAGAAATTAGCCCGCTTGCATACATGAGGGGAAGAACGATGTCCGATGCATTCGTAATATTGGATGAAGCGCAAAATACAACACAAACACAAATGAAAATGTTTCTAACCAGAATGGGAATGAATGCAAATCTTGTCATAACAGGTGATATAACACAAGTTGATCTGCCTCGAACGATTCACTCGGGTCTCATAGAATCACAGGATGTTCTTACGGGTATTCCTGGAATACAATTTGTTTACTTTAATGAAAAAGATGTTGTGAGACATCCCATTGTAAGAGACATAATTTTAGCATATAAAAACTACAACATAAAAAAAGATGATTTGAATGAAGACAAAGAATAATAAAATTAGACGATTTTACGATAATATAAAGGAATACAAGCACTATTCCAAAATAGTATGGGGCCTCGTTTTGATCATAGTCATAATCTCATTAAATTTGGTGGCTCCAAAACCCAAAAATCTTTTAATAAGAATGAAAGTGGGGGATATTGCCACAAAGGATATTATCGCACCCTATAATTTCCCCATATTAAAAGACAGCATGGATATAGAAAGTGAAAAAACAAAAATAAGAGAGAGTATTTTACCCGTTATTGATTTCAAGGGAACAACCACAGCTCAAATAAAAAATAACATAAACAATTTTTTCTCATCAATAAACAGAGAAATGTATAGGGATATCCCCATAGAAAATAAAATAAAATACGTAAAAAGAAAGAGCAATACGAATTTCCCCGATTCAATTTACATAAAATTATTACAAAAGGGAAATATTAAAATAGAAAAATATTTTTTGAAAATTATTTCCGATGTTTACGATAAAGGTGTTATAAATGATAAGTCAAATCTTCCCATGGGGAAAAATAACAAATTATTGATAAAGTACAATGGAAGTGAAAAGGTTGTGGATCTGGATGAAATATACTCAATGGATGAAGCAATGACCTATATTAGAACAAAATCAGGCAAACTTTTAAATAATTCATTATTCAGTGTAGTAGAAGCCCTCGCAGGATATTATGTTAGACCAAATCTCGAATTCAATTCTCAGGAAACAATTGCAAGACAAAACGAGGCTCTGGCATCTATAAAAACGACGAAAGGATTCGTTTCGAAAGGGGAAATGATCGTTCGAGCTCATGATCCTGTTACACAATCCGTGGAGGAAAAACTCATTTCCATGCAAAAAGCTCGTCCTAAGAATTACAATAAAGAATTGAGACAAATCAAACTGGGGAAAAACGCTCTATTCCTTTTGCTATCAATCGTATTCTTTTTTACCCTACTATCCTTTGCTTACGATCTTTTGATTGATGAATACAAAGCTTTTATCTTTCTACTTTCATTCCTTATTAATATCATCATTATTTATTTCGTAAAAGGCTATTCGATTTTTCTCTTTACGCTTATCCCCCTCTCCATGATAATCGGATTTCTTGTTGACAAACGTTTTGCCGTCATGTCCGGTATATTTGTTTCTCTTTTACTCGCAATTACATTTGACTTGAATTTTACATTGTTAATTTTCCTCCTTATTATGGTGGTTATTTCTTTACTTTATATTGATCACCTACACAAGAGGAGTGGTTTCTCGCTAATACTAAGCATTTTAATTTTATCCGAAATTATGTATGTATTGTCAATTGAGTTTATAAAATTCGCATCATTTAAAGATATTTTAAAAGATATAGGATTCCTTTCGGCAAATTTGACCATTTCCCTATTCATCGTTATAGGTATTGTTCCCCTATTCGAAAAACTATTTCATGTCACATCCAGTATGACACTCATGGAACTCTCCGATCTTAATCACCCGCTACTTCAGAAACTCGCTGTTGAAGCTCCGGGAACATACAATCACAGTTTAAATGTTGCAATAATGTCCGAAGCGGCAGCTCGTAAAATACATGCAAATGCTTTATTGTGTCGTGTAGGTGGATATTTTCATGACATAGGAAAACTAAAAAATCCGTTATATTTCGTAGAAAACCAGGTGAACATACCCAATCCCCACGACGAACTTGCCCCGAGCATGAGTAAAATAATACTTGCAAATCACATAAAGGACGGTGTGGCACTTGCAAAACAATATCATCTCCCGAGAGAAATCATAGACATAATCGAACAACATCACGGGAATTCCGTAATGGAGGGATTTTATTTTAAGGCTCAAAAGGAAAACGACACAATAGCTGAATCCGATTTTAGATATCCCGGGCCAAAACCCGAGACAAGGGAAGCTGCCATTATTTGTCTCGCCGATTCGATAGAGGCGGCAATAAGAGTACTAAAAAACCCGGTACCGCATCGCATAGAGGCTCTAATAGAGCAGGTGTTTACAAATAAACTTAAAGACGGGCAATTGAATAATACTCCTCTCACATTTAAAGATATAGAAACCATAAAAAGCGCTTTTTTACCATATCTGCTTGCAATAAACCATAAACGTCTATCATATCCTTCAACAAAAGATTTAACAGATAAGTAGTATGGAAACCGATATTATTCCTCCATCGTGTTGTAAGATAAAATCAAAGAACATTTCTTTAATTGTCAAACACATTTTCAAAGAGCTGTATCCTGATATCGGTAAAAATAAAGTTCTGGAGATAATCTTTGTTTCGGAAAATGAAATAAGAGATTATAACAAACAGTATAGGAAAATACCGCGAAGCACAAATGTTTTGACTTTTATGTACTCCGAACTTGACGATTACATTCCCACCCTTGCATCCATTGTTCTCTGTATTGATGTCATAAAAAGAAGAGCTAAAGCACACAAGAGAGGAATTAACGATGAATTAAAACATACGTTGATTCACGGCATACTGCATGCTGCGGGATTTGATCATCACAAACTATCACAGAGAAAAAAAATGAGGGCTCTGGAAGATAAATATATGAAAGAATTTCAAACTGTAGTATTAATATGATTAACTTAATTGTTATAATTGTTTTTCTGATTTTCCTCTCCGCATTCACATCTTCTCTGGAAGCAGCGTTTTTTTCTCTTTCAACTCTCGAAATGAAAGAAATCGAACGTAAAGATAAAAAACGAGCCGAATTAATCAAAAAAATGATGAATTCCTCGGAACTTTTTCTGATTTCCGTTCTTTTTTACAACAATTTTACTAATGTTTCCATAGGTTACTACACATCCCGTCTTGCCGGCATTATTAAAGTAGCTCCGGTGTGCGAAAATTGGATTTTAATAACAATTACATTAACAATGACATTAATTGTTATTGTTTTTGCAGAATATATACCTAAACTCTATGCGATAAAATTTAACAAACGATTATCAATAGATACGTCGGTTCTCGCCTATTTTATGTTCGTTCTTTTTTATCCCTTTGCATTTCTAATAAGTAAAATTCTCGGATTTTCCGGTAAAAACACAAAACAAAACGAATATACGGTATCGGAATACAAAACCATTATCGAATTAAACAAGAGCAAAGGAATAATTAATTACAAAGAGGCGCGATTTATTAAAAATTTTCTAACCTTTTCCAAACTTAGTGTAGGAGAAGTTATGACACCAAGGGCGAAAATCGTATATCTTACTCCCGATATGACATATGATGAAGTCGTGAAGATCATAAAATCCGAATATTACTCCAGATATCCCGTTATCAGAGATTCCTCCGTCATCGGGATATTCTATGTCAAAACATTGACAGCATACGATAACACAAAAGAATTTCATATAGCAGATTTTCTTATGAACCCTATTTTTGTGACAAAAACGAGCAGTGCATATAAATTGCTAAATAGATTTGAGAAACAACATATGCATATGGCGATAGTTCTCGGCGAATACGGAGAGATTGCCGGGCTTGTAACAATGGAAGATATTCTCGAAGAAGTTGTTGGAGATATAAAAGACGAATTCGATATTTTTGACGACGATAAAATTAAAAAGAGCAGAAATAAATATCTCGAAATATCCGGTTCAGTGGAATTGGATAGATTATCCGATATTTTGAACATCGACTTGACAAAAGAAGACATAGATACTTTAAACGGTCTTTTAATCATGAAGCTTGGAAGATTACCCAAAAAAGGAGACAAGATCCGCTATAAAGGTTTCGAATTTACGGTAAATTCCGTAGAAGAGAGAGTTGCCAACAAAATCTATGTGAGGAAAATTTAAGATATGATAACAATTCTGATAATTGATTCGCTCTTACTGTTCTTAACCGCATTTTTCAATGTTGTTGAAATTTCCTTTCTATCCACCAAGAAGGTACACTATTCAAAATACTCTTCCGGTATAAAAAAACAAATCAACAGATTCTATGAAAAACCCTCTGTTTTACTTTCAATTGTACTTATCGGTGTAAACATAACGGTAATATTCATATCATCACTTACTAGCAGGTATATCCTTTATAATTTCAGTGAAATTACATCCACGCTTCTAATAACATCAGTGGTACTGATTATAGGTGAAATTATACCAAAACTCTGGGCAATTAAAGTGGCGAAAAAGATCTTCCCTAAATTTATCATTCCTCTTTTAGTTTTTGAGAAATCATTTTATCCTCTTATTAAATTCCTCGATTTTATAAGCAACCGATTTTACGGATTTAAGATATTCAAAAAGAAAGAGCGTATCACAAAAGACCAGATGCACGATTTAATTTCAATTATAGAACAGGACGGCGTTATTTCCGCCAACGAAAGAATAATTTTGCAAAAGATGTTGAATCTTGAAAATATTACCGTTTCCGATATATTGATTCCTCGTATCCACATCGTAGGTGTTGATAACAACGCTTCCTATGAAGAAATTAAAGAGTTATTTAAGCGTAGCGGATTTTCTCGCATAATCGTTTACAAAAATAGTGTGGATCATATACTCGGATATATACACATAATCGATTTTATAACACAGGAGCACTTTGATCTGAAAGAAATAACAAAAAACATTCTCTTTATACCACCCTCGAAGCGCATCGATCACCTCTTTTATGAAATGAAAGATTTCGGAATAAGTATCGCTGCAGTATTGGATGAGTACGGAGAAACGGAAGGGATAATAACATTGGAGGATATTCTCGAAGAGATGTTCGGAGAAATCGAAGACGAATTCTCAAAAGATGAAGAGGATATCATAAAAATAAGCGAAAATATCTTTAAAGTAAATCCCTCCTGTGAAATTGAAGATTTTAATATGTTCTTTCATACGAAAATTCCAACCTCGGAGGACTATGAAACCATTGGTGGCTTCCTTCTGTTTAAAATGGGGACAATCCCCCCAAGGGGTGCCACGGTCCAGGTCAACAATATAAGGATAACCGTAGAATCCAGGAATGACAGACAAATAAAAAACTTAAAGGTTGAAATCATCCGGTGAAATGAAATGCCTCAAATAAAGACCACAGGCTATATATTCAAAGCCATAAATTATAATGAAACAAGCCAAATAATCCGCCTCTTTTCACATGATCTCGGAATCATATCCGTTTTAGTGAGAGGAGCTTTGAAATCGGATAAATCCAATGAAAATTTTGATATGTTTTCAAAAACTTCCTTCGTTCTTTACGAACCTCATTCCGGAGAAATTTATAAATATAAAGAATCAACTCTTCTTCAATCCGGCATTGATTTTTCGAAAAACATTAAAACGTTTTACAGAATCTCTCTTATGTTCAAGATACTATCCGGCATTTTACCCGAGAGAATACCAGCAACCGAAATATATACACTTCTTGATAAAACCGTTTCAAAAATCCGCAAATATGTTTTAGATGATTCAAATAAACTCTATATCTTCTATTTTCTATTTAATCTACTCATGATTGAAGGTTATGAACCTAATTACGATCACTGTGGACAATGCGGAGACAAATTTCATGAAATAGCTTTTTACTCTCCTCAAAAAACCGTGCTACTCTGTAAAAATTGCAATTCTTCGCCTGATAATATAAAATTAAATGCAGAATCGATAAAATTGATGAAACACATTACAAAGGGAGTTTTCAGCAAATTTGATAGGGCTACGTTTACTGAGAACGAGAAAGTGATTTGGAAAGTCCTTTCCTCAAGCTACTCCGCAAATTTTAATCTTAATATCGATGAATTCAGTGAATTTATAAAATAGAAAAGGGGAAGTCCGACTTCCCCTTTCAAAATCTATTTATTTTACGATTCATTATCAGAGACAACAGCAACCCTTCCTTCAACTCTTATAATAGCTTTGGTCGGACATACTTCTATACATACTCCGCAATTGTCACAGTTCGCATAATCTATAACGGCAAGCTGATTATCCATATGTATCGTGTGTTGAGGACATTTCTTTTCACATAATGTGCACCCGATACATCCTACCGTACAGTACTTCTTCACTGTCGGCCCGAAATCATGCGATGAGCATGATATTACCGTTGTCCTTGATACAGGGACAAGTTCCAAAATTCCACGCGGACATGCTTTTACGCACTCTCCGCACCCCGTGCATTTATCAATATCCGTAACAGGAAGCCCGTTTTCACCTATATGTAACGCATCAAAGGGACATGCCGCTACGCAATCACCGAGCCCGAGACATCCGAAAGGACAGGCTTTATCGCCAAGAGATATTAACTGAGCCGATGCACATGTATCTACCCCGTTATACTCAGCCTTTTTCTTTGCAACAGCCGATGTCCCTTGGCAGTGAAGTCGCGCTACCTTTCTTTCAGAGGTGTCTACCTCAACTCCAAGGACTTTTCCCACGGCTAAAGCTACAGAAGCTCCTCCAGCCACACAACCGTTAGCAGGAGCTTTACCTTCGGCTACGGCTTCGGCAAAAGCATCACACCCGGCAAAACCGCACGCACCGCAATCAGCTCCAGGAAGAACCGCTCTTATTTTTTCAACAAGAGGATTTTTCTCAACACTTAACTTTTTATTCGCAATGGCAAGAACAAGACCCACTACGAGTCCTATACTTCCCAATACAGTCATTCCTAATAATAATTCATTCATACTCTACCTCACAGTGAGACACCGAAAAGCCCGGAAAATCCGAGGAACGCCAATGACATAAGTCCCGCTGTTATAAAAACAAGGGGATAACCTTTCAAATATTTCGGTATCGGTATTGTTTCCATTCTTTCCCTTAGGCTCGCTATCAAAATGATTGCTAGCATATAACCGAGTCCGACACCAACGGCATAAACCGTGGCTTCAACAAAATCGTATTTGAAATCAACTGTAAGGAACGTGACTGCTAGAATGGCACAGTTTGTCGTTATAAGCGGGAGGAATATTCCCATGGCTTTGTATAGATTTCTGACATACTTTTTCAGAAACATCTCGACAAATTGAACCGTTCCGGCAATAGTTAGAATAAATGTTGCAGTCCTCAGATATACGATATTGTACCTTAAAAGAATTGTGTTATAAATAAGCAGTGTCACCCATGTCGCAATTGTCATCACGAAAATGACCGCAAAACTCATACCTACGGAAACGGATATTTTCTTAGACACACCAAAGAAGGAACACAAACCGAGAAAACGCATCAAAATGATGTTATTTACTAAGAATGCTCCGAGGAATATCATAAGCAGATTACTATGCATGTTCCCTCCTCTGTTTGTACATATTCATAAGAACCATTAAAAAGGCAATCACGAGAAATCCTCCCGGGGGCAATACAAAGAAAAGAACGGGAATCTTTGTAAATGCATGTCCGAAAACGGGGAATCCGAAAAATGTCCCGCTACCGAGAATTTCCCTGAAACTTCCGATTAGAAATATGGCAAGGATAAACCCGAGTCCCGAACCAATACCATCCAGAATTGCTTCCCACGGGTTATGTTTCGATGCAAAGCCTTCCGCTCTTCCCAAAATAATACAATTTACAACGATGAGCGGGACAAAAACACCGAGATTTTTATACAAAACGGGAATATAAGCATGCATAAAATAGTCTATAACCGTAACGAATGTTGAAATCACTATAATAAAAATAGGGATTCTTACCTCGTTAGGTATTAATTTTCTTATTAATGAAATTGTAAAATTGGAAAGCGTTAAAACGAATAAAACCGCAATTCCCATTCCAAGTGCGTTATAGGCAGAAGTAGATACGGCAAGTGTGGGGCACAAACCTATGACAAGCGCAAGAACGGGGTTTTCCTTAATAATACCGTTTACAAGATAACGTGCGCTACTGTTTTTCGCCATTACCCACCTCCTTTTGAGGAAGATACTTCATATATTTTTCAACAGCATCATGTATACCGTTCGTGGCTCCGCGGGATGAAATTGTTGCTGCTGTAACTGCCTCGATTTTACCGCCGTCTTTTGTGATTTTAAGTTCCTCAAGCGTTTTTCCTTTGAACTGATTCATAAACTTTGGTTCCCCCGTTTTAACTCCGAGCCCCGGTGTTTCTTTGGACGGTGTTATCTTTACTCCTGTCAACTTTCCCTCATTGTTCATTCCGACAATTGCATCAATAGTACCGCCGAATCCTTTACCGAACGCCATAAAAACAATGCCAATCGTATCATTCTCCTCTCCGAGGGCATACCATAACGTATCCGGTATTACCTGTTCAAAATGATCGGCTTTAATTACTGTTGATAAATTATCAATCACCGCCTGCTTTTTGTCGTTTTCTATTTTTTTGTTTGTGACTGCGTATGTTTCCGCAAGAATTACACCTGCCAAAGCACAAACAACAGTCAAGGACAAAACCATTTTTATCCCGTTATTCATGCTTTCCTCCTAACTCTACCAAAAGGTTTCGGTAATGTATATTTTTCTATTAACGGTACAAACATATTCATAATAATAATCGAATAGGATACTCCCTCCGGATATCCACCCCACTGTCTTATCAAAACTGTAAGGAGTCCGGCACCAATCCCGAATATCCATCTGCCCTTTTTTGTAATCGGACTCGTGACAGGATCCGTTGCCATAAAGAATGCCCCTATGATCAATCCACCGGCTAATATGTGAAACAGAGGAGTGAGAAGACTTACTCCACTGTAATAAAGGGGAATATAAAGAGCAAAAACCGTCCCTATATAGGCAACCGGAATTCTCCAATCAATGATATTTATAAAAATCAGAAATAATCCGCCGATAAGGAGAAGTAATGCGGATGTTTCACCAATACAACCTCCGACATTTCCGAAGAATAGATGTTTCAACGATTCGGCTGAGTTAAGCAAATTCGCTACATCCTTCGAATGACCTACAAGTTTAAGCGTACTGAGCGGTGTTGCGGTGGTTATGGATTCTATTCCTGATAATGTACCTCCTGTCGGAGCTATCCATTTCCCCGTCATAAATGCAGGCCAACTTGCCATTAGGAATGCTCTTCCCGCAAGTGCCGGATTCATAAAATTATAACCAATCCCTCCGAACAGCTGCTTTACAAACAAAATCGCAAAAAAGGAACCGACAACGGGTATCCAATACGGAACCGAAGGGGAAATAACAAATGCGAGCAATATCCCGGTTAGCGCTGCGCTACCGTCAAAAGCAGTAATCTTCTTTTTTGTCAATTTTTGATAACCGTACTCCGTCACAACAGCTGTAACCATACTGATCAAAGTTACCCATAAAGCTCTCAAACCGAAAAAATAGATTGAGCCAATAAAAGCGGGAAGAAGAGCAATCAGAACCATTGACATCATTCTTCTCGTAGTAAACTTTGATTTTATGTGTGGAGCAGGTGTAATAGTAAGAAGCTTCTTATCCGCCATATTCACCTACCTTTTTCTCTTAAGTTGGAATTTTGTAGTCTTGATCAACTGCACAAGATGCCTCTTTGCGGGACAAACATAGCTGCAACTTCCACATTCTATACAGTTTAACACCCCGATTTCTTTGGAAAGGTCGTGCATATTGTTTTCCGAATAATCACCCAATAAATTCGGCATCAGATTCATGGGGCAAACATTCACACATCTTCCGCAACGTATACAATTTGTAGGTTCATCGAGAACCATCTCCTCCTCTCTTTGAACCAATATACCTGAAGTTCCTTTTGTAACGGGAATTTCATCCGTATAAAGCGCAATACCCATCATAGGTCCGCCACTTATTATTTTTCCCGGCGTTCCCATATAACCGCCACAATAATCAATTAGGTGAGCAATGGGGGTGCCTATGGGAACCCGAAGGTTTTTCCTCTTATTCACAGCCCCCGTCACGGTAACTATTCGTTTTACCAATGGCATTCCGTTGTATACAGCGTCCCAAATGGCATAAGCCGTACCCACATTCTGAACATAAGCACCCACATCAACGGGTAATCCGCCTTCGGGAACTTCTCTTCCGAGAACGGCTTTAATGAGCTGTTTCTCTCCTCCCTGCGGGTATTTGGTCTTCAAAACGGCAACTTCGAATTCGTACTTATCGCGATACTTCTCAAAAAGATTAATCGCATCCGGTTTGTTTTCTTCAACGGCTATAATCAACTTAGCCGCTTTTGTAGCTTTTTGTACGAGTAATCCACCCTTAATTATCTCTTCCGTGAATTCAAGCATAAGTCTGTGATCGCTCGTAAGATAGGGTTCGCATTCTGCTCCGTTCAATATCACCGTATCAAAAGATTTACCTTTTGGCGGAGACATCTTAATTGCTGCAGGGAAAGTGGCACCGCCCAATCCCACAATACCGAAATTTCTTGCTACTTCAATGATCTTCTCAGGCGTGATTTCATCCTCGGGAATCCCCTTCAACGAGGGTTCGATTTCATCCGTTTCGTCATTTTCAATGACAACCGTCGGAACAGAGGTTCCCGAAATATGAGGATATTTGTCAATCTTCTTG
>Ga0164318_10001103_pt1 | contig 23261 bp, 22 predicted proteins | sample GuaBasSedimGuay9_FD_113734 | JGI IMG/M metagenome (GOLD analysis project Ga0164318, IMG submission 113734) | Subseafloor sediment microbial communities from Guaymas Basin, Gulf of California, Mexico - Guay9, Core 4571-4, 0-3 cm | ecosystem: Environmental > Aquatic > Marine > Hydrothermal vents... | reverse complement strand
ATTGAGAGAATTGATAAATTAGTTATGGGAACAATTCTTGAAGGATTAAAAGGTGAAAAATTTAGAATTTTAGTCTCCCCTGACCATCCCACGCCACTCAGCAAAAGAACCCATACAAGAGAGCCCGTTCCTTTTTTAATTTATGGAGAAGGGATTAAGGAGGGAGGGTTTTCTTTTTTTTCTGAGCCAGAGGCTTATAATAGTAATCTTTATTTTGATAAAGGGGCTGATTTATTAAGATATTTTATAGGAGACAGATGAATTCTTCATTTATTGCGGGGATTTCTTTTTTATTCTTCTTTTTAGGATATTTTTTCTATTCTAAGTTTATAGAAAAAAAATTAGAAGTTAATCCTCAAGAAGAAACTCCTGCCTACAAAAAATATGACGGCGTAGATTTTATTCCCGCAAAGAACTGGTTGATTCTTTTTGGTCACCATTTTTCTTCTATTGCTGGAGCTGCTCCTATTGTAGGACCAGTAATTGCAGTAAGTGTCTGGGGATGGATGCCTACTTTAGCCTGGGTAATTCTGGGGAGTGTTCTTATTGGTGGTATTCATGATTTTTCCAGTTTAGTGATTTCGGTAAAAAACGAGGGAAGGTCAGTTGCCGATATTGCTTCTTGTGCCATATCTTTGCGTGCTAAATATATCTTCTCTCTTCTTGTATTTTTTGCTCTTATTCTTGTTGTTGCTGTATTTTCCTATCTTTGTGCAAAAACCTTTGTCACTGATGGAAGAATTATTTTCCCTTCCTTAGGATTAATTCCGGTAGCGGTGTTTGTAGGATTTCTTATTTATAGAGTAAGATTTAGTCAGGTTTTCTCAACAATAATTGGGCTTTTATTTTTAGCCTTTTTAATCTATTTAGGAGAAAATTTTCCTCTTAATTTTGGAAACAATACTTTAAATATCTGGTTAATTATTCTTCTTATTTATGCTTTTTTTGCTTCTATACTTCCCGTAAATGTCCTTCTTCAGCCTCGGGATTATTTAAGCGCTTATCTTTTATTTTTTGGAATTATCGTTGGATTTTTAGGAATTTTCATATCTCATCCTTCAATTGTTGCCCCTTCTTTTATTAAATTCACTCCTCAAAAAAACTTTCCTTTATGGCCTATTTTATTTGTTACTGTTGCCTGTGGTGCAGTATCAGGATTTCACTCTCTTATCTCTTCAGGGACTACTTCAAAGCAAATCCCCAATCAAAGATACGCTAAAAGGATTGGTTACGGAGCAATGATTTTTGAGGCAATTTTGGCAGTATTAGCTTTGCTTTGTGTAAGTAGTGGTTTAAGAAGTTTTTCACAATTTTTAGAGATTATGAAAAAGGGAGGCCCTATTGTTGCCTTTAGCAAAGGGTTTGGAAGTTTGACCTATCCTTTACTTAAAAATTTTGGAGCAATGGCAGGGGTCGTTATCCTTAATGCTTTTATTTTAACTACCTTGGATACAGCAACACGCATTACCCGTTATATTTTTCAGGAGTTAACAAAGATAAAAAATAGATGGTTTTCTACGTCTGTGGTGATAGTTTTGGCAGGATTCTTAGCCTGGGGAGGAAGGTGGAAAGTAATCTGGCCTACTTTTGGAGCATCAAATCAACTTGTTGCTGCTTTAGCATTATTTGTAACTACTTTATGGTTAATGGCAAAGAAAAAAAATTATCTTCCTTTTCTAATTTCGGCAATATTTATGCTTGTAACTACTCTGAGCGCTCTTTTTATTCAACTGATAAAATATTTTAAAGGAAAAGAAATTATACTTTTTATTATCTCTTCAGTTTTAATTTTTCTGGCAGGTTATCTTCTTTTTGAGGTGATAAAGAAAATAAAAGAATTAAAAAAATGAGAAAGAATCTTTATGTTTTGAAATTCGGAGGCACTTCCTTGGGCAATGTGAAAAGGATTGAGGAGGTGGCAAAAATAATTACTTCTTATATTAAAAGAAGAATTAATATTGTTGTGGTGGTTTCTGCAATGGGAGATACTACTGACAGATTGATAAAATTAGCAAAGAAAATCAACCCTTACCCTTCAGAAAGAGAGTTAGATATGTTAATATCAACAGGAGAGCAGGTCTCTGGCGCACTTTTGGCAATGGCTTTACATAAAAAAGGATTGCCTGCTCTTTCTCTTACTGCTCCTCAAGTAGGAATTATTACCGATACATCTCATATGAAAGCAAAGATTTTAAAAATTAAAACAAAAAAAATAGAAAAGGAACTGAGAGATGATAAAATAATTATTGTTACTGGCTTTCAAGGGATGACTCCTGAGAAGGAGATTACTACCTTAGGGAGAGGAGGTTCTGACTTGAGTGCAGTAGCTTTAGCTGTGGCCCTGAAAGCAGATAGATGTGAAATCTATACTGATGTAGAGGGGATATTTACTGCTGATCCTCGCCTGGTGCCTCAAGCACGTAAGATAGATTGTATAACTTTTGACGAGATGCTTGAGCTTGCTTCTTGTGGAGCTCAGGTTTTACAGACAAGAGCTGTGGAGGTAGCGAAAAAATTTAATCTTCCTATTTGTGTAAGGAGTAGCTTTACAAAGAAGGAGGGGACGATAGTTATGGAAAGAAAAACTCTGATAGAGGAGCCGGTAGTTAGAGGGATTACATTAGCTACTGATGAGGTAAAGATAACAATTTGTAATGTTCCTGACAGACCAGGTATTGCTGCGGTGATATTTGAAGCTATAGCTAATAGAGGAATTAATGTAGATATGATTGTTCAAAATGTGAGCCATAAGAAGGTGACGGATATTTCTTTTACTGTAGGTAAGCAAGATGCACATAAAGCTTTAGATATTGTAAAAAGAATAGCAAAAGAGATAAGAGCAAATAGAGTCATTTTTGATGAAGATGTTGCTAAAGTATCTATCGTGGGAGTAGGAATGCGCTCTCATTCGGGTGTAGCTTCTCGAGTATTTAAAGTGTTAGCCTCTCATAAAATCAATATTGAGATGATTTCTACTTCCGAAATAAATATCTCCTGTATTATAAAGAAAAAGGAAGGGGGAAAAGCGGTTAGGGCTTTACATAAAGCATTTGAATTAGATAAGAAGTAAGGAGGAAGTAAGATGGAGGAAGAAGAACAGAGGCGATTTAATTTTAGATTTCCTATAAAATATGAGAAAATTTTGGAAGACGGTGCGTTTACGATTCCTGTAGCTACTTTTACAAAGGATATAAGCAGCTCTGGTTTAAGTTTTTATACCTCGGAGATTATAAGACTCAATCTAAATGTGAGAGTATTTTTCTCCCTTTCTCCAGAGGAATCGGTGTCATTTGTAGGAAGAGTTGTAAGGGTGGAGGAATCAGAAAAAGAAGAATTAGGCAAATACATAACTGTGGTGGAGATTAAAGATATAAGCGAGGAAGAAAGAAATAAGTTAGCAAGATTTTTAGGCTATGCCGATATAGGAAGAATATTGGAGAGGATAGACTTAGAGAATGTGGTGGATATTCACTTTGTGGGGGGATACCCTCCTATTGTGAAAAAGTTTAATAAGCTTATTCCTTTGGATATGGAACCTTTAAGTAAAGAAAAGGTAAGAAGCTTGCTTCTTAATATATTAGACGATTATCAATATAGAATTTTTAAACAGCAGAAGGAGATAAATTTTATTTTTCCTTATGAAGATGCGAGGTTTCGTGTAAATCTTCATTTTCAGCAGGGAAATGTTGAGGGAATTTTTAGAGTAGTTCCTTCCGAAATTAAAACTTTAAAAGAGCTGAGATTGCCTTCTATCGTGGAGGAATTTCTCAATAACAAAAAAGGATTAATTCTTGTTGCCGGAAGGACAGGTTCAGGAAAGACTACTACTCTTGCTTCTATGGTGGAGTATTTAAATACGACAAGAGAGGGAATAATTATATGTATAGAGGACCCTATAGAGTATGTTCATACTAATAAGAAATGTATAATTAAGCAAAGAGAGGTAGGCAAAGATACTCTTTCATTTTTTAATGCAGCTAAGAATGCTTTAAGGCAGAATCCTGATATTTTAGTTATTGGAGAAATTTTGGATGCAGAGACAATGGATATTACTCTTACTGCTGCTGAATCAGGAACTTTAGTTTTAACTTCTCTTCATGCCCCTAATTCTGCTTATGCTTTAGACAGAATAGTCTCTTTATTTCCTGCAGAGCTACAATTTCATATTCTAACAAGACTATCTTTAGTCCTCTTAGGGATAATAACTCAGGAGTTGGTTCCCCGGGCTGATGGAAAAGGATTGGTTTTAGCTTCTGAAGTTTTAGTAATAAATGATGCTTTAAGAAGAATTATTCGTCAAGGAGACTGGAAGCAGATTTCTACATTTCTTCAGACAGGAAGGGCGATTGGGATGCGTTCTATGGAGGAGTCTTTAAGAGAGTTATATCGAGAAGGGTTAATTGGGAGAGAATATTTAATGAATATTTAGAACGATGAGATATAATGTAGAGATATATGACACCACCTTAAGAGACGGAGCACAAACCGAGGGAATTTCTTATTCCGTCCAGGATAAAATCTCTATTGCTAAGAGATTAGATGATTTAGGTATTCATTACATTGAGGGAGGATGGCCTTATTCCAATCCTAAGGACAGAGAATTTTTTGAATATTTTAAGAAGAACCCTTTAAAAAAAGCAAAGTTAGTGGCTTTTGGCTCAACCGCTCACCCTTCTTCTTTGCCTCAAAAAGATAAAAATTTATTAAGTTTGCTTAAAACAGGGACCGAATATATTACTATTTTTGGTAAATCATGGGATTTGCATGTAAGGGATGTGCTTAAGATATCCGGGGAGGAGAATCTGAAGATAATCTATGAGAGTATAAAGTTTTTAAAGAAGAAAGGAAGGAAGGTTTTTTATGATGCAGAGCATTTTTTTGACGGATATCTTCATAATAAAAAATATGCCCTAAGAACACTTAAAGCAGCATTAGAGGCAGGATGTGACCTGATAGTTTTTTGCGATACAAATGGGGGGACTCTTCCTTGGAAGATAAAGGAGGTGGTTCAGGAAGTTAAGAAAACTCTTAATATTTCTTTTTTTGGAATGCATTGCCATAATGATTTAGGGTTGGCGGTAATTAATTCTTTGATTACTATAGATAATGGCTGCTTTCATATTCAGGGGACGATTAACGGTTATGGGGAACGATGTGGAAATGCAAATTTGATTACCATTATTGGAATATTGCAGCTTAAGATGGAATATAAACTGATTCCTCCCAAAAAATTGAGAGAGTTGACGGAGGTTTCCCGTTTTGTGAGCGAGATAAGTAATATGGCCCATCAGGATAATCAACCTTTTGTAGGAAGTTCTGCTTTCGCCCACAAAGGAGGGATACATATTGATGCGGTAGCAAAAAACCCTACCTGTTACGAACATATTGACCCTGGATTGGTAGGGAACCGGCGTCGTTTTCTTGTCTCGGAACTGGCAGGAAAAACCACCCTGGTTTTAAAAGCCAGAGAGTTGGAATTTGAGTTAGATAAAAAATCGAAAAAGACAAAAAAACTTCACCGATTACTTCAAAAATTGGAGAAGGAAGGATACCAGTTTGAGGCCGCAGAGGCTTCCTTTCGCTTACTTCTCCAGAGAGAATTGAGAAGATATAAGAAATTTTTTGACCTGCTGGGATTTCGTGTAATTGTGGAGAAAAGAGAAGATGGTAAGTTGATTTCAGAGGCAACGATAAAACTTAAAGTTAAAGGAAAGCTGGAATATACTGTAAGTGAAGGAGACGGCCCAGTAAATGCTTTAGACAATGCTTTGAGGAAGGCTTTATTAGGTATATACCCGGCTCTTTCTAAGATGCATCTTACCGATTTTAAGGTAAGAGTGCTGGAGGAGAAAAGAGGCACTGCAGCTAAAGTAAGAGTTTTAATCCAGTCTCAGGATGAAAAAGAAAGCTGGACAACGATTGGGGTTTCTGAAAATATTATTGAGGCCTCTTATAATGCTTTATTAGATTCTATTGAATACAAGTTACTTAAAGAAGATAAGGCTAAAAAATAAGATATGATTACTCCCCAGATTGTAGAATATGTAGCTAAACTTGCACGCATAAAAATAAGTGAGGAAGAAAAGGAGTTTTTAGGCAAACAATTAGGAAGAATCTTAGAGTATATTGAAAAGCTAAAGGAGGTAAATATAGAGGGGATAGAACCTACAAGAGGGGTATTCTTAAGAGAGAACCGAATGAGAGAAGACATTCCCCACAAAAGAGAGATTTTCAAGGATATTTTAAAAAATGCTCCCCAAAAAGAAAACAACTACTTTAAAGTCCCCAAGGTAGTGGAATGAAGAAAATTTTCCAATTAGGAGGGCTCCAGATTTTAAAAGAGATAGAAAAAGGTAATCTGAGCAAGGAAGAAGTCTACCATCATTTTAAAGAAAGAATAGAAAGAATAGACCCTCTCATCAATAGTTTTATTGAAGTTTATGATTATCAGTCTACGCAAAAAGGGGTACCTTTAGCAGTTAAAGATAATATTTGTATTCAAGGAAAAAGGATTAGTTGTGCCTCACGAATCTTATCCTCTCATATTGCGGTATATGATGCCACCGTAATTAGAAAAATTAAACAAGAAGGGCTTCTGATTCTGGGAACTACCAATATGGATGAGTTTGCTTTTGGTTCTTCCTGTGAAAATTCCTGTTATTATCCTACAAAAAACCCTTGGAACTTAGGTAAAGTAGCCGGAGGCTCTTCAGGAGGCTCAGCCGCTGCAGTTGCTGCACGATTGGTTCCTTTTGCTTTGGGTTCTGATACCGGAGGCTCGATCAGGCAACCGGCTGCTTTCTGTGGAGTTGTAGGGTTTAAGCCTACTTATGGAAGGGTTTCTCGTTTTGGTTTAGTTGCTTTTGGGTCAAGTTTAGACCAGATTGGTCCTATAACGACAAATTTTTCTGATTGTGCTTATCTTTTAAATATAATTTGTGGATTTGATGAGGGTGATTCTACCTCCGCAAATATAGAAGTTTCTGACTTTAAGAAAGCTTTGATTGAGGATGTAAGAGGGTTAAAAATTGGTATCCCCCAAGAGTACTTTCAGGAAGGATTAGATGAGGAGGTGAGAGAGGCAGTATTTGAAGTAGCCAAGAGTTTGGAGAAAAAAGGAGCGAAGATTTCAGAGATAAGCCTTCCTCATTCTCAATATGCTGTCGCTACTTATTATATTATTGCTTGCTCTGAGGCAAGTTCTAATCTTCAGAGATTTGATGGGATAAAATATGGGTATCGAAAAGATAATAAAGATTTATTAGATTTATATAAAGAGACAAGAGAAGAAGGGTTTGGGGTGGAGGTGAAAAGAAGAGTCTTTTTGGGTACTTATAGTTTAGCCAGTGGTTATTATGATGATTACTATTTAAGAGCCTTAAAGGTAAGGACTTTAATCCGCAAAGACTTTGAGAAAGCATTCTCCTGTGTTGATATAATTCTTACCCCTACCTCTCCCACTCCTGCTTTTGGATTGGGAGAAAAAATAGAAGACCCTTTAGGTATGTATCTTTCAGATATTTATACGGTATCGGTGAATCTGGCAGGTGTTCCTGCGGTCTCCTTCCCCTGTGGATTTACAAAGGAGGATTTACCGGTGGGAGCGCAACTTATTGGGAGACCTTTTGAGGAAGCGATGCTGGTTAAGGTGGGATATACTTATGAGAATTCCCACAAAGATTTTTTTGAAAAGATCCCTCCCTTAGGTGATGGATAATTTTGAAGTAGTAATTGGATTAGAGGTTCATGTACAGCTGGCTACATTCTCTAAGATATTCTGCTCTTGCCCGGTAGACCCAGATGCGCCTCCTAATACCTATATATGTCCTATCTGTTGCGGGTATCCAGGAGTACTGCCTGTATTAAATAAGAAGGCATTAGAGTTGGCGGTAAGGGTAGCTTTGGCCTTGAATTGCAGGATAAATAGAAGAATATATTTTGAGAGGAAAAATTATTTCTATCCGGATTTACCCAAAAATTATCAGATTTCTCAATACAAACTTCCTCTGGGAGAAGAAGGAAATCTTCCTTTGGGAGAGAGAAAGATAAGGATAAAAAGAGTCCATCTTGAGGAAGATGCGGGAAAATTAATCCATAAAGAGAAGTATTCTTTGGTTGATTTTAATCGGTGTGGGACGCCTCTTCTGGAAATTGTCAGTTACCCGGATTTAAGTAGTCCTCAAGAAGCTTTCCGGTATTTGAATGAGCTGAAGATGGTTATTCAATATGTTGGTGCTTCAAGTTGTGATATGGAAAAAGGTATATTAAGGTGTGATGCCAATATTTCTTTACGCAGGAGAGAAGAGAAGAAGCTGGGAGTAAAGGTAGAACTTAAGAATATGAATACATTTAGAGGGGTAAAGGAAGCTTTAGAGTATGAAGTAACAAGACAGAAAAGAATTTTAGAGGAAGGAAAAGAAGTGATTCAGGAAACACGCCTGTGGGATGATAAAGCAAAAAAGACTTTCCCTATGCGGACTAAGGAGGAAGCTTGCGATTATCGCTATTTTCCTGAGCCTGATTTGGTAGATTTTGTGATTGATGAGGAGCTTATTAAAAAAGAAAAAGAATTTGTTGGGGAGCTTCCTTATTTAAGAAGAGAAAGATTTAAAAAAGATTATTCTCTGTCGGAGAAAGAAGTAGAGGTTTTAATCTCTCAAAAAAAATTAGCGGATTTTTTTGAAGAAAGTTATAAATTTTTCCCTCAGGCAAAAAAAATAACTAATTGGATTATAGGGCCTTTCTTGGAGTTAGTGTATAAGTTAGAAGGAGGCTGGCAAAATGTAAAGATTTCCCCTAAGAAATTTGCTCAAATTGTTGATTATTTCTCCTCAGGCAAGCTTAATAATCTGGGGGCAAAAAAAGTTTTGGATTTGGCTTTAACTACTGATAAAGATATAGATGAGATAATAGAGAAAGAAGGGCTTGCTCAAGTTTCTTTAGAAGAAGAATTAGAAAGATTTATAGAAGAGGTAATTAAAGATAATCCTAAACCAATTAAAGACTATAAGGAAGGAAAAAGGGGCGCTTTACAGTTTCTTATTGGACAGGTAATGAGAAAAACGAAAGGAAGAGCTAACCCCAAAGTAGTAAGTAGCATATTAGAAAGGAGGTTGAAGTGAGAAGAAAGATATTTTTAGTAGTTATAATAAGTGTTGTATTTTTTTCTTTATCCTGTTGGTGGGTGTTTGCTAAGAGTAAGAAGGATGATTTCTATAGAGAGTTAGACCTTTTGGGAGAGGCTTTTTCGGTTATAGAAAAAAAATATGTAGAGGAGAAGTCTACAAAAGATCTTATCTATGGAGCAATTGCGGGGATGATGAGGGCTTTAGATTCTTACAGCCAATTCTTAAAACCTGAGGATTATAGGGAACTTCTTGTGGAGACGGAAGGGGAATTTGGAGGATTAGGGATAGAGATTACAATAAAAGACGGGCTTTTAACTATTGTCTCCCCAATTGAGGATACTCCTGCCTATCGGGCAGGACTGGAGCCAGGAGATATAATTGTAAAGATAGAAGGAAAACTCACCAAGGGGATAACTTTACAAGAAGCGGTGAAGAAACTGAGGGGAAAACCGGGAACCAAAGTTACTATTACCGTGTTGAAGGAGAAGAGCAAGCAGATGAAGGATATAACTATCACTCGAGATATTATAAAAATAAACGATGTAAAAAGAGCGGTAGTTTTAGGGGATGAAATTGGCTATATAAAGCTGTTAGAGTTTCGAGAAGGCACAGCTAAAGAATTAGATAAAGCCTTGGAAAAATTGAAAAAGAAAAATATAAAAGGGTTAATTTTGGATTTAAGGAATAACCCTGGAGGTTTGCTTATCTCTGCTGTGGAGGTAGCTTCAAGATTTCTCCCCACCGGAGAAGTAGTTGTTTCCACCAAATCAAGAGATGGAGAATCATTAAGTTATAAGGCTTTCTCCTGTAAGACGAAGATTTTAAAAATTCCTATGGTTGTACTCATTAACGGAGGAAGTGCCTCCGGTAGTGAGATAGTAGCAGCAGCTTTAAGAGAAAATAAACGAGCGATACTCTTGGGAGAGAAAAGTTTTGGGAAAGCAAGCGTTCAAAGCGTGGTTCCTTTATCTGACGGTTCAGCGTTAAGAATTACTACAGCAAAGTATTATACTCCTTCAGGAAAGAGTATCCATCAGAATGGTATAGAACCAGATATTTTGGTTCCTTCTAAAGAAGTAAGCCCACAAGAGGATATTTTTGAGAAGATAGAGAAGGAGAAGGAAGGATTCAACTATCGCAAGGATTATCAAATTATAAGAGCCCTGGATTTAATAAGAGGATTAATTATTCTTTCCTCATAATATGTATGCTTTAGGGATTGAGACTTCTTGTGATGAGACCTCAGTAGGTATTGTAAATAAAAATAAAGTTTTAGCCAATATTACCATATCTTCTTTGAAATATCACAAAAAATATGGAGGAATAGTTCCCGAAATTGCTCACCGTAATCATCTAAAATTTATTGAGAAAGTGACTTATTTAGCACTAAAGAAGGCAAGAATAACTTTAGATGATGTTGCTGTAATAGGAGTAAGTTCCTCTCCTGGGTTGGTGGGAGCGCTTCTTGTGGGAGTAAGCTTTGCTAAGGGATTAAGCTTGGCATTAAAAAGACCTTTCTTAGGAATTAATCATCTTCATGCTCATCTTTTTTCTCCTTTTTTGGATAGAAAGGAGAAAATCCCTTTCCCTTTTATAGGATTAGTGGCTTCAGGGGGTCATACAGAATTATTTTTGGTGAAAGACTTTAACAGAATTAGGCTCATTGGAAAAACACGTGATGATGCCTGTGGGGAAGTTTTTGATAAAGTAGCAAGGTTTTTTGGGTTAGGGTATCCGGGAGGAGTATATTTAGACAAGTTATATTCTTATTCCTTAAGAAACAGTTTCAAATTTAGGTGTCCCCGTATAGGATTTGATTTCAGCTTCAGTGGGATAAAGACAGCAATTATTTATAAAAAAATGGAGTTGGAGAAAAAAAATAAGTTAGATGGATTAACCCAAATTAAGTTGCTTTCTTCGTTTTTGGAAGAGATAGTGAATGCTATTGTGGAAAATACGGTTAAAGCAGCAAGAAAATTTAAAATAAAAAATATAGTCTGTGGGGGAGGGGTAGTGGCTAATTGTAGATTACGTTATCTTTTTAAAGAAAAAGAGAAAGAGGAAAAATTACATATTTTCCTTCCTCAAAAAAAATATGCTACCGACAACGGAGCAATGGTTGCAGGATTAACTTTTTATCTGTATAATAATAAAGGGTTAAAAAGCAACCTGAATTTAGAAGTATCCAGCCAGTGATGACTTTTTTAGAAATAATAAAAAGGATTATCTGCGCATTTGTATTAGGAGCGATTATTGGTCTGGAAAGGGAAAAGAAGAGAAGGAGTGCAGGACTGCGCACACATATTTTGGTTTGTATGGGCTCCTCTTTAGTTATGCTTGTCTCCTTATATATGTATGAACTATTTAGAGATAAAGTTCCCTTAGACCCGGCAAGAATCGCTGCTGGAGTAATTACCGGAATTGGATTTTTGGGAGCAGGAACTATTATAAGAAGTCAAGAGGGGATAAGAGGGCTTACTACAGCAGCAAGTATCTGGATAAGTTCAGCAATTGGGCTGGCGGTAGGATGTGGGTTTTATGAGGCGGGGTTAATCGTTACTTTACTTGCTTTTTTAACCCTTTCTTCTCTTAAGACGATAGAGAAAAAATTTTAAGATAGAGTGGAGGTGAGAAATGGGGAAAAGAAAAGATGAAGAAAGAATTTTAGATGTTAATGCTTCGATGAAAGGGACGCTTGTATTTTCTGATCCTGTAAATCTGAAGATTAATGGGAAGTTTGAAGGAAATTTAAAAACAAAGGGGAATCTTATTATCGGAGAAAAAGCTGTTGTGCGTGCAGATATTGAGGGAGAGAATATTATCATCTCCGGTCTTGTAAAGGGAAAGATTAAATCTACCACTATCGTTACTCTTACCTCTCAAGCTATAGTATATGGGAATATTGAGGCTCCGCGTATTTCTATTCAGGAAGGAGCAATCTTTAACGGAAGTTGCAAGATGTATACAGAAAAACTCACCCTTGGTGAGTTGGCAGATTATCTTTCTGTGGAAAAAGAAAAAATCTTAGAATGGGTAAATAGTGGGGAACTTTTGGCTCAAAAAGAGGGAGATAGTCTGGTTTTTGATAAGAAAGAAGTAGAAAGTTGGGTGGTTTTTAATCGATAATGAGGGAGAAGCTTTTAACTACAAGAGAAGCATCACAAATTTTAGGCATTTCTGAAAAGGAGGTGATTGAGTTAGCTAATCAGGGGAAAATCCCTTCTTATCGCATTGCAGGAGAGTTTTTGCGTTTTGAAAAGAAAGAGATTCTTAGGATAAGAGATAGATGGGGAAAGATTCAGGCAACGGTCAACTGGAGGGAAAGGATTGCTGATTTTTTTTATTTTAATGATTTTTATATCCTTTCTTTGATTGTTATACTTCTTCTGGTCTGGATTATTCTTAAAGGAATTTAGAAATTTATTTTGAAGATATATTGAATTTTATCTTTTTTAAAATAAGGTTCACCCTTTACCTTGAAAAAATCAACCCGAGCTTTCTTCTTTAGCCACTTTTCCACTTCTTTAGCTTTGAAATAAGGAAAAAATATATCTACTCCTCCCAGCATCTCTTTCCACTCTTTCCTTAAGACTTTTTTATCTTCTTTTATATTCTTAGCGTAAGCGTTATTGTTAACCCAATTAAAAAATCCTTTTTCCTCAACAGAAGGAATATTCTTTTTTAATTCTTGAGAGGATAAAAGAACCTCTTCTGCTTTTCCGGTAAGGATAAAAAGAAAAATTATGACCAATAGAATAATAAGTTTTTTCATTCCATTAAATTATACCATAAATAGATACTATATTCAATAAACCTTTGACAGAGAGAGGTTACTTTTATATAATTACAATTAATTTATGAACTATTTAGAGAATCTTAAAAAAATGAAAGAAAAATACGGAGACCCCTTTAAGGAGAGGGCTTTCCCTAAGGAGACCTCTATCAGAGGGGTTTTAGATAATTTTTCTGAGAATAAGAAGATGACTTTGGCGGGAAGAGTTATCAGTAAAAGAGAGCATGGAAAGTCAAGTTTTGCTCACATCTCTGACATTACCGGAAAAATTCAGATTTATGCTCAGCTCAATATTCTTAAAGAGAAGTATGAACTTTTTAAGGATTTAGATATAGGGGATATAGTAGGAGTAAAAGGGTATCTTTTTAAGACAAAAACAGGTGAGCCTACAGTTTTTGTAGAAGATTTAAGATTGCTTTCTAAATGCCTACGTATACTTCCGGAAAAATGGCATGGGTTGAAGGATATAGAGGTCAAATATCGACAGAGATATTTAGATTTAATTGCTTCCCCGGATACACGTCAGGTATTTTTAAAAAGAATTGAGATTATAGAGCTTATCCGCGATTTCTTTAAGAAATTAGAATATAAAGAAGTAGAGACTCCCCTCCTGCATCTTATTCCAGGAGGAGCACGAGGAACCCCTTTTGCTACTTATTATCAAGCTATCGATACGCAAGTTTATTTGAGAATTGCACCTGAGCTCTATTTGAAAAGATTACTCGTTGCCGGTTTTGATAAGATATTTGAGATAAATAGAAGTTTTCGTAACGAGGGGATTTCTCTGCGGCATTCTCCAGAGTTTACTATGCTTGAGGCTTACTGTGCTTACCAAGACTATGAATATATGATAAAAATTTGTGAAGATTTATTCTCCTCCTTAGTAGAGAAGATTCACAAAAGTTTGAGAATAGAATATCAGGGGAAAGAGATTGATTTTACTCCTCCTTGGCCAAGAATCTCTTTTGTAGAGGTATTCGAGAAAGAATTAGGAGTTTCTCCTTCCGATTCTCCTGAGGTTGTCCGTAAAAAGTTAAGTGAGAGACTAAATATTTCTTTAAAAGAGCTTTCTCGTTCACAGATTATGAATCTTGTTGAGGAATTGATAGAGAAAAAATTAGAAAAAAGAAAACCTGTCTTTGTTGTTGATTTCTTTAGCTGGATGTCTCCCCTGGCAAAGACAAAAAGAGATAATCCTTATGTGGCAGAGAGATTTGAACTTTTTATTGGGGGGATTGAGGTAGCCAACAGTTACACCGAACTCAATGATCCGATAAAACAAAGAGAAAATTTTGAATTGCAGATAAAAAACGGGGATACAAAGAGGATTGATGAGGAGTTTCTTTTAAGTTTGGAATATGGGATGCCTCCTGCAGCAGGTTTAGGGGTTGGTATTGACCGTCTAATTATGCTTCTTCTTAACCAAGCCTCGATAAGGGACGTGATTCTTTTCCCTTTATTGCGGCCCTTTCTAAATAAATGAGAGAGATAGTATTTCTTTCCTTAAGATATCTTTTGCGGGGAAAAAAACGGCATATTTCTCTTATTAGTGTCTTAAGTACTATAGGTATAACCATTGGTGTGGCTACTTTAATTGTGGTGATGTCGGTAATGAACGGTTTTGATAAGGAATTGATGGATAAACTTTTAAAATTTAATTATCATCTAATAGTAGAGAGCCACGGGAATAAGAGTGAACTTAAAAAGATAAAAGGAAGGATAAGTAAGATGAAAGGTGTGGAGAGAGCCAGTATTTTTTATCAAACTCAGGTTTTTCTTAAAACAGATAACTACATATATCCAGTTATAGTTAAGGGGTTAGACTTTAAAGATGTAGAGGAGAGGAAAAGTTTTTCTAAATTTGTAAAAAAAAAGTTTTCTCAGGAGGGCTTTTTTGTAGGGGAAAACTTATTCCATCGATTAGGAGAAAAAAAAGAGATTCTTTTTTATCCTTTAAGAAAACCCCCTCGTCTGGAGAAAAGAAAGATTAAAGGAGTATTTAAGGTAGGACTTTATGATGTGGATAATTATATAATCACTGATTTAAGAGAGATTGAGGAGGTAGGAGAAAATTTTCTCTCTTTTTTAGGAGTAAAAGTTAGGAATCCTTTTGAGGTGGAAAAGATAAAGAATAAAATAAAAAGTATCCACCCCTTCCCTTCTTACAGCTGGATAGATATGAATCGAGCATTATTTACAGCTTTAAGATTAGAAAAACTCACTATGTTTTTTATTTTAAGTTTGATTATTGTGGTGGCTACTTTTAGTATTCTTTCTCTTTTGTGGATAAAGGTGGTGGAGAAGACAAAGGAGATTGGAATTCTTAAGGCAATTGGATTTACTCCTTTAAAGATTTTAAGTATCTTTACTATACAAGGAATATCTTTAGGGATGTTAGGGACAGGAGCGGGTCTCAGTTTAGGGATATTTTTGTGTTATTTGATTAAAGAATATAAGATTATTCATCTTCCTGAAAGCATCTACTATATTAACTATCTTCCTGTATACATAGATTATCGAGATATCCTTGTTGTGGTGGGAGCTACTTTCCTGTTGAGTTTTCTTTCCAGTATTTTTCCTGCCATTAAAGCAGCAAAATTAGAACCTCAGGAAGCCCTAAGATATGAATAATCTAATTTCTGCTTATAATTTGACTAAGATTTATAAGATTGGCAGGAAGGAGTTTTCTGCTCTTAAAAAAATAAATATAGGAGTGAAAGAGAAAGAGTTACTTGTTATTGTGGGCCCTTCCGGAGCCGGTAAATCTACTCTTCTTCACATTTTGGGAGGATTGCTTTTCCCTACTGAGGGAGAGGTATTTTTTAAGGGAGAAAATATTTATAAGAAGAAAGATAAGTGGTTATGTAGGTGGCGTACAAGATATGTAGGATTTGTATTTCAGTTTTATCATCTTATTGAGGAGCTGACGGTTTTGGAAAATGTAGTTTTACCTTCGTCTCTTATAAATACTTCTTTAAAAACTGCTTTTACTCAGGCAGAAAAATTGTTAAAATATTTAAAAATAGAGGACAAACTTAATTGTTTCCCTTCAGAACTGAGCGGGGGAGAAAGACAGAAAGTAGCAATTGCCCGGGCTTTGATTAATAATCCCCAGATACTTTTTTGCGATGAGCCTACAGGGAATTTAGATGAGGGATCAGCAGAAAAAATTTTTAGCTTACTTGATTTTTTTAATAAAGAAGGAAGGACGATAATACTTGTGACTCACAATATAGAGTTGGCTAAAAGAGCCAAGAGAGTTCTTTATTTGGAGAAAGGAAAGATAAAAGAAGTTTAAAAAAGGAGGCTTATGAAAGTATATTTAAATGGAAAGTTAGTAGACAAAAAGGATGCCAAAGTCTCTGTGTTTGATCATGGATTTTTGTATGGAGATGGAGTATTTGAGGGAATAAGAGTTTATAATTGTTTAGTTTTCAAGCTTAAAGAGCATATCGATCGTCTTTTTGAATCTGCGCATACGATTATGTTGGAGATTCCCCTTACCAAAAAGGAGATGATTAATGCGATAATTAAAACGTTAAAAGCCAACAGGTTAAAGAATGCTTATATAAGGGTGATAGTCTCTCGGGGTGAGGGAGATTTAGGATTAGATCCCAGAAAATGTAAAGGGAATGAGACAGTAGTAATTATTACGGATGAGGTTGCTCTTTATCCTAAAGAACTTTATGGGCGAGGGATGGCAATAATTACTGTGCCCACGATTAGAAATCTGACAGAAGCATTAAATCCGCAAATAAAATCTTTAAATTATTTGAATAATATCTTAGCTAAAATTGAGGCTATAAATTGTGGTTATCAGGAAGCATTGATGATGGATCATTTAGGTTATATTGCGGAATGCACAGGGGATAATATCTTTGTGGTAAAAAAAGGAGAGCTTTATACTCCTCCTCAGTGTATGGGGACACTGCGGGGAATAACCAGAGACGCGGTTTTAGAGATTGCCCGTAAACTGAAAATTCCCACTCACGAGCATGTTTTAACCCGTCATGAGCTTTATATAAGTGAGGAGTGTTTTTTGACAGGAACCGCCGCTGAGATTGTTCCTATTGTGAAAATTGATGGAAGAATGATCGGGGATGGAAAACCAGGGAAAATTACAAAGCTAATTATGAGAGAGTTTAAGAAATTGACTAAGAAGGATGGGATAAGATATAAAATTTGAGAAGATGCTTTGTGATATATGCCATAAAAATATTGCTACCATACATCTTACAGAGATTGTAGGAGATAAAATTGTAGAGCTTCATTTATGTTCTAAGTGTGCCCAGATGAAGACAGAAGAGATAAAAAATCAGTTAAGTCTTTCGGAGTTTTTAACAGGATTAGTTAAGGAAGAAAAGAAAGAGAGAAGAGTATTAAGATGTGCAAAGTGTGGTTTAACTTTTAATGATTTTCGCAAGATGGGCAAGTTAGGATGTAAGTTTTGTTATGAGAGTTTTCGAGAGAAACTTTTGCCTCTTTTAAGAAAAATTCATGGTTCTGTAGAACATACCGGTAAAGTTCCTCAAGGGCTTAAAGAGGAAGAGATTTTAGAGAGGAAGATAAGAGAATTAAGAAAAAAATTGGCTAAAGCGATAAAATTAGAAGAGTATGAGGAAGCGGCACGTATCCGTGATGAGATAAGGAATCTGGAGAAAAAAAGAGATGTTTGAGGAGTTTTTAGAGAAACAATTAAGTTGGTTAGGTGATTCTTCAGAAAACATAATATTTTCCTCAAGAATCCGCTTAGCAAGGAATTTATCCGAATATCCTTTTCCTCATAAAGCGACTTCTTCCCAGCGAGAAGAGATAAGAGAAAGAATAAAAGGAGCAATATTTAAGCTGGAGGAGTTTAAAGATTCAATCTTTGTGAATATGGAGGATTTGAATGCATTAGACAAGCAGTTTTTTTTAGAGAGACACATCATCAGCCAAGAGCATATGGTAAGTAGCTCCGGGAAAGGATTAATGATTTCTTCTGGTGAGGAGATTTCGATGATGGTAAATGAGGAGGACCATATACGATTTCAGATTCTGGCAGGAGGATTCAGATTAGATGAACTTTGGGAGAAGATAAATTATTTCGACGACCGACTTACTTCTTATCTTAAGTTTGCTTTTCTTCCTGATTTGGGATATTTGACAAGTTGTCCTACCAATATTGGTACAGCTTTGCGCGCTTCCTGTATGCTGCATCTTCCTGGTTTGGTAATGACAAGAAAAATAAATAAAATTTTGGAACTTCTTGCAAAACTTTCCTTTACCAGTAGAGGTCTTTTTGGGGAAGGAACTCAGGCTTTAGGAGATTTCTTTCAAATCTCTAATCAGGTAAGCTTGGGGCTTTCAGAGAAAGAATTAATTGAGAATTTAGTAGGGATTGTAAAGCAGGTAAGAGAGCAGGAAGAGGAGGCAAGAATTTCTTTAGTAAAAAGGCAAAAGATTACTTTGGAAGATAAGATAGGAAGAGCCTTAGGGATACTAAGAAATGCTTATCTTATTACTACCAAAGAGGCTTTAAGCTATCTTTCTCTCTTGTATTTAGGCATAGATTTAGGTATAATTAAGAATATTTCACAAAAAGTAGTAAAAAATTTGTTTATAGTTATTCAGCCAGCGCATCTTCAGAAGAAAGAAGGAAGGATGCTTAGAGAAGAAGAAAGAGATTATGTGAGAGCTTATATTTTAAGAAAAAGATTAAAAGAAGATGTTTAATCGTTTTACAGAAAGAGCAAGAAAGGTTTTAGTTTTGGCTAAAGAAGAAGCCAGGCGTTTTAATCATGATTACATTGGAACAGAACATATTCTTTTAGGATTAATAAGAGAAGGAGAGGGAGTTGCTTGTGCAGTATTGCAAAATTTAGGTATAGATTTAAATAGATTAAGAAAAGAATTAGAAAGATTAATCTCCCCTGGAAGTATTGCTACTATTGGAGGAGATCTCCCCTTTACCCCCCGGGCAAAGAAAGCGTTGGAGTTGGCTGCTGAGGAAGCACGTAACTTAGGGCATAACTATATTGGCACCGAGCATATTCTTTTAGGGCTTCTAAGAGAAGAAGAAGGTCTGGCAGCACAAGTTTTGTATAGTTTAGGTGTAGATTTAAGGAAGGTGAGAGAAGAGATTGCTTCTTTGTTGGGAGGGTCTTCTCACTCTATCTCTTCTCAGACTACTTCACGAACCCCTGCTTTGGATTCTTTTGGGAGGGATTTGACTCGTTTGGCTAAGGAAGGGAAACTTGATCCGGTAATTGGAAGAAAGGTGGAGATAGAAAGAGTAATTCAGGTTTTATCTCGGCGGACAAAAAACAATCCTGTTCTGTTAGGAGAAGCAGGAGTAGGAAAGACAGCGATTGTAGAGGGTTTAGCCCAAAGTATTGTTGGCGGTAATGTCCCGGAGGTATTGAGAAATAAAAGGATTGTAGCTTTAGATTTGGCTTTAATGATTGCAGGTACCAAATATCGAGGTCAATTCGAAGAGAGAATTAAGGCAGTGATGGAGGAGATTAAAAGATCCAAGGATGTAATTATCTTTATTGATGAGTTACATACTTTAGTGGGAGCAGGAGCAGCCGAAGGCGCAATTGATGCTTCTAATATTTTAAAGCCGGCTTTATCCCGGGGTGAAATTCAGTGTATTGGTGCTACAACCTTAGATGAGTATAGAAAACATATTGAAAAAGACGCCGCTTTAGAAAGACGTTTTCAGCCGATTGTTGTTGAGCCTAATACTGTGGAGGAAACAATTGAGATTTTAAAAGGCTTAAGAGATAAATATGAGGCACATCATCGAGTGAAGTTTTCCGATTCTGCTTTGGAGGCAGCAGTAAAACTTTCGGATAGATATGTCTCGGGAAGATTTCTTCCCGATAAAGCTATCGATTTGATAGATGAGGCAGGAGCAAGAGCGCGCTTAGCAGTATTGATTGTCCCTGAGGAGATTCAACAGATAGAGAGAAAGTTAAAAGAGATAATAAAGGAGAAAGAGGCTTTAATAAAACAGCAGGATTTTGAGGGAGCAGCGCGCCTGCGCGATGAGGAAAAAACTTTGCGTCTTAAATTAGAAAATCAGCGAAGAGAATGGAGTAAAAAAAGAGATCAGATTATTCCCACTGTAGGTGAAGAGGAAATTGCTCGATTGGTTTCCCAGATTACCGGTATTCCTATCTACCGGTTGGAAGAGAAAGAATCAGAAAAATTATTAAGAATTGAGGAGGAATTAAGGAAAAAAGTTATTGGACAAGCTGAGGCAATTGATGCGATTGCACGGGCAGTGCGCCGGGCGCGGGCAGGAATAAAAGAGCCACGTCGGCCTATAGGTTCATTTATGTTTTTAGGTCCTACAGGTGTGGGAAAGACTCTTTTAGCCAGAGTTCTGGCGGAATTTATGTTTGGTGACGAGGATGCCTTAATTCAGTTGGATATGAGTGAATATATGGAGAAGTTCAATGTCTCCCGACTTATTGGTGCTCCACCCGGTTATGTAGGATATGAGGAAGGAGGTCAGCTCACTGAGAAGATTAGAAGACGTCCTTATGCGGTAGTGCTGTTAGATGAGATAGAAAAAGCCCATCCCGATGTATTCAATCTTCTTCTTCAGATTCTTGAGGAAGGACGTCTCACGGATAGTTTTGGAAGAAAGGTGGATTTTCGCAACACTGTTTTAATTATGACCTCTAACGTAGGAGCCCAAATTATAAGGAAACGAGGCTCTTTAGGATTTAAAACAGTGAAGGAGGAAATTGAATATGAGGAGATGAAAAATCTCTTATTGGAAGAAGTAAAAAAAACATTCAAACCCGAGTTTTTAAATCGGTTAGATGAGATTATTGTTTTTAAACCTTTAGATAAAGAGGCTTTAGAAAAGATTGTGGAGATTGAAATCTCCTATGTTAATGAGCGTCTTCGTGAGCAGAATCTATATGTGGAGTTGAATAAGGAAGCAAAGGAATTTTTTATTGAGAAAGGGTTTGACCCCGCATTTGGTGCCCGGCCTTTAAAAAGGGTGATTCAAAGATTTTTAGAGGATCCCTTAGCAGAAGAGGTAATTCGTGGTAAGTTTAAAGAGAGAAAGACCAAAGACGGAATGGTTAAGGTATTAGTTGAAAGAAAAGGGGAAGAGTTAGTTTTTGAATGAGAATTATTTTCTGTCTTTTTTCCTTTCTTTTTCTTTCCAGCAGTTTAAATAATGATCTACAGAACAGGAAGATTTTTTAGATATTTTGGGAGATTAGCTGTATTCGTTCAAGATACTTTTTCCTTTCTTTTTTTCAAAAGAAGAAGCATTCATTCTATCACACGTGAGGTAGTCTCGGTAGGGATAGAAAGTTTGTTTTTGGTCTCTTTAATATCTTTTTTTGTAGGGATCATCATTGCTTTCCAGACCGCTTATCAGCTTAAAAGACTCTCCTCAGAGATTTACATTGCTTCTCTGGTGGTTTTATCTTTGACGAGAGAGTTAGGGCCTGTGTTAAGTTGTTTAGTTATTGCGGCAAGAAGTGGAGCCTCAATTACTGCTGGAATCGGTTCGATGAAAATAAGTGAACAAATTGATGCTTTAGAGGCTTTTAGCGTTAATCCCATAGATTATCTTGTGGTTCCTAAATTCATTGCTTTGGTTATCTCCTGTCCTATATTGGTGATTTATGCTGATTTTCTGGGAGTATTTGGAGGGTATATTGTGGGAATGCTGAAATTCTCCATACCTTTTTCCTTTTATTTTAAGTTAACTCTGGAAGCATTAACCTATAAAGATATTTTAAGTGGACTAATAAAGAGTGTGTTTTTTGCCAGTATCATTGCTTTTGTTTCTTGCTTTGAAGGTTTAAGACCACATTCCTCGGTAGAGGTAGCCAAGGCAGTAACTTTTTCCGTGGTAAGATCGTTTATTTTAATCATTATCTGCGATTGCATCTTAACCGCTATTTTTTATTTTATTTTCGTATGAGTATTATAAAATTAGAGAATGTAAGCAAGAGTTTTGAAGGAAGAAAGATTTTAGAAGATATAAATTTTTCTGTAGAGGAGGGTCAATCTTTTCTTATTCTGGGAAAAAGCGGTGCGGGGAAAACTGTGCTCTTGAAACATATTATTGGGTTAATAAAGCCAGATAAGGGAAAAATTTATATTGATGGAGCAGATATTACCTCCTTATCTCGGGAAAGATTAGATAAGGTTCGTCTAAAATTTGGTATTGTTTTTCAAAGCAGTGCCCTTTTTGATTTTTTAACCGTTAAAGAGAATGTGGGTTTTGCTCTATATCATCATTCAGATTTAAATTATGAGCAGATTGAGAGGGAAGTGGCCTATGCATTGGAGATGGTGGGACTTGGGGGGACACAAAATTTATATCCTTATCAATTGAGCGGAGGAATGAAAAAAAGGGTTGCTATTGCCAGAGCAATCATTTATCGTCCTAAAATTATTATTTATGATGAGCCCACAACTGGAGTTGATCCTATCTCGGTAGATAAGATTGTTTCTATTATTCGTGATTTACATAAAAGACTTTCCATTACTACTTTAATTGTCACTCACGATTTAGCCGTAGGGTTTTCTTTGGCAGAGATGTGTGTGTTTATCTCCGAAGGCAGGGTTCTTTTTAAAGGGAAAAAAGAGGATTTTTATAAATTGGACGATGAGAAAATAAAAAAATTTATCCATGCTGGATTATTTGAATTTAAAAGTGAGGTGGATAGATGAAGAGATATATTTCTGAGATAAAAGTAGGGATATTTCTTGTGGGGGCGCTCTTTATTCTCCTTGTGGTGGCTCTTTCTATAAAAGAGGTAAGCTTTTTTAAGGGAAGTTATATTTTAAAAGTTAAGTTTGAGTTTGCCGAAGGGCTTAAGCCTGCTTCTCCAGTAAGGTTTTTAGGGGTAAATGTAGGAGAGGTAAATAAAGTTGAGGTGAAAGTTATAGATAATCAACCGGTAGTTTATGTCTATGCTAAGATAAAGAAGGAGATAAGAATTCCCGAAGGTTCTAAATTTTTTATAAACAGTTTATCAGTATTTGGAGAAAAATACTTGGAAATTATCCCTCCTAAAGAAGTTACTTCTTTCTTAGAAAAAGATGTGGAAGTCCAAGGAATATCAGCAACACCTTTGTTTAATATTATGGATACTTTCCATAAGACAGTTCTTAAATTGGAAAAATTGATTGAGGAGGAGGAATTGAGAGCTTCTTTAAGAGAGATAATCTTAAATACAAAAGGAGTCTCTTCTAAACTGAATGATATTCTTGAAGGAGTGAGAAATAAAGAAGGGACTTTAGGAAGACTAATTTATGACGACTCTCTTTATAGGGAAACAGAGGAGTTGATAAAGGATTTGAAGGCTCAT
>Ga0164318_10001102_pt1 | contig 23271 bp, 17 predicted proteins | sample GuaBasSedimGuay9_FD_113734 | JGI IMG/M metagenome (GOLD analysis project Ga0164318, IMG submission 113734) | Subseafloor sediment microbial communities from Guaymas Basin, Gulf of California, Mexico - Guay9, Core 4571-4, 0-3 cm | ecosystem: Environmental > Aquatic > Marine > Hydrothermal vents... | reverse complement strand
TGTTTAAAAGGGCCAAAACATCAATTTTGTATAGTGCATAAGATACGTAATATACTAAACAAAGTGAGAGCAAAAGATAAAAATGAGGTGTTAAATGATTTAAGAAAATTATTTAGAACAAAAGATAGCGGATACACAAAACAACAGGCATATAGAGAATTTATTTATAAACAAATGGAAAAGAAAGTATATATGGATAGATAGAAAGTTTAAAAAAGGGAAATAGACTACTATTTTTCATATCTTGATTTCCGATATCAGATACAAGATATGATATATACAACAAATTGTGTTGAAAGATTGAATAAAAAAATAAGAAAAACAGAGAGAAGAAGAAATTCTTTTCCTAATCCGAATAGCGCATTAACATTAATTTGTGCACAATTAATGGATATTGAAGAGCATATTTATAAATATCCTGTAACTGCATTTCCCCCCGTAAAGCAGGAATTAAATGAAAAATTAAACAATCTGTAGACACTATTTTCTTGACAATACCTGTAAAAGTAAGATGAACTGACTCATCTGGGATGTACTTAATTATTTCTTGCACATCTCCAAGAACTACCTTGTTTCTAAGAAAGTCAGGAAACTCCGTATGTTTAAAGGAATTATTTTTGGAAACTTTGGGGAAAAATTCCTTTTTAATAACATCTTGAATTATTTCGTTGGGATGATCTTTTAGTTTCTTTAATTCTTTTGCAACTAACTGATTGTTCTTAAAAACAAGAAGCCCCTAATAGCTTGCATAACTACTTCGGGATCATGGTCTTTTAATAATCCAATAAGAAAAGGAATAGCTTTTGAGTTACGTAATCGACCTATAGCAGACGTCGCTTCTCTTCTTACATCCGTACTTGGATCATTAGCAATAACTTTTTTAAAAACGGGGAATAACGAAAATTTTCCCACTTTAGCCAAATTTTTAATAGCCAAATATCTAATCTTTGCATCTTTATGATCTATCAAGTATAAAAGTGGAGCATCGTCGAAATCATTTGGTAATTTACCTAATTTATTTAATACAAAAAGCAATCTGCCATTATTTTCTGTTTTCACGAATGAATATAACTTTTTCGTGTCAGATTTTAATTCTTCAATATATTCTTTTTTTAAAGTCGTGTTATTCATATCTAAATCTTATTTATATTAAATCTTCTATTGAGATATTCAACGCCTTCGCAATTTTTGCCACTACCTATACCGAAGAAAGTTTTTTAATAACGCCCGTTTCAATCTTGGTTAAAGTTGTATAAGGCACATCTGTTTTGTTGGCAAATTCGTATTGAGACAAGCCAAGACCACCTCTTAATTTTTCGATTTTTCCCTAATTTATTGCTTTGACTATTTTTTCCCATATTGACGGAGAGGGGGGGATTCGAACCCCCGAAAGGGTTTGTGGCCCTTTAACCGCTTAGCAGGCGGCTGCCTTCAGCCTCTCGGCCACCTCTCCAAACTCTCATGGAAAATTAATTTCTTCCCCGTAAATAAAAATACGGAGGACGAGGGACTCGAACCCCCAAGGGCTTGCGCCCGGCGGATTTCAAATCCGCTGCCTTACCAATTAGGACTAGTCCTCCGTTTGTGCTATTATATACAAAATCTCTTATAAAGTCAAGCATTTTTTATTCTTAATTAAGTAATATACAAATTTAAAAATCAATTTTCTCACTATCTTAATTTAGCTCTTCTAAAATTTATTGATTTTTTTTATTTTTTTAATTATAATTAGTATAAAAAGAAGGTGAGTAACCAAAATGAGATTAAAAATAGATAATTTATTGGCAAATGTACCATTAGTTAAATTAAAATATTTTAAAAATAACGATGTATATAGTCTTATGGAAAAATACAATATATGCGGTTCTATTAAAGTAAAAACAGTATATTGGATTTTAAAAAATGCTTTTAAATCTGGGAAGCTTAGGGAGAAACATACAGTTATTGAAGCATCTTCAGGAAATACTGCTATTGCACTTTCATACCTTTCTAAAATTTTCAATGTTAATGTTGAAATAGTATTGCCTACAAGTACATCCCAATGTAAAAAAAGATTAATTGCTGCCTATGGCGCAAAAATAATAGAAATAGATGGCACCACTGACGATTGTATTATTTATAGAGATAAATTAGTAAATAATAATCCTGATAAATACTTTAAACTAAATCAATTTGAAGATTATAATAATTTAGAAGCTCATTATCATCTTACAGGGAAGTTTATTTATTCTAAAATCGGTAGTGTAGATTATTTTTTTGCAGGATTGGGTACTTCTGGAACTCTTTTAGGGACTGCTAAATTTTTAAAAGAAAAAAATCCCAATACAAAAGTTATTGCTATTAACCCTATTGAGAAAATTGAAGGTTTGAGGAACTTTAAAACTAAAAAAATATCTATACCTTTTTATAATGACTATAATTATTTAATTGACGAAATTATTGACGTTACTTATGATGATGCAATAAAAGGTGTGGAATTATTCCTGGAAGAAGGATATTTTGTTGGTCTATCATCAGGTGCTGTAATGAAAAAAGCTTTAGACTATATGACAAAAATTAACAATAAAACAGGAGTTATAATTGCACCTGATGGTGGCGATTATTATCTTGATATCCTTGCAAACAGAATAGATATAAAAGAATTTAAATTATGCAAGTAGGCTTATGAATAATAGAATAAATAATAAAATTAAAATACTCTATATCGGCTCGGATGAAAAAATAAAAAAGCTACTAAAACTTTATTCCAGTAAACATGATATTATCATCATAAGAAATATAAATAAACTTTTTAAATTAAAAAATAAGTTTAAATTTAATCTTATATTATTAGACTCAAGAATAAAATTATATCAAGGTATAGTAAAATATTTTAAATCAATAAAGACATTAGAAACAAAATTTATCATTTTATTATATCACAATAATCGAAAGAAAAAATTGAATTTATTATCCTTTGGCAATATAGAAGATTGCTTTATCATACCTAATGAGCTCTCTTCATTTAAAATTAAATTACCAATATATCTTGAAAAATTAGAAAAAATTTTCCAATATAATGAGTTAATTTCTCAAATAGATGTTGTTAATACAACTTTAGAAACAGTAATAAATACAATAGATGCAAATTTTTCTTTAATGGAGAGTATCATTAATATACTTGTATTTGGCTTTATATCTACCTTTAAAGAATCTTATAATCTTATGCCCGAGTATCTTTTATTAGGTAGGAGATTTAAATTAAAAGAAGAAGGATATATTTTTTCTTTTTATCGAATTACAGAAGATGGTTTTCCACACCTTAAAAAGATTTTTTTTGAAAAATATAATGATTTGAAACTTGATTTTTCTTATATTAAAAAATCAGAAGTAGTATATATCAATAAAACGAAAAAGATAAAAAAAAATTCTAAAATTTTAAGACATCTAAATAGTGATTTTGATGATTTCAAAGATGCAATATATTTTATAAATGATGATATTATATTCGCTACTTTTAATAATAGAATGCCTATAGATAATTTTGTAAAATTTACATTTCATACCTTTGCAATTCAAGCAAATTTATTAAATTTGGCAGAAATTAATTTGAGAAGTTTAAGAAATTCTTATTCATATACAACAGAAACACTTGCACGAGCAGCAGAAGCAAGTGATGAATTAACAGGCGATCATATAATGAGAGTAGCTTATTATTCCATTTTTATGGCAAACAAGATGGGACTTTCAAGAGATTTTTCTGAAAACTTATATAACGGAGCAAAACTCCATGATATTGGCAAAATTCATATTCCTCAGTCCATATTGAGAAAAAATGGACCTTTAACTGAAAATGAATGGGAAATTATGAAACAGCATACTATTTTTGGAGCTTATATTATTGGGGAGGCTGATTTTTTAAAAACAGGTAAGATTGTGGCTTTACAACACCATGAAAATTTTGATGGAACAGGATATCCCTACGGATTAAAAGAAAAGGAAATTTCGTTAGAAGCAAGAATTGTTAAACTCGCAGATGTATATGATTCTTTAAGGAGCCCACGACCATATAAAGAAGGCTTCTCTCACAAAAAGGCATTAAAAATAATTTTAGAAGGAGATAATAGAGTTAACCCCTCTCATTTCGACCCTGAAATTTTGAAAATATTTGAGAAATATAATAAAAATTTCGAAAAAATATATGATAAATTGCATGATTAGGAACAAAAAATGCAGCAAAAAGTAATAGCATTAAAATATAAAAAGGAAGAAGATATTGCTCCCAAAGTTGTTGCAAAAGGGAAAGGGTATATTGCAGACAAAATTATTAAAATTGCACGAGAACATAATATACCAATTTATGAAGATAAGTTGTTAGTTGAATCTTTATATAAACTTGAATTAGAATCGTATATTCCAGAAGAGCTTTATGAAGCAGTTGCTAAAGTTTTAGCTTTTGTTTACAATTTAAAAAAGGGAAATAGTGCATGAAACTAAAAATATTATCTATATACCTATTATTGATTCAAATAATATATGGTCAAGGCATTGATGGTGGAATATCTATATTTCGTGGAATAACCCCCCGTGCTATGGGACATGGGAAATTAGGATTAAGCCTCTTTAATGAATACTCAAAATCCAATATGCTTGATAGCTATACTGGAGAGTATATAATAACTTCAAAATTATCATTATGCTATGGTTTGACAAATTCTATAGATTTGAAACTTAACTTACCATATTACACAGATGTTCTTGAAAATTTTAGATACGGTGCAGGAGATTTATCTATTGGGGCAAAGTTTGTTCCTAATTTTTTTAAAACATCATTTTGGGCTAATTCTTTCCAGTTTATGATAATTTTGCCTACTGGTTTTAAAGAAAATCCAGAAATTGAATCATATCCTTATATCAGGTCCTTTAGTGCAAAAAAATTATCATTTAATTTATCATACCAAACACAATTTTCCTATGGAAATTTTGACTTCGTATTTAATTTAGGCTATTGTACATTACCACAGTCAGATACAGGCATGTATGCAGAGCAATTAATTTATAAAATGGGAGATTATTTTCTTGGAGTAAGCCGTGATGGCACAGAAGGTACATCAGCTCCGCAATTACCATTTGTAGTATCATTAAGCTACCGAATTGGTTCAAAAATCAGAACATTTGTCGAATATTCTGGTGCTATGATGAGAACAACATATGCTGATATTAATGATCCTGTGGCTTTAACTCCCGGCTTTTCTGTAAAAATAAGCAAAAATTTAATATTAAATTTAGGGGTAGATTTTGATTTATTTCACACAATACCCAAAACAACATATATAGTAGGAATTAATTTCCGCAAAGATTTATTTTCAACACCAATAATTTTTGAAGAATCCCCAATAACAGCTGAAAATATAAAAAGAATTGCTATTTTAAATTTTGTAGATATTCCTCAGAAGGGAATTGCTCCAAAATTATATGAAAATCTAATTAATAAAATACTTTATACTCAAGATTTTCAGCTCATTGATGATAATTTAATACAAAAAGCAATAGAAGTAAATCATATCGATACAAATGCATTATATGATAAAAATAATCTTGCAATTATAGGTAGAAATATCAATGCTGATTATATAATCATTGGAAAAATAATAGATGATAATATAGAATACAAATCAATTAAAGGCATTCCGCATTTAATTGGCAATAAAGGAATTGTTCTAAATACAAAATTCCAAATACTAATAGTAAAACCAGAACTTGCAGAAATATTTTATACAAAAACAATGAATATATCCTCATCAATAAATAAAGGACTATATTTTCTATCAATAGATAAAAATGAACCCGATAATTTTGCAGATATTAATGAACAAAATCTTTTAGTTGAAAAAAATATCGAGGATATAACAGAAGAAATATTAAAAACTTTCTATATGAAATTTTATGATTTTAGTGAAGAAAAAACAATAGATCACATGTTAAGTAAGAAAATTTTTCCTAAAAATTAAGTATCGAATTTATTATCTATAACAAGACTACAAACTATATCACCTGTTACATTCAAAGAAGTTCTAATCATATCTAATATCCTATCAAGACCTATAATAAGAGCAATGCCTTCTACAGGAATTCCTACACTTTGAAGTATTAATGTAAGCATAATAATTCCAACTGCTGGTATACCTGGTGTACCAATAGATGCCAATATCGCCATTACAACAATTGTAATCTGGCTGCTTAAAGAAAGCTCTATATTATATGCCTGAGCAATAAAAATTGCTGCTACTCCCTGATATAATGCAGTGCCATCCATATTAATTGTTGCTCCAAGAGGAAATGTAAAACTTGCAATATATTTTTTTATTCCTAATTTCTCTATTCCTGTTTTTATAGTATACGGCAGAGTTGCAGAGCTTGAGCTTGTAGAAAAAGCCATTAATAGCACAGGAAAAACTTCCTTTAAAATTTTAAAAATATTCTTACGCGCCATAAAATATAAAAATAAACTATATGTCAATAAAATCTGTAAAGAAAACCCTAATATTAATGTTAATACATACTTACTTAAAGAAATAAAAGTATTTAAGCCCGAATTTAGTCCAATATTAATAGATAATGCAAAAACTGCAAAAGGAGCATGATAAATTATATACTCTATAGCCTTTACAATAAGATTATTTATAGCTGTAAAAAAATTATTTAAAAAATTTCTCTCTTCTCCTTTCAATTTTAAATTAGCGGTACCAAAAAATATTGCAATAAAAATAATAGCAAGCATATTTCCACTATAAAAAGCTTTGAAAATATTAGGAGTAAAAATAGATAAAAAAGTATCCTTAACTGATAGAGTCTGAACCTTATTTGTTATATCAGCTAAATCAACTGCACCTGTTGTTTGTATTGAGATACCAATCCCGGGCTTTATTATATTAGCCAGAGTTATTCCTAAAGTAATTGCTATAGTTGTAGTTATAGTATAAAATATAAAAGTGGAAATCCCCAATTTACCAAACTTCTTAAGATCGTGAATACTGGATATTCCAAGAAATAAAGATGCAAAAACAATTGGGATAACAACCATTCTCAATAAATTTATAAATATCTTTCCAAAAATTAAATAATAAGATAATTCTTTCCCTAAAATAAAACTCAAAAATATACCTAAAAATAATCCTATTAAAATTTTTACTGTAAAATTTATATTTTTTTTATAAAAAATAAAAAATAATGTGACTGCTATAGCCGTATGCCCTATATAAATAAAAATTTTATTCATTAAAACTATATTAAATGCCCTTAAAAAAATATAAGCACAAGAAAAAAACAATAAAATAAAAAAAACTCTATTTTTTTCAAAAATTTGCATATTTTATATATATTAAAAATATTATGAAATTCAAGAAAAAAATATTGATTTTTTGGTTAAATATTTTTTTATTAGGAACAAATGTTCAAAATAAATGTTTAAACAGTGAAAAAAGATTAACAAGGAGGAAATAAAATGAACATCAACCCTCAAGATCAGATGATGGAGGAAATGGAACTACAGGAAAGCCTGGCACAAATAGAACATAAAATACTTGTATTATCAGGCAAAGGTGGAGTTGGGAAAAGTACTGTAGCATCTAATTTAGCTATGTCTCTGGCATTAGATGGCAAAAAAGTTGGTCTACTTGATATTGACTTACATGGCCCATCTATACCAAAAATTTTTGGTTTAGACGGGAAATATCTACAGCAAGAGGATGGGAAAATTTTACCACTTGAAGTAGGAAACCTTAAAATTGTATCCGTAGGTTTTATGTTACAACATCAAGATGATGCAGTAATTTGGAGAGGACCTTTAAAATATTCTGTAATTAAGCAATTTATCAAAGATGTAAAATGGGGAGCTCTGGATTATTTAATTGTGGATTCACCTCCTGGAACAGGTGATGAACCATTGTCAATAGCTCAATTAATAAAAGATGCCGATGGTGCAATTGTAGTAACAACCCCGCAAAATGTTGCTTTAGCTGATGTTAGAAAAAGTATTACCTTTTGCCATAAATTAAACTTACCGGTTATTGGCGTTATTGAAAATATGAGCGGTTTTGTATGTCCTCATTGTGGTGAACGTGTTGATATTTTTAAAGTTGGCGGCGGCGAAAAAATGGCATCAGAAATGAATGTAAACTTTCTTGGCAGGATTCCTATTGATCCTAATATAGTAGAAGCTACGGATGAAGGAAAATCTTTTATTTATTATTATTCAAAGACAGAAACTGCAAAATCTTTTCTTGAAGTAATTAAAAAGATTGAAGACTTCATAGAAAAAAATTCAAATGCAAAACCTAAACAAGATGCACTAAAAAAAGATGATAAACAGAATACCAAAGAAGCAAAAGATGTAAGAGTATTAAGAATTGGTATGCCTACATCTGGGGGTAAATTAAATGCACATTTTGGAAGATCCGATGAGCTTACAATATATGACCTCAAATTACCTGAAAAATCTATTGTTAATAAAGATATAGTAAAAATGCCTCCTCATGAAGAAGGCTCTTTTCCTAATTTTGTTAAACAAAATAATGTTAATTTGTTGATAGTTGGAGGGATTGGTCCTAAAGCAATTGAAATATTAGAACAGAATGGAGTTGATGTTCTAAAAGGTGTTTCTGAGGATGATCCTGAATCTATTATTAGATTATATATCGATGGTAAATTAAAAGATAGTGATAACGATTGTGATCATGGCAAAGGAAATTGCCACTAATTTATAATTTTTATATATACTGAGGAGAACTTATTTACTCCTCAGTATATATACTTAAATATTCAATAATTTTTTCTGTAAACACATCGGTTGTCAAATAAGAATTATCTTGAGAAATATCTTTTGTAAAAAGACCATTTTTATATACTCTGAAAATAGCTTTTTTGACCTTTTCTGCATATTTTTGCAATCCAATATGCTCTAACATCAAACATGCAGACAATAGCAATGATGTAGGATTTGCTAAATTTTTACCTGCAATATCAGGAGCTATACCGTGTGTGGCTTCAAATAATGCAATATCATCAGACATATTTGCACCAGGTGCTATGCCAAGCCCCCCTATTTGTGCCGCTGCTGCATCTGATAAATAATCTCCATTAAGATTTGTTGTAACAATAATATCAAATTTATCAGGGTTTATTAAAAGTTGCTGAAACATATTGTCAGCAATAATATCATTAATAAAAATTTTATCACTTCGAGGATTATCAAAGGTTATAAAATCGAAAAATTCATTTTTTGCTATATCATAAGCCCAATTCCTGAAAGCCCCTTCAGTATATTTCATAATGTTTCCTTTATGAACAATAGTAACTCGTTTTCTGTCATTTTCAATAGCATATTTTATAGCTTTCCTGACAACTCTTGATGTTGAATAATAAGAAATAGGTTTTATTCCAATTCCAGAATCCTGCCTTATTTTTATACCAAAATTTCTATTCAAAAATTCCATAATTTTCTTTACTTCATCTGAATTATTTTCCCATTCAATGCCTGCATATAAATCTTCTGTATTTTCCCTAAAAATTACAATATCAAGCTTTTCTGGATATTTTACAGGTGCGGGAGTACCCTCAATCCATTTTACAGGCCTGATACAAGCATATAGATCCAGCAACTGCCTTAATGCTACATTTATACTTCTATAACCGCCAGCCACAGGAGTTGCAATAGGTCCTTTTATAGCTATCTTATATTTTCTAATAATATCTAATGTTTCATCAGGCAAAATGTTACCCATTACTTCTATAGCTTTTTGGCCTGCATAAATTTCTATCCATTTTATACTAACATCAGTATTTTCAAATGCTTTATCTAAAATCTGTATCATTGATTTAGTTATTTCTGGCCCAATGCCATCTCCTTCTATGAATGGTATAATTATCTCTTTTTTCATTATACCTCCAGAAAGAAATTTTTTTCTCTCTCTTTTATAATATTTTCGATTCCTCCCGAATTTAATATATTTAGAATAAATTCTGGAATTTCTTTAAATTTATATTCTTCATTTTTTGTTATATTGTTTATTATGCCGTTAGATAAATCTATAGACAATACATCATTTTCATTAATTTTATCTGCTTCTTTTAATGTTATAACAGGAAGTCCTATGTTTATAGCATTTCTATAGAATATACGGGCAAAAGACTTTGCTATAATGCAAGATACTCCGGCCAATTTAATGATACGCGGTGCATGTTCTCTTGATGAACCAAGTCCGAAGTTAATGCCTGCAACAATTATATCACCTTTTTGTACATTCTGGGAGAAATCTTCTCTTGCATCTTCTAATACATGTTTTGCAAGTTCTGGAAGATTAGTTCTAAGATGAAAATACCTTCCAGGTGCAATAAGGTCAGTTGAAATATTATCTTCAAATTTCCATACTTTACCTTTTATAATCATAATTATACTCCTAATTTAAATAAAATTTCGCGGGTCTGTAATTTTTCCTGTTATTGCAGTTGCAGCAGCAGTAGCTGGTGACGATAAATATATTTCTGCTAATGGATTTCCCATTCTGCCTTTGAAATTTCTATTTTGAGTAGAAAGAACTTTTTCGCCATCTGCTAAAATTCCAGCATGTACACCAACACATGGGCCGCATCCTGGATTTATAATGGTTGCTCCAAAATCTATAAATATATCTATAAACCCTTCTTTTACTGCTTCTTTATAGACTTCTTTTGAAGCTGGAACAATTAAACATCTTATATTTTTATGTTTTTTATGGCCTTTCATTATATCTGCTGCAATTTTTAAATCTTCTAATCGTCCATTTGTGCATGTACCAATTACTACCTGGTCAATTTTTATATCTTCATTGATTTCACTAATGTTTTTTACATTATCTACAGTATGGGGAAAGGATATCTGGGGTTCTATTTTAGACACATCATATTCTAATATTTGTTCATATATTGCATCATTATCAGCATAAATTTCTATATAATCTTTTTCTCTATTATGTTTTTTAAGGTATTCTTTGGTAATATCATCAGTTGGTATGATGCCAGTTTTAGCACCTGCTTCAACTGCCATATTTGTAAGTGTTAGTCTTTGTTCAAAAGAAAGATTATGTATATAATCTCCATCAAATTCTAAAGCTTTGTATGTAGCACCATCTGCTTTTATATCACCAATAATATGTAGCATAACATCCTTTGAATATACACCTTTTTGAATTTGTCCAGTAAGTTTGATTTTTATAGTCTGTGGCACCTTTAGCCATACTTTACCTGTTCCAAAAGCAATAGCTATATCTGTAGAGCCCATGCCTGTAGCAAAAGCACCCATTGCACCTGCTGTGCAAGTATGAGAATCAGCGCCTACAACAAGATTTCCAGGTTTTACAAATTTTTCAGCAACAATTTGATGAGAGACACCTTCACCAACATCGAATAACTTCGCATTTCCCCCATTAGCAAAGCTTCGTAAAATATTATGTGCATTAGATAATTCTTTTCTTGGGCTTGGAGATGCATGGTCTATAAAAAGAAGGGAATGATGCGGTATTAGAGTATTAAATTTTAGATTATGAAATTCTTTTATTGTAAGAGGGCCTGTGCCATCTTGTACTAATGCAATATCAACATTTGTGATTATAAAATCATCAGCTTTTACATCTTTACCAGAATGTAATGATAGTATTTTCTCAGATATTGTTTTTCCCATATTTTACCTCTCTTCTATGTTTTTATATACAACATCAAGATTTCCTTTATAAAGGCTAAGTGGCCTAAATATTCTGTTATTTTTTCTATATTCTAAAACATGTGCAGCCCATCCTATTACACGTGCCATTGCAAATATTGGTGTAAATAATTCCTCTGGAATACCAATGAGAGAATATAGGATACCAGAGTAAAAATCTATATTAGGATATATCTTTTTATGTGAGAAGTGTTCAAGCATAAATTTTTCAATTCGTTCAGCAATTTTAATATAAATATTATCATGGTCTTTTAAATTTTCCTTAATTAGTTTTTTGAAAAATTTTGCTCTTGGATCCCATGTTTTATATACCCTATGACCAAAACCCATAATCTTTTGCTTATTTTTAATAAGATTGGATAGATATTCTTCTACATTATCAGGATGTTTTATTTCTTCAAACATTTTTATTACTTTAATATTTGCACCTCCGTGCAAAGGTCCTTTTAGAGTGCCTATAGCTCCTGTTATGGCAGAATATAAATCAGATAAAGATGATGATATTACCATTGCGGTAAAAGTAGATGCATTAAGCCCCTGCTCTGCATGAAGAATTAAAGCAGTATCTATTATTTTGGAGGTAATATCATCGGGTTTTTCTCCTTTTAACATGTAATAAAAATTTTGTGCATGAGATAGAGATGAAAGAGGTTCTATAGGTTCAAGATTATTTTTTATTCTATATCCTGAGGCAATAATTGTGGCAAAAGCACCTGCAAGCTCAATAGATTTTTTAATACTAACATTATCATCATTATCGCAACATCCCATATATGAAATTGTTGTACGTAAAATATCCATCATCTCGTCATTTTTGTTAAAATTTTTGAGGAATGATATTATTTTGGAATTGATTTTTTTAGCTTTGAAAATTTGGTTTTTAAATTCTATTAATTCTTGTTTTGTAGGAAGATGCCCATTCAGAATTAAGAATGCAGTTTCTTCAAAGTTAGATTTTTCTGCAAGTATTTCAACAGGAATTCCTCTATAATGGAGTTTTCCATTAATCCCATCAATGTCAGAAATTTCAGATTCAACAATATAAACTCCCTCCAGCCCCGCTTTTGCAAAAATTTTCCCCCTCATAAAATATCCTTTCTATCGTGTGTTATAATCTCCTATTAATACCCATTTGTAAGTTGTTAGTTCTTCTAAACCCATAGGACCTCTTGCATGAAATCTATCTGTTGAGATTCCAATTTCTGCACCTAATCCGAATACTCCTCCATCAGAAAGTCGTGTTGAAGAATTAACCATTACAGTAGCACTATCTACTTGCTCGATAAATTTATTAGCTATTGAAAGGTTTTCAGTTATTATAGAATCAGTATGACCTGAACTGTATTCATTTATATGAGAAATAGCATCATCGATATTATCAACAATTTTTATTGAAACTATTAAATCAAGGTACTCTGTCGCCCAATCAATATCTGTTGCCTTTTTGATATTGTTATTATATTTTTGAGTTCTTGAACAACCTCTTACTTCTACATTATTTTTTAATAGAGTATCGATTAAATCAGGCATTATTTTATCTGCAATATTTTGATCCACTAATATTGTTTCTGTTGCATTACATACAGCAGGTCTACTAATTTTACCATTTACACATATTCTTATTGCTTCATCTATTTTTGCATATTCATTAACATAAATGTGGCAAATACCTTTATAATGCTTTAATACTGGAATTCTGGATTCATTGACAACACTTTTTATTAGTTCTTCCCCACCTCGTGGAATAGCAAGATGCACATATTTATCCATTTTGAGAAGTTGGTATATATATTCTCTATCTATTTTATCAATATAATTGACAAGATTTGGTTCAAGTTTCGCTTCTTTTAATGAATTTTTTATAATTTTAACAAGTGCCATATTGGAGAAATAAGAATTTGAGCCTCCACGTAATATTATAGCATTACCGGATTTTATGGATAGAGCAGTAGCATCTATAGTTACATTGGGACGTGCTTCATAAATCATTGCGATAACACCAATAGGCACTCTCATTTTTCCAAGCTTAAAACCTTCTGGATGTGTTTTAAAATCTTCGAATTTACCAACCGGGTCATCTAATTCTATAATTTTTAAAACACCTTTTGCAATATTCTCTATCCTTTCTGCGGATAGTTTTAATCTATCAATAAATGCATTTGACAAACCTTTTTTCTGTGCATTTCGAATGTCTTTTGAATTCTCTGTTAAAATATAATCATAGTTTTTGGTAAGATTTTCAGCTAATATTTGAAGGAATTGATTTTTTTCTTTTGTGAGTACGGATAAAAATTTTTTATATGCATTGTATGTATCTTTTGCTAATGCTTCAATGTAATTATTCATCACTTCCCTCCTCTGTAAGCAAAATTAAGTTATCCCTATTAATAATCTCATCTGAAACTTTATATCCTAATATATTTTGAATTTGCCTACTATTTTTGCCCATAATTTTTTGTATTTCATCACTTGAATAATAAACAATACCCTTACCTATTAAATAATTACCATTGTCATATATAGAAACAATATCCCCTTCGTTAAATATACCTTCAATTTTATATACCCCTCGAGGAAGTAAACTTTTTTTATTTTTTAAAAGGGCTATTTTTGCACCTTCATCAATAAATAGTTTACCTTTTATTTCTCTCTTAAAGAAAATCCATTTTTTCCTGAAATTTTTAGTATTTTTTTGAGGAACAAACAATGTACCAATCTCTTTACCAGAGAGGATATTATTAAGTTCAATTTTATTACCATTTGTTATAATAACTCCAATTCCATTTTGTACGGCAAGTTTAGCTGCATTAATTTTAGAAGTCATCCCTCCTGTTGAAAGATTATCATTTTTGTCAGAAATATATTGTTCTATATCTTTAAAATTTTGTACTGTTGTAATAAGAGATGATTTGTCATTAATATCTTTATATAGTCCGTCAATATCTGAAAAGATAATTAATAAATCTGCTTCTGTGATTATAGCCGTTAAAACTGAGAGAATATCATTGTCACCAAATTTTAATTCATCAATAGCAACAGTATCATTTTCATTAATTATAGGTATAATATTAAGATTAAAAAGTGTTGATAGGCAGTCTCTTGTATGAAGAAATCTTTTTCTATCCTCAAATATATCATTAGTTAGAAGGACTTGCGCACTTTTAATACCATAAGAATGCAAAAAATGATTCCACCTCTGAATAAGTATGGATTGCCCCACCGCAGCAAGTGCTTGTTTTTTTTGTAATGGTTGAGGTTTTGTTTTTATACCTAAGGATTCCATTCCGAGCCCCACAGCTCCAGAAGATACAATTGAAAACTGATAACCTCTATCTATAAGAGAAGCAAAGTCTGAGAAAAAATTGTTTTCTTTATTGAAATTTAAAATATTTTTTAATATTATTTTTGTACCAAATTTAAGAACGATTTTTCTAACATTATCTTTAATAAAACTTCTCATATCAATGAAAAATTTATTATAATAATATTAAATTTTTAAAAAGTCAAGCAAAATTATCAAAAAAATATATTTTAAAAAAATATTTTAGAAATTTCTATTTAAAATTAAGTTTACTTTGAATTTACTTTTTAAATTATTAATTTTTGTCCAGGAAAAATTAAGTCTAAAAAATAATAAAATATTATTAATTGAAAAACCAATTTCTGATGCTTTTGTATATCTTATTTTATCTGATAATTTATTAAGATACCCTTGCTTATAAAAAACTGACAGACCATATTTATTATATTTAAAAAATGGTATTTTTAACATATTAAATAAAAGGTTTTTAAAATCATACTCGAAAGAAAACATAATTATATTATCTCCTGAATACGTGTTATCATTTATTCCATAAAAAGTATTCTGATCCCTTAAAGAATAAGTAGGTGGTAAATAAAATTTATTTTGCTCAATGATATCATTATAGTTATTTCCAATAACAAAATCAAAATAAATTGAGCCAAATGAAGGGAATTTATTAAATTTTGCAAATTCAAAATAATATTTTTTATAATTCCATGTAGATTTAAGGTACGTTTTATTGCTTATATATAACTGAGCATCTAAAATTGTATAATCTCTTGTAATATCTTCAACTTCCATAAACCATATAGTTATATATTTTCTTGAATCATATTTAAAAGATATATTAATAAAATTATTTGTTCCTGAAGAGATAAGGGCATTTTCTTTAAATCCTTTTATTATTCTTGTTATATTATAATCATTTTTTTTATAGTATGACAATTTTATATTTATAAAATTATTTTTAAATCGCATAAAATAGCTATTACCTTTTGATTTATAATAATTTGCATAATCATTTTTATTTAAAAGACATTTATAAGTTATAGAGTTTTGTGAATAATTTATATTTTGTTCTCTAAAATATAGATCATTAAATTTACTAAAACCTAAAGATATTTTTGGAATTGGAGTTTTAAAAGCGAATGAAAACTTATAACTTGGTTTTGTTTGAAGACGAGCCTTTCCTATTTTGTAATAAATAGTAAATTTATCAAAAAGTTTTTTTGTATCTAATCCTATTCCTACATAATGACCTTCTACTTTGCTATAATGATAAAAATCAGCAAACGAACTTACAGGGATTTTTGATGTATATGGTAATATTTTATTTAGATATATTATAGTTTTATCAACAAAAGGTGCCTTTTTTATTTCAGTATCTATTTTTATATATGCATTTTTTTCTTCTTTTGTTAAAAGAACAAATTGTGAATTATCCCATAAAGCTTTTTGCTTTTTTTTGGATAAAAGGTTTTCCGTTAAAGAAAAATTATCAAAAATTTTTTTATCCTCTAATTTTTTAATATTATTTATAAGACATATTTGAACCATAACCAATCTGCCATTTGATATTTTTTTTACTAATGGAATTTTAATATCATAGGATATAATTATTGAAAATGGCATAAAAATTTTATTATCTATTTTTCTATAAGTTTCTATTATTTGTATATCATCTTTTATAGAAGTTTTTAGGCTTTTATTTCCATAAAGTTCTGCTTTTACCAAATTGTAATCCTTACTTGAAATATATAATTTACCAGTAAAAAGATAAAGATTATCTTTTTTAGGATCAAATGTTATTATATATATATATTCATTATTTTGTTTTATAGAATCGTTTAACTGATAGTTATAATAATTTTGGGCATTTTCAGCTAAAGGGCTTACAATTTTCATTTCATCTATAGTGATTAATTCTGAAAAAACATCAATATAGCCACCTAATGTTAGAACATTGCTTGCCTCAGAAAAATTAGATGTTTGCCTTTTAGCAATTATAATTTCCTTATAGTTATCAGGCCACTCAAAATAACAATTTGAAAAATTTTCTAATATTCCTCCAATTATATTTTTCTTTTTTGTTTTTATATATGCAATTGTTTTATTATAAGCTAAATATTTAAAGGAAGGCATAGCCATTTTAAGTTCTTTTTTATAGTTCTTTACTTTATTTATAATTTCTAAAGCATATTGATCTTGTTCAGAAACAACGACAGGTTCAAGTAAAATAATTTTCTCTTGTAATATAAAATTTTTATATATAATGGTATCTTCTTGAATATTTAGCTCTTCAATTATAGGTTGATAAGAAATATGCTGTATTTGAATAGTAAATTTCCCCTTGGGTAGTTTTAATTTAAACATCCCATCTTTATTTGTTATAGTGCCTATTTTGTATTCAGGAAGAAAAATATTTACATAAGGGATTGGATTATTATTTTTATCTTTTACGATACCTGATAAGACTTGGGCCTTTAAATTTATACTGATTAAAAATAATATTAGAGTAATTTTATACATATAAAATTTTTTATATATTATAAAAAAATATCTTTATTAAGTCAAGTGTGTGAAATAATTAACATAAAAATTAACAGTTTGGTATATTTGGATATTATAAAAAAAGAAATTTGTTATAATAAAGAAACTCGACAAAATTCTTTAATTTTTGATTTTGTTATAACATTTCTTACCCATTTTATAATCGCCTTTCAAATAATAAATTAATGATTTAATATACCAAAAATTTTTATTGTCTCCTTCCAAGGACAATGCTTTATCAATATAATAAAGAGCGTTATCATATTGTTTCATATTATAAAAAGCAATAGCCAAGTTAGAATAATAGAGTGCATTTTCTTCCAAATCTATTGCCTTTTGTATATATTTTCCGGCAAGAAGATATTTGCCATTCTGCAAATACAAAAGCCCAATATTATTCCAAAATAAAGAGTTCTTATTATCCAAGGAAATTGCTGTTCTGTAATTATCCAAGGCATCATCAAAAAAACCTAACATTGCATAAGAATTACCAAGGTTATTATAAAGAGAAGGATTTGCCGGCATAAACATTATTCCCTTTTTATAAAGCTCTACAGCTCTATAAAAATTTTCGACCGAATAAAAATAATTACCCAAACTCTCATAAAAAAGAGCTTCCAATTCTTTATCATCAATTTCATATATATATATTCCCTTACTTACCAAAGAATCATAAATCTTTCTTTTATAATACTTCAAATCATAATATTGTCCGTTGAGTGTTTCATAGTACATTCCATTAATTTTAAGAAAAAGATGGTTTCTCGTAAAAACAATTTTTACGTCCGTACCAAAAGCAAGTAAAATCGAATAATAAATTATACACAAATTCTTGCAATCAATCTTATGCATTTTCAATGATTGACATAAAGTAAAGTTATTATTTTCAATTTTGTAATTGCATTTAAAATAATCATGTAATCTTGCAAGAAGTTTATCCGTGGAAAAAATATCACGAACAAGAAAGAATATTCGTTCATATTCTCTTTCGGCATCATTAGTTTGCATTAATAACTCAGTCTGCTCTTTTTTTATGAAATAAAAAGCTATATGTTTACTCGGATTATTATTAATCAATTTACATTTTTTATAATGCAAACAAGAAAAGAACAAAAAAAGAATAAGAAATCCCCGAAGAATAACAAATCTTCGGGGAGAGTTTAAGTTAGTATTATTCATCTTAATAAAATCATTTTGCCGACTTTTACGCTGTCCTTTACTCTAAGGATATAGAAATATGTACCCGAGCCGATATTATCTGAAGGATTCCAGACTACATTGTATTTACCGGCAGTATGAAAGCTATTATTTAATAAAGTTGCTACTTTCTCACCCATTATATTATAAACGGAAAGTTCGACTTTTGATGGTTTATGAATGGAAAATACTATTTTTGTTGAAGGATTAAAGGGATTGGGATAATTCCCCAAAAGTTCGAAAGAAGTTTTAATGTCATTGGTATTTTCATTTATATCCGTATTTTGAGTATTAACAATGAAACCGGCATTATCCAAAAAGGTCCAACCTTTTATCCAGAGTTCTTTACCGAAAGCACCTTTGAAATTTACTTTTTCAAAAAATCCGTCTTCGGGATATTCCGTAAGATTTTCAAAAGCAGGAGAATTATTGGAGGGTCTGGGGTCTAACATTTTGTTATTTATTCTGCTAATAGACTTCAATAGGGGATCTTCTAAGACATTATTCATAGCAAGCAAGGAATCCTTAATCCATTCTTTGTTATGAGCAATAGTAAGCCAATCATTACCTTTTCCGAAATTCCACCAAATATTATTTTTAATTAATAAATCTCCGCATTCGAGTCTTTCCCTACTGTCTGCGCCGCTTTCCAAATCCTCAATATCTATACCGATACCGGCAAAATCAGTAAAAATAGAATTACAATAACATCCGCCGGAATTATCTCTGATTTTTAAAGTCATATTATCAAGATTTGAAGAATTAACGCCCGAACCTATAAAAGTTGCATTAAAAAATGTAAATTTCGCATAAGGAGTTCCGTCTTCGGGTTCTGTTCCGCCATCGTGTTCACCTGCTCTGTCGCCGAAATCAGGAGATTGAAGGACAAACAAAAATTGTCCTTTACCTCTGAAGCCTTCGTCAGTATCAAAATTATCATCCTTATTATATGCAAGGACAATATGTTTTAAACACACAGTACCGCCGAAAAATTCCATTCCGTCATCATTATTCCCGAAAACTTCGACATAATCGACAACCGTACTGTCACCTACGGCACCGAAAGTAATTCCGTTGATTTCATTACCGGCACCTATGTCAGTTCCGCCATATCGAACGGATACATAACGTAAAATACCGGAATTATCATGGTCATTATTACCTCCGTAAGCTCCTCGAGGTTCTGTCTCTGGAATACCTTCGATATGTCCTTCACCTGCGGCTGTATTTATCCTTGCTCTACCCAAAAGAATGAGCCCGCCCCATAATCCACTTGCATCCAAAGGAATATCGTCCGGTTTTGTCAAATCATCAGCTTCTGCAGTAAAAATTATGGGTTTTTCCCGTGTGCCTTCCGCATAAATTTTCGCACCTCTCGCTATTATCAATGCACTTGCATTCTCTCCCTGCCCGGGTTTGCCCTTTATTACAGTTCCGGCTTCTATCTTCAAAACTGCTCCGCTATCAACAAATACAAATCCGTTCAGGTGATAAACATTATCCGATGTCCAAAGCACAGTATCACCGGTCTTAATATCATCGTCAAAAACCTGAATATCAGCGGCAAATAGTAAATCAATAAATAAAAACAGTACAAGAAAAATACGATAAAACATAGTTTTTTCCTCCTTTTAACGGTTATTTTACTTCATAGGACAAGGCAAAAGAAATATTTCGGCCGATACCGTATTTTCGGTAGATATATTTCTTGCCTTTAAAATCATAAATCTTACTTTTTCGAGAATTCAATATGTTACCGAATGCCAATTTTATCTTCAAATTGCGAAAAATCTTCTTGGAAAAACTTGCATCCAATCTTTCAAAAGGTTCCTCGAAAATATCGGGCGTCCCCCCCATACTGATTTCACTCAATTTTTTACCTGTCATATAGTAATGAATTCCAAAAACAAAATTTTCTTTCCGTGAAGAATAAGATAAATCAAGATTAATAATATAAGGAGCCTGTCCCTGTAAGGGTCTGTATCGCAAAGCATTTTTATCGGTTGCCTTTATTATCAGATACTCCTCGTCCGGTATCTTTACACGCGAAGATATTAATGTAAAATTCCCGCTTATGTAAAGATTATCAACAAAAAATTTCAGCGATTTCCTAAATTCAAATTCTATGCCCCAAACCCCTGCATTATCCACATTCTTATATTGTACTTGCCCGTTTATGTTCAAAATCACTTTCTCTATGGGATTCATAAACTTTTTATTATATAAAGACAATGATAAAAACTCCCCTGCGGGAAAAAAACTCTCAAATCGTAAATCGTAATTATATATCAAGGTTCTGTCCAACTCAGGATTTCCTATGAAAATATAATCCCCTACAAAATCAAATGAAGCATAAGGTGATAATTCACGCATATTAGGTCTTGCAATTGTTCTGCTTGTTGCAAATTTTAATTTCATTGTATTATTCAGGTTATAAACCAAACTCAAAGAAGGTAAAAAATCCTTTTGCGAAATCTCTCCCTTTTCTTTCAATGTATCCAACGAAACAACTTCCGTATTGGTCCGTTCAAAACGAACACCCGTTATTAAAGACATATTATGTAATATGTTGCCATTAACCAAAAAATACATTGCATTGATTATTTCTTTACCATTATAAGAACTGCTTTTTTGTGTATTATCAACCAGATAATTACCGAATCTAAAAAAATTATCAGTACTTTTATCGTAAAGTATGCCCATATTGGAATGAGAAAAGAACTCATCGGGATTACCGTTATATCTTATACAATCCTGACGCACTTCATATCTTTGTTCTCTGAATTTTCTATTCCTTCGGGAAAGATTAAGACCAAATTTGACATCAAGATTATAAAAAACATCGGGGATTTTGAAATCTAACTTCCCTGAGATAAAATCCTCTTTCATATTTCGGAAATAATGAGTGGGATAAGGATATAAACTCGGATGGATAAAAAATACGGTATCCTTGTCCCGTATAACAAAATCATTACTGAAAAATCTCGTGTCAGGCTCATTGTTAGTAGAGGAATTAAAGGCAATCTTCCAATCCAAACGCGACTTTCTAAGGGATTTCAAGAAATGTTCTCCGCTTAAAATATGAGAAAGGATTTCTCTTTTTTGATATTTAATAGTACGTGTCTCAAAAATACCTGTTTGCAAATCTTCGGGATATTCACCCTTCTGATACCTCGAAAGTAAGGATGCATTACGATTATACATAAAATTATATGCAATCTGCCCGGTACCGGAAAAATTTAAAGCAAAATTACCCACTGTCCCCAATTCAACATTTTCCGTACTTTTCGTATCATCGAACAAATAATTTTTCGTAAGAGAATTAGTATGTTCCCTATTCCCTGTTAAGACATAACTACCGGTTTTACCATGCCTGTAAAAGGATGCGTTCCGCGAATAATTGATTCCCAATAAAAATCCCAACTTTTTCTTACCAAGATTAAGCTTATTCCCCACTGTAAATGAATTGGAAAATTGTATAGGAGCCGAAGTACTATTCAAAAACATAGGGCTTGACAATATATGAGAGACTTTATCAAGTTTTAATGCAATATCCTTATCCGTATAAGCATAGCCTATTTGAGGAAAAGAAGTTAATGATTGTAATTCCTTGGGTAAAACTTTTATTCCGGAAAAATCTCCGGTAAGATTCAATTTCTCATTCTTTACGGATAAAAAATCTTTGGCACCGTAAAGTACGGAATTGTACTTTACGGATGAAGCAAATCGTACTACCATTGTTTCGGGGAATTTTTTCGAAGTTATATCTATTTGACCTGCGGCAAAATCTCCGGGCAAATCGGGAGTTACTGTTTTTATGGCTTTTATATTATCAATGAAATCCGAAGGAAACAAATCAAAATTAACGGAATTCTTATCCGGATCAGCAGAAGGCAACTTTATACCGTTTAGACTTGCAATACAATACCTTCCTCCCACGCCTCGTATATAAACATATTTGCTGTCTTCTGTCAAAACCCCAGTAATCTTCTCTACCGCAGATGCCGCATTCCCGCTGCAAGTCCTTGCCATTGTCTCAGAACTCACCGCATCGTCGAAACGTAACGAATTCTTCCTATCAAATACAACACCGGCATCACTATTCTGTAAAACCGTCGCCTCAATAACCACCTCTTCACCCTTTATACTCTCTTCTTCCAAATAAATAGTAAAATCAAAAATCTCACCCGAATCTTTTATATGTATATTTTTTATAATATAGTCCTTATAGCCTATAAACCTAAATGCCAAATCATAAGTCCCTGAAGGAATCTTTTTTATTATAAAATACCCATCAATATCGGAAGCGCAACCTAATTCCGTACCTTGCAAAAGAATATTTACCCCAATCATAGGCTCCTTTGAAAGTTTATCTAATACACGCCCCTTAATAATTCCTGCCATACTCGACAAATAAAATATAAAAACCATAATAACAGAAAAAATTAATAACTTTTTTCCGAATGTCATAAATTCCTCCTTTTTG
>Ga0164318_10001099_pt1 | contig 23291 bp, 23 predicted proteins | sample GuaBasSedimGuay9_FD_113734 | JGI IMG/M metagenome (GOLD analysis project Ga0164318, IMG submission 113734) | Subseafloor sediment microbial communities from Guaymas Basin, Gulf of California, Mexico - Guay9, Core 4571-4, 0-3 cm | ecosystem: Environmental > Aquatic > Marine > Hydrothermal vents... | reverse complement strand
TATTGCCACAGCAGCCTACGGCACGCCAATGGCAGAAGAAGTGAAAACACTCAGTAGATTCAGAGACAAATATTTACTGACAAATTATTGTGGAAAAACATTTGTAAGATTGTATTATAAATACAGTCCGAAAATGGCAGATTATATCAGTCAGAAATTTGGCTTTAGAGCAATGGTAAGGATGATATTAAAACCGTTGATGAGTATAAAGTAAATTATAATGTAGGGGCGGATCCCTGTATCCGCCCGTGACAATAATTAAAAATTAGATATAATATTTTATGCCCTTGATTTGTAAATTACAACGTAGGGGTTTGATTTATCAAACCCGTGATAATTATAAACAGGGTACAGGTAACAGTGGTTCAGGGAACAAAAGTCAGAGTCGTTTTTGTTTTTTCCTGTACCCTGTGCCCTGCTCCCTGTGCCCTAATTATAATTTATATGAAAATTTTTTTTAAACATAAATTAGCTCTATCCGGAGCATTGATTATTTTACTAATGAATGTTTTGGCTATTTTCGCGCCGCTTTTAAGCTCAACGCATCCTGAGGATATTGATGTGGGAAGCTATCTTTTGCCGCCTTGTTTGGCTCATCCTTTAGGCACTGACCAATTAGGCAGAGATTTGTTCGCGCGCCTTGCTTATGGCGCAAGGATTTCTTTGATGGTGGGTTTTATTGCTGTTGGTATCTCAGTGTCAATCGGCCTTTTATTTGGCGCTTTATCCGGTTATTATGGCGGTGCGGTTGATTTGTTAATTATGCGTTTTGTAGATATAATGCTTTGTTTCCCCACATTTTTTTTGATTCTGGCAGTTGTAAGTATGCTGGAATCAAATATAGTAGTGATTATGGCAGTAATTGGGCTGACCAGCTGGATGGGAGTAGCACGGCTTGTGCGTGCTGAGATTTTGAGTTTAAAACAAAGAGATTTTGTGTCTGCAGCTAAGGCAAGCGGAGTTTCTGATTGTAAAATTATTTTGCGTCATTTGGTGCCTAATGCAATGGGGCCGGTATTTGTCAGCGCTACTTTAGGGATTGCAGCTGCAATTTTAACAGAATCGAGTTTGAGTTTTTTAGGCATAGGAATTCAGCCGCCAGTTCCAAGCTGGGGAAATATTCTTATGGATGCAAAGTCTTGTTTAGGGATTGCCTGGTGGATGACATTATTCCCGGGGATGTTAATTTTTATTACTGTATTAGGATATAATTTTTTAGGTGAGGGCTTAAGGGATTTGTTGCTGCGCAGAGAGCAGGAAGGGTAATCAGATAAATAATTTATCTAACACGCATTTAAAAAAGAATGGTAATCAGCCTTTACTAAAAGTTGAAGATTTAAAGGTTTGTTTATTTAAAACAGATAAATCTGTACCCATAGTTAATGGCCTTTCTTTTTCGATAAATAGTAACTCTGTGCTTGGCATTGTTGGAGAATCCGGATGCGGAAAAACAATGACTGGCTTATCTTTAACCAATCTTTTGCCTGATTCAAAACTTAAAATTGAGTCAGGTAAAATTATTTTTGCAGGGGAAGACATCGTAAGCTTAGATGAGGCACAGTTAAGGGCATTGCGCGGCAAAGAGATTGCTTATGTTTTTCAGGAACCTGCAACAGCCCTAAATCCTGTTTTAACTATAGGTGAACAGATTAGAGAAGTTGTTAAATTACATTGTAAGCATATTCCCAAAGATGCAATTAACGGGTTTATCATAGAGCATTTAGAGGATGTTGGAATACATCTTGCCAATGAAAAATTAAATGTGTATGCGCATCAATTATCTGGAGGGGAAAAACAGCGAATAATGCTTTGTATGGCAGTAATTGCGCGGCCTAAATTATTAATTGCTGATGAGCCTACAACAGCAGTTGATGTTACGATTCAGTCTCAGATAATTAAGCTTTTGCATAAATTAAAAAAAGAATATGGCTTATCAATTTTCTTAATTAGTCATAATTTGGCTGTGGTTGCTGATTTGTCTGATTATATAGGAGTAATGTATGCTGGCAGAATTGTAGAATTCGCAAAAGCGGGGATTGTGTTAGAAAAACCGCTGCATCCTTATACTCAGGGGCTTTTAAATTGTTTGCCTGAATTACAAACAGGCCGGGGATTTAAATCAATCAATGGCGAGGTGCCTAAGTTTGACAATTTGCCATCAGGTTGCAGCTTTTCTCCACGCTGCGTTAAAGCTCAAAAGAGGTGTTTTCTTAAGATGCCGCCAATGTTTAAAACTGCGTTGAATCAGGAGGTACGTTGTTGGCTATACTCAGGCTCGTAAATATAAGTAAGTCTTATGAAAATAAAGCACGTGTTTTTAGCGCAAAAGTACGCAAAGTTGAGGCTGTAAAATCTGTGTCTTTTTCTATAAAACAGGGCGAGACTTTAGGGTTAGTTGGAGAATCAGGCTGTGGTAAATCTACTTTATCTAAACTGATTGTTAAATTGCTTCAGCCTGATAGTGGAGATATTTTTTTTAAAAATATTAATATTACACAATTAAAAGAAAAAAAATTTCGTAGTTTGCGGAGAAAAATTCAGATAGTTTTTCAGGATCCTTATGCCAGCCTTTCTCCGCGTTTAAAAGTTAAAGAAATTATCGCGGAGCCTCTATCCGCGTTTAATTATGAGAAACAATATATTTTAAAAAGAATTCAGGAGATAATTACGCAGGTTGGTTTAAATTCAGGACATTTGGAAGCGTTTCCGCATCAGTTAAGCGGCGGACAGCGGCAGAGAGTAGGCATTGCCAGGGCATTAACATCGTTTCCTGAATTAGTTATTCTTGATGAACCTGTTTCTTCTCTGGATTTATCTACGCAGGCGCAAATTTTGAATTTATTAGTTTCTTTACAAAATATTTATAAATTGACATATCTTTTTATTTCGCATGATTTAAGTGTTGTGCGTTGTATGAGCGATAGAGTAGCAGTTATGTACCGCGGAACTATTGTTGAACAGGCAGAGGCCAGTCAAATTTATGAATGGCCAGTACATCCATATACTAAAAAATTGCTTTTAAGTAAATGTTGGCTCAGAACAGCTCAAAAATAACTTGATAAGGAAATTTTTTTTAAATAAACGATTTGTAATGGGGGATAGAATAGGTATTTTTTTTTAATATTGTTTGAGTATAACTTTGTTCTGAGGCTTGTGACTGTGTGTCTTGGAATTGAAAGTTCTATGCCTTTGTATAAGTGGATTCCCGCTAAAAGATTGCGGGAATGACAAGCGAGGCAGGAATTTAATTTGTAATGTGTGTTGTTTTTTAGTATTTTTAAGTTTTTAACATGGTGACGTTTTGGCATGGTAATTTAAATGAAGTATTCAGGCTAAAAGGGTTTCTTATCTAATGCAAAAAGTAATTTCTGAAATTATTGCGAATAATAATATACGGGAAAAGCAAATTCTTTCGCAGTATGCTTGCCAGAGTATTGCGGGCTTAAGATTTTCTGTGGATCAGGAAAAATTATCCAGACAGGGAAATATTAGGCAGGTGTTTTTTCAGGATACAGACAGGATTATCCATTCTTCGGCTTATTCAAGGTATATTGATAAAACTCAAGTGTTTTCTTTATTCAAAAATGACCATATTACGCATAGGGTTTTACATGTGCAGTTTGTTTCTAAAATTGCCAGGGTTATTGGCAGATCATTAAAATTAAATGAAGATTTAATTGAAGCAATTTCTCTGGGGCATGATTTAGGCCACGCGCCTTTTGGCCATGATGGAGAGGGGATCCTTAATGAAATTTGTAAAAAAGAAAAAATAGGATATTTTTGCCATAATGCCCAGAGTGTAAAAGTTTTGCAGGAAATAGAAAAACAGGGTAATGGCCTAAATTTGTCGCTGCAGGTTTTAGATGGAATTTTAGCGCATAATGGTGAAATAGTCGGCCAAGAATATATGCACTGTAAACATAAAAACTGGGATAAATTCCATCAGGAATATGAGAGTTGTTTTAAAATAAAAGATTATAGCTTAAAAATTGTGCCAATGACATTGGAAGCTTGTGTGGTCAGAATTGCTGATGTTTTAGCGTATCTTGGCCGGGATATTGAGGATGCAATTGTTGTGAAACTGCTGAACAGGGAACAAATACCTGAATCTGTGGTAAAAGTGATTGGCAATACTAATGATAAAATAATTAATACTTTAGTTATGGATTTAATTGTGAATAGTTATGCCAGAGGCTATCTTATGTTTAGCAAGGAAAAGTTTACTGCTTTAAAGGAATTAATGCGTTTTAACTATAAATATATTTATGATAATCCGCGGATAAAAACAGAACAATTAAAAATTAGCGGGATGTTTACTCAATTGTTTGACTGTTTTTTAGAAGATTTAAAAAATGAAAATAAAAATTCCGCGATCTATAAATATTTTCTTAAAAAACCGCACAAAGATTATAGCCGTAAAAATCCGCCGCAAAGAATAGTAGTTGATTTCTTATCAGGAATGACTGACAGCTTTTTTTTAAATATGTATAAAAAGCATTTTTTGCCGGAAAGTTATGGGTATGCCATTTCATAATTAAATGTAATCGGTGAGAAGCTGTGAAATAATACCCCCTTATTTTTTTTCGCGTTTTTTCTCCGACGAGACACAAAGTTGAACATGCGAAAAACGGTGATTATTTCACAGCTTCTCACCGATTACATTTAAATTGAGATTTCAATTGCTAAGTATGGTGTTATGGTCTGTTGAGGTATTAACAACGATTCTGTTGAAAATGAGTTAAATCGCACTATTGGTTTAGCTTCAGGTAAATTGATTTTTGTCTGATACATTCCGCTAAAGTCATCTATTTGTATTATTTCACCCAATCTTACGTTGTGGTTTCCCTCCTGTATTACTGTTCTAAATAAACTGCCTCCTACAGATAAGAGCAGCTTGTTTTCAAAACCATAAGGCTGATTGTTTTGAAATATTAAGGTTCCCGAAGCTGGCAATATACTTTCAGATTCAACTTTTTTATTGTAAATTGGTTCTATTTTTCCGCTATGTATGGTTAATATTTTGTAAATTTCATTTAACACCGTTTCTTTATTGTTTTTTTGAGGTGTAGCGTGCTTCTGGTTTTCAAGCTGTACAAACAGTTGTGCTAATTTTTGTTTTGCGGCGAGTAATTTTTGAGTTGGAGCGTTTAATTCAGTTTGTAATGCAGACAATTCATCTTTTTGTTCTATAGAGATTTTGTCTAGTTTCATTTTTTGTCTTTTTGCTGCAGTGGCTGTAATCATTTCTATTTTTAACTCATCATCTATTTCTTGTCGTTGAGCATTTAGCCTTTGTTCTAAGTCTGCGTTTTTTCGGCGGTTAGTTTTTTTATCATCAACCATTTGCAAATAGTTTTCTACTTCCCATTCAGCTTTTTCATCTGCTGATTGCTTGCGATAACCTGTGTCAAAAGATTCCCCAAAGCTTGCTTCTTGTAAACTTAGGCGCGGCGAGAGGTGTTTTTGTTCTGCGGACACTTTGCTCAACATATCTAGGGCATTTAAAGATAGAGGTATATTTAATGTAGAAAAACTCCAGATAGCGATTAAGCAGATTGAATTTAAAAATAATTTCTTATACATTTTATTGTCTCCTTTTTTAATAAATATAACTTATTCCTATAATATAAACACATAAAAAGTATACCTGATATTTTATATTTGCGCAAGTGGCAAAAATGAAAATAAAGTAATTGGTGCCTGAAGCGGGGACATCATAAATTTATTCTTTGAACATAATTGAATTTTTCAAAGTAGATTCCCGCTAAAAGATTGCGGGAATGACAAGAAATGGAGAGATGATAAACGACAGCATGGATCGCCCTATACTATCATTCCCTGCATAGCAGGACAGATGCCCGCAATGCTTTTAGGGGGAATTTATTACTAAAAATTGAATTATGTTAAAATGATAAGTTTATGATGTCTCCGCTTTAGTCACCGGTTACAGCCCTGCGGGTAAATATTTTATATAAAACATAAAATATTTAGATTAGAAGCTTATTTGTTTTTTATTCTGATTTCTAACTTCTGACTTCTGGATTCTTTTTGAAACAAGAACAAGACGAATGAAAGGGTAAAAAATCGAAAAGTAACCCACAGATTCTGTAAAAGAGCAATATTTTGATGTTTTGGCATAGGTTTTGCTTAACTTAAAATGTATTGATTTTTAGCCTGTATATTTCATAGCCCAAAAAATTGGGTTATGAAATGGCATAACCCTGATATCAGAGATAAATTAAGACGCAATTTATCTCATCAGCCCTACGGGTGAATATTTCGTAACTAATATAAAATATTCAGGTTAGGTATGTTTGGTCATTTTAAAGAAAGGTAGAAGGTGTGATGGAAAAATCTATATTAAAAGAGGAAAAATTTGAAGTAAATTTTTTGTCACAAAGGTTGAATGAATTGTTTGTTAAGGAAAATATTGCCGGATTAATTGTAAAACATTCTCATGATTTAGCGAAAAAGGAATTAAAGAAGAGGCAGCGCAGATGAATCGTGCGATTGAAATTTCAGCTCAGGGTATGCAGGCATTAGCGTTAAGGCAGGAGGTAATTTCAAATAATCTGGCTAACGCGGATACCGCGGGTTTTAAAAGTGATATTTTGTGTTTTAAAGCTTTTCCCAGCGTGTTTAGTAAAGTAATTGGAGAGACTAAGGCTGGAGTTTCCATTGATAGTGTCGCGTCCAGATTTAAGCAGGGAGCGTTAATAAATACAGGAGATAAGTTTGACCTTGCTTTAGAGGGGGCCGGTTTTTTTGCAGTACAGACTCCTGATGGGACAAAATATACTCGCAGTGGAGATTTTGTGCTTGATGATAATGGCAGGTTGTGTAGTCAGCAGGGATTTGCCGTGTTAGGTGAAGGCGGGGCAATTAATATTTTAGGCCAGGATGTGGAAATAAATTCTATAGGAGAGATAATTGTTGACGGAGCGTTAGTAAATAAAGTAAAGGTAGTTGATTTTGCTAATCCGAACGCTTTAAAAAAATATGGGAATTGTTTATTTGAGCCTGTAGATGAAAATGTCAGCGTTCAGCCTGCTTCAGCTGATACAAAGGTAGTATCTGGTTTTGTTGAGTCTTCAGGAGTGAATATGATGCAGGAAATGGTGCAGATGCTGGAAACCTTAAGAACTTATCAGACTCTTTCCAGAGTGGTTCTGGCACAAGATGAAGTTCAAAATAAAACAGTAAATCAAGTAGGTAAGGCAAGGTAATATACTCAAACGTAATAGGTTTGCAATTTTATGACGTTCCCCTGCACTGCATCTTGAAACGTTCTTCATTCGCCAAACCTCAACGCAGCGAGCTGCGCCTGCGGTTTGTCTCAATCAGAACGTTCCAATCTACAGCACAGGGAAACGCTTAAATTTTACAAACTTATTACGTTTGAGTATAAACAGGGAGATTAATTATGATTAGAGGTTTATGGTCAGCTGCTTCAGGAATGCAGGCACAGCAAATGAATATTGATGTTGTGGCAAATAACCTGGCAAATGTAAATACTACAGGGTTTAAGAAGTCAAGGGTGAATTTTCAGGATTTACTTTATAGCACAATTAAAGCTGCAGGCACGGAAGTGGCAACTGGTTTGCAAATACCTACAGGCATTCAGGTGGGCAATGGATCACGCACAGTAGCTACACAAAAAATATTCTCACAAGGTGATTATATGCAAACAGAAAATCCCCTGGATTTAATTATTGAAGGCGATGGTTTTTTTCAGGTGTTAAAACCTGACGGCGCTGTTGCTTATTCCAGGGATGGAGCGTTTAAAGTTGATTCTGAGGGTAAAGTAGTTAATTCTGATGGGTTTGTTTTGCAGCCTGAAATTGTTCTGCCCAGCGATGCTACAGATTTGAATGTGGGTATTGACGGCACAGTAACTGTACTTTTAGCAGGAGACTCTACAGCGCAAAATCTTGGTTCTATAGAGCTGGTAAAATTTATCAATCCTGCTGGGCTAAAAAGTATTGGCAAAAATTTGTATGAAGTTACCGGCGCTTCAGGCGACCCTGTTTCCGGTATGCCTGGAGAAGATGGCTTAGGCACAATAGCAACAGGTTTTTTGGAAATGTCTAATGTGAAAGTTGTAGAGGAAATGGTAAATATGATTGTGGCGCAAAGGGCTTATGAGATAAATGCTAAAGCTATTCAGGCTACAGATGATATGCTTCAGCAGGCAAATAGAATTAAAAGGTAAATAAGTAAAATGAGACGATATTTTTTTATAACAGCTTTGTTTGCGGGGGTTCAATTAGTTGCTGCTGGTTTTGTTTTTGCCTTGGATTTGCCTGTTTTCAGTTTATTGGAGCAGGCGCAGGTTAGTGGGGTAAAAATTTTAGTTGAAGATGTAGCGCGAATAAACGGTATGGATAATCCTCAGCAGCTGCGCAATGTTATGGGTGTTGAAATTGGCAAAGCTGCAATGCCGGGCAGGCAAAGAGAAATAAATTTAGATTATCTTAAAATTAAATTAAGGGAAAATGGCATTAATCCTGAAGCTTATGTTTTTAAAGGTTCACAAAGAGTGGTTGTGAATACTAGCTATAAACTGATTTCCGGCAGAGAAATTTTTGCAGAAGCTAAGCAATATGTGCTTAAAGTTATGCCGTGGGCAGAGGCAGATGTGGTAATTGAAGCGGGCAGGATGCCTAAAGATGTGTTTGTCGCGGATACAGAGACTTCTATTGAGATTTATGCGCGTCCTGGCATAAAATTTCAGGGTAGGATGCTGCTTAACGCGAAAATACGCCAGAATTTAATAGTTTGCGCAAAAGTGCCTGTGTGTTTGAATTTAAAAAGGTTTGGGGATGTTTTAGTGTCTCAACGCAGGTTTGAAAAAGGGGAATTAATTGCGCAGGATGCTGTTTATGTGCGCAGGGATGAGATTAGTAACCAGAGAAGTAATGTTTTAAGCCGAGTACAAGATGTTGTAGGCAAACAGGCAAGAAGGTTGATCAGGCCTGAGCAGATTATCTGCGCGAATATGGTGCAAAAACAGTGGTTAGTTAAGAGGAATTATCCAGTAACAATTTTAATTGAAACTCAGGCAATGAAGGTTACTGCTAAAGGCTGTGTGTGTGAAAATGGAGCTAAGGGAGAAATGGTCAGAGTAAAAAATATTGTTTCTAAAAAGGACGTTTATGCTCAAGTGATTAGTAGTTCTTTGGTGCGTGTGCCTATGGGGAGAGAATAATGGGGATAAAAGTAACCCTGGCAATGTTGTTAATGTTTTGCTTTATAAATCAGGATTCTGTTTATGCGGTTTCTTTGTGGCAGGCAGAAAACGCTCAGAGCGCTTCTTTTTTTGTGGATCATAAAGCAAGGCAGATTGATGATATTATTACTGTGCTGATTAGTGAAAATTCCAGTGCAAGCAGGACAGCAAGCACTAAAACAGGGCGTTCTTCACAAGTTGAAGACAAAATTGAACAATGGTTTACAGTTAATGGGCTGCGTAATGTTTTTAAAGGTTTGCTGGGCAAAGGTACTGATGTGCAGTCAGATCCGGCAAATTCAAGTATTTTACCGCAAATAAAACTAAGCGCAAAAAAGGATTTTCAGGGATCAGGTACAACTTCACGCAATGATAAGTTTAAAGCCAGAATTACATGCAAAGTTGTCGATGTTTTGCCCAATAATAATTTAGTAATTGAAGGCAAACAAAATGTTTCAGTTAATGCTGAGGAGCAGATTATTGTTTTAAATGGCGTTGTGCGTTCTGAGGATGTTAGCGCTGGAAATATCGTTTACTCATATAATGTGGCAGATGCAAAAATTTCCTATCTTGGCAAAGGGCCTATAGGAGATAAACAGAAAAGAGGGTTCTTGGAATGGTTTGGAGACACAATATGGCCGTTTTAAAACAAACACAGAAATATATTATTTTTTTTCTGATAAATTTAGTTTTTTGTTTAAATATAACTATGCCCGCGCAAGCTGCGGTAAGGCTTAAAGATATCGCGCATATTCAGGGGGTCAGGGGAAATCAGTTAATTGGTTATGGCTTAATTGTGGGATTAAATGGCACTGGAGATGGCAATTCTGCAGGTTTTACTTTTCAATCTATTGTAAGTATGTTGGAAAAATTAGGCATAACAGTTTCTAAAAATGATATTTCAGTTAAAAATGTGGCTGCAGTGATTGTTACTGCTGAATTGCCTCCTTTTGTCAGAACAGGAAGCAGAATTGACTGCACAGTTTCTTCTCTTGGCAATTGTACAGATTTGCAGGGCGGAACATTACTGATGACACCGCTTTCCGGGGCAGACAAAAAAGTATATGCAGTGGCTCAGGGGCCTGTTTCTATCGGCGGGTTTAACGCAGGAGGAAAGGGTAAGGCAAGTGTGCAGAAAAATCATCCTACCGTGGGCAGGATACCGCAGGGGGCATTAATTGAAAGAGAAGTGCCAATGAATTTTGTGCGCAACAATACTCTGGAAGTTACTTTAAAAAGCGCTGATTTTACTACTTGCAGCAGGCTTGTGGACGCAGTGAACCAGGAGTTCGACGGGCATATTGCTTTAGCCAATGACGGGGGTTCTTTATCTGTGCAAATACCGCAGGATTATCTAGAAAATGTAATCAGCCTGATTGCTAGATTGGAAAAAATAGAGGTTGTTCCGGATATGGTTGCTAAAGTAGTAATTAATGAAAGAACTGGCACTATTGTTGCGGGAGAGAATGTTAGGATTTCTACTATAGTAGTAGCACATGGAAATTTGAATATTGAAATTAAGCCAGCGTCTTCGGTATCGCAGGCAAAGCCGTTTGCTCAAGGAGGCGTTACCGTGATTACAGAACAGGCGCAGGCAGAAGTGAGCGAAGATAAAGCTCCTTTAGTGCTGATGAGTGAAGGAATAAATATTGGCGAAGTAGCTAATGCTTTAAATGAATTAGGAGTTACTCCGCGTGATATGATTGCGATTTTTCAGGCAATTAAGCAGGCAGGGGCATTGCAAGCTGACTTGGTGATTATTTAACTTGATATAGTAGGAATTTTCTTTTTAAGTTATTTAATTTTAGATGGTTGCAAAAAAGAAGCTGAGTTAGATTGAATTTTGCTTAAGTGGATTCCCGCTAAAAAATTGCGGGAATGACAAAAATGGGAATGCTAACAAAGCTAATATGATTGATTATAGAATACTCTACAGTGTCATTCCCCGCTTGCAGGGGATTTAATTTATCCCTGCAAACCTATTACGTTTGAGTATAAGGATAGGAAAAACAGATGGAAACTAATATTATCAGTAAAAATATGCATCAAATTCAAAAATATAATATTGATACTTTAGGCTGCGCGTATAATCAGAAACTTAAAAAAACTTGTGATGATTTTGAAGCTGTATTTATAAATAATTTATTACATACAATGCGCCAAACTGTACAGAAAAGTGAACTCTTCGGCGGAGCGCAGGGAGAAGAAATTTTTCAGGATTTACAGGATAGTGCGATATCAAAAGAAATGGCTAAAACTAATCAGATGGGACTTTCGCAAATGCTGTATCAACAGCTTTGCCGTTAAAAAATCTAAAAATATTGAGAGGGTACAATGATTGATCGGGAAATAAAAGTATTATTAAATTTAATTACGCAGCAAGTTTGTTGTTATAAAAAGTTGCTGGATTTAACAAACGAAGAAAAAAAACATTTAGTCCACAGAGATTTAACTGCGGTAAATGGTATTTTAAAAGATAAAGAAGCAGTTTTGGATGAAATTAATGAAATAGAAATTTCCCGTAAAGCTTGTATTAAACGTTTGTCAGTTTGTTTTAACCTTCAGCCAAATGTGCTTTCTTTGCATAAATTATCCGCGTTAGTTTCTGATTCGTTTGGCGCTGGCTTGCAAAAAATACGTAATGAATTGTTGTCTGTATCAGGTTCTTTGCGCAAGGCAAATACAGATAATTTAGTTTTAAATAATAGTTTGTTGATGCAGACAAAAGAAGAAATTAGAACTTTTTCAGGACTTGGCAAACAGCAAATTAGCTATAACAGGTATGGTGTAATGCAGGAATATAATCAACAGGTTTGCGCTGGCCATAGCTAATTAAAAAAAAGGGGTGATTTAAAAATGGGAATTGCAGGTTTTAATATTGGTGCAAGGGCTTTGCAGGCATATCAAATTGCAATGCAGATTACAGGCAACAATATTGCTAATGCTGATACTGAAGGCTATTCCAGACAAAAAACTACGTTTACAGCAACACAGCCTACTGTATATGCTTATGGCGCTGTAGGCACTGGAGTCGAAGTTGGAGATATTAGCAGGATCAGGGATTCTTATCTTGATTTGCAAATGTATAGAGAAAGATCTGCAATGTATAAATGGCAGGAAAAACAAGATATGCTCAAGCAAGTGGAGCTTTATTTTAATGAACCTTCAGACGCGGGATTAAGCAATTTGATGGCTTCCTTTTGGAATAGCTGGTATGCATTGGCTAATAATCCTGAGGACCAGACTAACCGTGTATCTTTAATTCAACAGAGTTTACAATTTAGTAGTACTATTAATGATATTGATTCTAAACTAAATCAATTGAGGCTGAATTTAGATGAAGAAATAGAAAATAAAGTGAGTTATATCAACAGTTTATCTACGCAAATAGCCCAGCTTAATAATCAAATTGTCAGCCGTGAAGCAGATGGTAATAAAGCTAATGATTTGCGTGATAAAAGGGGGATTTTGCTTCAGGAATTTGCCCAGTTAACAGATTTTACCTATAATGAACAAAAAAATGGCGCGTGTTCAATATTTATTGCAGGTAGAGCTTTAGTCTGGAACAGTGATGTGGTTGAATTGAAAACTGAGACTAATCCGCAAAACGAGTTGTCATTAGCAGATATTAAATGGGTTGACACAGACGAAATTTTAACGATTTCCAGCGGATCTATTGGAGGCCTGTTGTATGCAAGAGATACAATAATTCCCGAATATGCGGATAATCTTGACACAATGTGTAATACTTTAATTAAAGAAGTAAATGAATTGCACTTAAGCGGGCATGGCTTAACAGAGCTTACAAGTTTAGTCTCAGATAACGCGGTAGACGATGCTGATACAGCTTTAGTTTCTGCCGGCTTGCCTTATACTCCGCAGGCTGGAACATTTACAATTAATGTTAAGGATGCTGCAGGTACAATTACTGCTACGTCAATTACAATAACTGCTGGCACAACATTAAACCAATTAGCTACGCAAATAGATGGTTTGGCTGATATATCAGCGACAGTTACATCTACAAATAAACTTAATTTAACTGCACCTAATGGAGTTACTTTTTCTAATGATACAACTAACTTACTGCTGGCTCTGGGGCTAAATACGTTTTTTAGCGGTAATGACGCTTCTAATATGACAGTAAATTCAGTGGTGCAGAATAATACATCTTTAATCGCTGCAGCGCAAAGTAGTAATCCTGGTGATAATAGCAATGCAAGAGCTATCGCAGCATTAAAAGACAGCTTAATTTTGGGTAACGGGACAAAAACAATTGATAATTATTATAACGCGGATATAATTGGCGGATTGGGTGTAGAATCAAATGAAGCAATGCGTATGTCTGATAATCAGGAATTAATTGTACAGCAATTAACCAATAGAATTGATGAAGTTTCAGGGGTTTCATTGGATGAGGAAATGACCAAATTAATTAAATACCAGCAATCTTATGAAGCTGCGGCTAAATATTTGGTCATAGTTCAGCAAATGCTTGATACATTGCTTAATGTTATTTAGCTTTATGCTTCATTAATAAATAATAAAATCTGTGGGTAAAAAAATAGAACCTGTAGGCCTGCCTGTCCAGCTTGCGGGGAATCTTTAATAAGTTACTATGAGGTAATATAATGAGAGTTACGCATAATACATTAAGTAGAAATTTATTAGTTAATTTAAATGATGTTTCAAATAAAATGCAGAAAATGCAGACTAAAATTTCTTCAGGCAAAAGGATAGAAAAACCTTCTGATGATCCTGTAGGTATTACTCAGTCTATGAATTTTAAAACTAATATCACGGAACTCGAGCAATACAGCGCGAATATTAGTGAAGCATTATATTGGCTTAAAAGTACAAGCTCTGTACTTTCTAATACAGAAGATGTATTATTTGAAATCAATGATCTTGGCAACCGGGGGGGCTCAGATTTAATGACTGAAGGGCAAAGGGGTGTTCTTGCTGACCAAATAGATCAGTATCTTGAGGATTTAGTTGACCTTGCAAACAGTAATGTCAGTGGAAAGTATATTTTGGGCGGCACACAAACTTTAACCGCGCCTTTTAGCGCTGTAAAAAATGCTGGCGGTACAATTACTAGTGTAACACCAAATCCGGAGGGTATTAACGGCGAGATAGAACGAGTAATTGGTAAAAATCAAACTATGGTTGTTAATTCAAAAGGTGATGAACTCTTTCAGCCTGTGGGAAAAGATATTTTTGCACAGGTTATTCAGTTAAGAGATGCGTTAAGGGAGCCTCAAGCTACTTTTGAAGCGTCTGAAGTTGAAACTTGTTTGGATAATCTGAACACTTCTTTGGAACGGGTAATTAATGAAAATTCTAATACAGGTACTAAAATATGCCGTTTAGATTTTATCGACCATAGGCTTGGCCTGGAAATTTTACAGGATACTGAAAAACTTTCTGATCTGCAGGATACTGATTACGCGGAAATACTAATTAAATATCAGGCGCAGGAAAATATTTATCAGATTGCTTTAAATATGGGGGCGCGTTTAATTCAAAATACGCTTTTAAATTATATTTAGGGGTTGCATAGTAAAGCTGTTTCGCTGTAGTTGTTGCTTTTAATCGTTCTTTGATTAACTTAATAGGTTCGACTGTATTTAATCCTTTCTTATTTATACTCAAACGTAATAAGTTTGTAATTTTATGACGTTGCATATTGAAACGTTTTTCTATCTCCAAATCTCAACGCAGCAAGCTGCGCCTACGGTTTGTCTTAGGTCAGAACGTTCCAATATAGGTCACAGGGAAACGCCTAAATTTTACAAACCAATTACGTTTGAGTATATATTAAAAAATAAATAAAAAAAAGCTAAAGTTTTTGGAAAATTTGCCGATAACAATAATAAGGCAAGTGAAAAAACAGAGTTTTTAAGTTATAAATAAAGAGAGGAGGAGTTGCTTAATAGAAATATTAGGACAATGGATCTTCAAAGGATAGTATCTCTATTCTTATTTACATAAATTTGCAGAAGATTCTGGAGAAAAGTGGAGGAAGCTTTTTTAAGGATTAAGTTAATCAAAAAAAAGGGGGATTAAAAAATGGGATTAGGACAAATAAACACAAATTTATCAGCATTAAAGGCGTATAATCAGCTTACTCAGGTTAATCGAAAGCTAGGGATTCACCAGGAAAGGATTTCTACAGGCAAGACAGTTAACCGTGCGGCTGATAACCCTGCAGGATATTATATTACTCAAATATATCAAAGGGATATTTCTGTGTTAAACAGGAATTTAGCGCATGTTGATAATGCCAGGGCAGAATTGCAGGCTCAGGATTCAAAAATGGCGCAGGTTGTTAGTATGCTGCAGGATGTTGAAGATTTGGTTTTACAGGCAAAAAGTGAATTAGTTACTACTGCGCAAAAGAGTGCGATTAAAGCTGAAATTGACCAGTTAGTGGCTGAAATAGGCAGTGTAGTCGACGGGTTAAAAGATCTTTCCGGCGGTACATCCGCAGGTATTGATGTTGGGGCTAGTTTGAATGTTTATGTGGCGGGTACTGCTACTAGTACTACTGATTTAAGCTTAGTGAGTACAACTGGAGCTGTTATAATTAAAGTTGCTTCAACAACAGAAGTAAGTTCTAGCTTGACGATTCTTTCTTCCGCGATTACTACAATGCTTAATCGCGAAGAAAAAGTTGGTGCTTATATTTCAAGATTGGAATCTAAAGCAGATGCTTACGCGGTTGATGTTGTGAATAAAAAAGCGCAGAAGAGTGTTATTGAAGATGCTGATCTGGCATTTGAGCAGATGGAAGTGACTAAGACTCAGATTTTACAGCAATCAGCATTAGCTATGTTAGCGCAAACAAATATGGCGCCGCAGTCTCTTTTACAGCTGATTATGGGCTGATAAACTAAATTTAACAGGAGACGTGGTTAGTTGATTTATAAATACGCATAAAAAGGATAGAAACAAGTTTCCTTTTTATGCGTATTTGTATACTCAGTGTGGTTATTTTGAGGATATACTATAATTAAGAGGTTAATATGGCAGTTTCAGGAGTTACAGCCTTAGATATTAATCAGATGATTGAGACAAATTTAGTTAATGACCGTGCGGTTATTAAATTAATAGAAAATAAGCAAGCTAGTTATGTTCAGGCAAAAGAAGATTGGTCGCAAATCCGCAATGAATTTTTAGATGTAAAAACTTCTCTCATAGATTTAAAATCCTCAGTAACTTTTTATTCTCGTAAGGCTGTCTCAAGTGATACAGATGTTGTTACTGTCAAAGGCAATAATAACGCGGCAATTACGAGCTATCAATTAACTAATATTGTTTTAGCTGAAGCAGCGCAAAAATTGAGCGTTAATGCCCTTACTTTAAATTCAGGAACCTGCACTTCCCACCAAAGTACTTCTGCTGTTGGCAGTAGTGTTGATGCGAATGTGTTGTTAAATGATTCCGGTAATAATATTACAAATTATAGCAGTATTGTTTCCGGAAGTTTTAGGATTAATAATTCTACAATTTTTGTTAATCCTGAGACAGATACATTATATGAAATTTTAAGTAAGATTAATTCTTCAGGAGCTGGAGTTATTGCTGCGTTTGACTCAGCAACAGATACAATCAGTATTACTAATGACGATGTAGGCTCCTCAGGTATAACATTTGCTTCAGATACAGCTAATTTTTTGAGTGTAATGAATATTGATACTGCGGCAGCTACTCAAACAGGCCATAGTGATGACCTTAACCAGGAGATTAGCTGGGTGCAGGCAAATAATCCTGGTACAAGATTGGACACCATTCAGGACGGATATTTTAATATTAATGGAATAACTTTTGAAGTGGATATTTCAGAACATAGTTTGCAGGATATTTTGTATGCTATTAATGATTCTCAGGCTGGAGTAAGCGCGTATTATAATGAAAATTTAGATAAAGTAGTTTTGTCTGCAAAAGAAACAGGCAAAAATATTGAATTAAGCAATGATACTTCAAATTTTCTTACTCAAGTCTTAGGTAATACAACTAATGCCAGTTTTAGCTCAGGCAGTTTGGATATTAATGGGGAAACTGTAAGTGTTGAGAGTAATACTTTTACTTTAAATGATGTGGAATTTACTTTGCATGATGCGCTTTCTACAGGTAATGTTACGGTAAATGTGAATAGAGACACAGATTTTGCCAAAGATGCAATTTTAGATTTTGTGGATAAATATAACATTGTATATGATGATTTAAAAGACAAAAGCGCGGTAGGGGGTACTTTGCATGGAGAGCGGATTATTCCTACAATAGAGAATAAATTGCGTACTTATATTGTTTCAGATGTAAGTAATATTGGAGAATATTCGTTTTTAAGGGATATTGGTATAGAGTATAGTAACGGCAAGCTGAGCCTTAATGCATCTACTTTAGATGATGCTTTTAATGCTAATGCTGACTCTGTAGGATATTTGTTTGGTTTTGATACAGACGGGGACGGCTTAAATAATGACGGAGGATTTTCTAATACTTTTATTACTGATGTAATCAGCCCTTTAACTTTAAATGCAACCGGAGATATCAGCGAAAGGATAGATTATACTGACACGAGAATTGAATATGTAAAAAAAGACCTTGCCAGAATGCAGGGAATTATGGAAACAAAGGAAGAAAATTTGTGGGTTGAATATACTGCGTTAGCCACTTCACTTGCTAAGATGGGAGCAATGTATCAGACCTGGATAAATCAGCTTAATACAATGAACAATTCTGTTTTTAACCTTTTCAGCAGTACTAATAGTTCTAATAATTCTTCATTGTTTTGATTTGAAATATCACACCAATTCTTATCAATAATTTTACCTAAATTTGTTAATTCCATATGGACAAAATTAAGGACAGCATTATGCGGCTGTCCTTTGATATTATGCATCATTTACAGTCCCTAAAATTGTCTTGTAGGGAGCGGTCTGTCCTGCTTGGAATCTATATATACTCAAACGTATTACGTTTGAGTATAATATTTTGGATAAATAAAGAAGTAGACAGGGGGTACAATGATTTCAAAGAACAAATCAATGGTTAGTTTACCAATTAGGAGTGTAGCGACTTTACGTGGTAAAAATTCGTTTCTTAATTTGTCGTCATCCGTGATTATGACAGCTATTTTCGTGGTGGTGATTGGGGGAGTTTTGGGGTTTGGAACACAAGCGCAAGCGGCGGATTATTATGTTTCTCCTATAACCGCTTCTACAAACTGGACTGCGGCGCAAAATATAGATACTCCTTGTACAGTGCAGACTGCAATGGATAGTGCTGTGGCTGGCGATACTGTATATTTTCGTGGTGGTATTTATAATCCAGGCAATGCACCGGCATGGAGTCAAAACGCGTTACAACCCTTTAATTCAGGAACAAGTGAAAATCCCATAATATTTAAAGCTTATCCCAATGAAATTCCATTTATTGTCGCTAATCAAGGATTTGATGGAGGCGCTTTTGGAGTTAATAATAAAGACTGGATTGTTTGGGATGGATTTCATTCAAAAGCTGAGCAAATAGCTAATGGCATTCGGAAGATTATGTATATTAGGGACGCTGATCATGTCACTATTCGCAACTGTGACCTCGAAGGTAATTCTCTGAACACCGATGGTCAGAATAATAGTATCATATCCATATATGGTCCTAATTATCTAACTGTTGAGAATTGCAATCTTTATGGAGCGGGTGGACTGCCAGGCTCGAGTCATAATAGTGCCGCGTTATTGATATATCATTCATGCCATATGATAATATGTAATTGTGATATTCATGATAATCATACTGGAATTTTCGAGAAAGAGAATAATTATTTAAATAATACTTATTACAATAATTTTATATACAATAATCACAACGGATTGGATTATAGCATACTGTTCGTAGATTGGAAAAATTATACTTGCAAGAACAATGTATTTTACAATAACAGCCATGTACATATAGAAGTAAATGGAGGGACTCAAGATGGAACACTTGATAATTTAAGAATATATAATAATACTTTTATTAATCCAGCAATGACGGGAACTGCTTTTGCGTTGGAAGATAGAGGCACGATAAGAAATATTGAGGTTTATAATAATATAGTAGGCAATGCAAATCGTGTATATAGACATTATGCGAACGAAATATTTTATGCAGATTATAATAATTTTTATGATTGTGGGTATTTTTGGATAGACTGGGTAACTGGAGATTTTACTTGGTGGAAAGCCCAGACTGTTTGGGATAATTATAGTATTACAGGTAACCCAAATTTTATAAACCCCGGAGGAACAAATCCAGAGGACTACAAACTCCAATCAAGTTCACCTACATTAACTTTAGGAATTGACAGACAGGATTATGATAATGATGGCAATACAACAGAAAGAATTCCTGCGGGAGCGTATATCACAGGCGATGAAATAATCGGATATACTGATAGTGGAACTCCAGACACCACTCCTCCCTCCCGCTCCAACCCCCAACCAACAGGAATCTTATCTTCAGGAACAACTTCAACTATAATTTCCCTATACACAGACGAAACAGCCACTTGCAAATATTCTGAAATAGCAGGAACAGCTTACGATTCAATAACCAACACTTTCACAACAACAGGAGGAACAACTCATTCCCAAACAATCACAGGATTATCAGATGGAAACACCTATACCTATTACATAAGATGCCAGGACACCGCAACTCCTCTTAATCAAAACACAAATGATTTTACAATAAGTTTTAGTGTTGCAAATGCAGCTTCTGACATAACCCCTCCATTAAGAACCAATGCTTTTCCTCAAGGCGAGATAGACGCAGGTACAACTGCTCAGGACATATCTTTAAGTACAGATGAGAATGCAACTTGCAAGTATGCAGCTACACAAGGCACAAGCTATGCAAATATGACACAATTTATAAATACCACAGGCACAAACCATTTAACCGAAGTCAGCGGATTAGAAAATGGCCAAATATATACTTATTATGTAAAATGCAAAGATTCCTCAGACAATATAAATAATGATGATTTTCTAATTACATTTAGCGTGGCTGATACACAGACAGTATATAATACAAGCAGCGGTGGAAAGAGTTGTTTTATTGCCACAGCAGCGTATGGCACGCCTTTGGCAGAAGAAGTGAAAGTTCTGAGCAAATTTAGAGAACAACATTTGTTGACAAATTATTGCGGCCAAACATTTGTAAAATTGTATTATAAATACAGCCCGAAAATGGCTAATTATATCAGGCATAGAGATCGGGTAAGAAGTGTAGTTAGGCTGATGTTGAGTCCTCTGGTGAATTTAACAAAGTAAATTACAACGTAGGGGGTTGATTTATCAAACCCGTAATAATACTGAACAGGGAAACACCTAAATTTTACAAATCTATTACGTTTGAGTATATGGGGCTCCCGAGAAAAAACGCGAAAAAGAAATAATGGGAAATTATTTCACAGCTTCTCACCGATTACCCGCTATAAAATAAATATTTTGACAAAAGATATTAATCTGGTATGATTAAATTTCGGTAAAAAAAGATTGAGGGACAGGCCGTGGCTTGTCCGATACAAAATGACAATTTTATTAAAAAAGCGAAATTATGCAAATACCTGATAATGTGATTTATTTTTTGGAGAAACAAGGAGTTGTGATTGTTTCAACAATGGATGAAAAAGGAAATATCCATTGTTCTGTTAAGGGGATTGTTGGGATAGAGAAACAAGGCAGGGTTTTTGTAGTGGATTTGTATTTACACAAAACATTTGAAAATTTAAAACAAAACCCGCGTGTTAGCATTACTGCGGTTGATGAACATAAATTTGAGGGATATACTATGCAAGGTAAAGGTAAGGTTGTCTTGTCTGAAAAGATAAAAGGCAGTCTTGCGCTAAATTGGGAAAAGCGGACTATTGAGAGGATAAGCCGGAGAGTGCTTAAAAGTGTTCAATCAGGAGTTAAGTCAAAAAGTCATTTTGAGGCAGAGCTTCCAGCTGTGCCTGCATATTTGATTGAAATAGATGCTGAGAAAATAATTGATTTGTCACCGCCTTGTATGAGGGAGAGTAGATGAAAGACAAAAAGATAGCATTTTTTGATACAAAACCTTATGACCGGGAATTTTTTGATCAGCTAAACTGTAAGTATGGTTTTTCAATTAAGTATTTTAAAGGCCATTTAAATAATGATATTGCTGGCTTGACCCAGGGGTATGATGTGGTTTGTTGTTTTGTGAATGACATTATAGACAGCAAAGTTATTGCTGTTTTAAAGCAAAACCGTATTAAGCTGATTGCTTTGCGTTGTGCGGGTTATAATAACATTGATTTGCAGACTGTATATGGAAGCATTAATGTTGTGCGTGTGCCTGCATATTCTCCGTATGCTGTTGCAGAGCATGCAGTGGCATTGATGTTAAGTTTAAACAGAAAAACGCATAAAGCATATTGTCGTACTCGTGATGGTAATTTTGCGATTAGTGGTTTATTAGGGTTTGATATGCATGGAAAAACAGCAGGGGTAATTGGAACCGGAAAAATTGGAAAATGCTTAATTTCTATTTTAAAAGGATTTGGGATGAATGTATGCGCGTATGATTTGTCCCCTGATCCGGCTTATGCTAAAGCTGCGGGGATTGCCTATGTTGGGCTTGCTCAATTATATAAATCTGTTGATATTATATCATTGCATTGTCCGTTAACTCCAGAGACAAATTATATGATTAATGAAGAAAGCATATCTCTGATGAAAAACGGGGTGATGATTGTAAATACAGGAAGAGGCAAATTAATTAAAACACAGGCATTGATTGATGGGCTTAAGAGCGGAAAGATTGGCTCTGCCGGGCTTGACGTATATGAAGAAGAAAGTGAATATTTTTTTGAGGATTACTCATCATCTTTAATTAAAGATGATCTTCTTGCGCGGCTTTTAATTTTTCCAAATGTTTTGGTTACTTCACATCAGGGTTTTTTTACCAGAGAAGCTTTATCTAATATTGCAGACACTACATTAAGTAATATTAGAGAGTTTTTTGATGGAGGATATTTGCAAAATGAAATTTGTTACCGCTGTGGAACTGGTGAGTGTATGAAGAAAGCAAAGAAACGTTGTTTTTAATCAAGGGATAATTTTAATGTAATAGAAATTTTCTTTTTAAGTTGTTTAGTTGCAAAGGGTTATAAAAAAGATTTTTGTCATTCCCGCAATCTTTTAGCGGGAATCTAATTTTAAAAAAGGAGGAGAAAGAAATGCCGATATTTACGTATCAATGTCAGAAATGTAAACATAAATTTGATCTTTTAGTTGGGATTACAATGGATAAAGCTAAATTTGAATGCCCAAAGTGTCAGAGTAAAAAAGTTACTAAATTAATTACTTCTTCAATTAATGTAGGTAAATCAAGTTCCAATGGTTCATGTTCAACTGGTTCGTGCCCAACATGTTGTGGATAAAAATACGAAAATGGCAAAAATTCAGGCTTTTGAAAAATACGCTGATAAATATGAAGATTGGTTTGAGAAGAATCATTGGGCTTATCAATCAGAGCTTTTAGCGATAAAAGAGCATTTGCCTAAAAAAGGGAAAGGCCTTGAAATTGGTGTGGGAAGCGGGCTTTTTGCCGGCCCGTTGGGAATTAAGTTTGGAGTTGAACCGTCGCCAAGAATGAGAAAACTGGCAAAAAAGCGCGGGATTGAAGTTGTTGATGCTTATGCCGAAAAGCTCCCATTTAATGATGCTGAATTTGATTTTGCGTTAATGGTTACAACAATTTGTTTTGTAGATGATCTGGAAAGAGCATTTAGAGAAGCCTATCGGATTCTGAAACCAAATGGCAGGATAATTATCGGGTTTGTTGACAAAAGTAGTTTTCTGGGAAAATTGTATCAGCAACATAAAAACAAAAGTGTTTTTTATGAAAAAGCAACATTTTATTCAAAGGATGAAGTAATTGTTTATTTAAAGAATACTGGTTTTAAAAAATTTAATTTCAGTCAAACTATTTTTAAAGATTTAAAAGAAATAAAAAGTCTTGAACCAACAAAAAATGGTTA
>Ga0164318_10001098_pt1 | contig 23295 bp, 16 predicted proteins | sample GuaBasSedimGuay9_FD_113734 | JGI IMG/M metagenome (GOLD analysis project Ga0164318, IMG submission 113734) | Subseafloor sediment microbial communities from Guaymas Basin, Gulf of California, Mexico - Guay9, Core 4571-4, 0-3 cm | ecosystem: Environmental > Aquatic > Marine > Hydrothermal vents... | reverse complement strand
CTGAAAAACTTAAAATAGCTTCTCAAAAAGTGGGAGTTAATCTTCATTGGGGAGGAGTTTATCTTAATATGGAAGGACCTCAGTTTTCAACCTTGGCAGAGTCTAATCTCTATCGTCGGTGGGAAGCAGATATTATTGGGATGACGAATTTAGCAGAAGCGCGACTGGCAAGAGAAGCAGAAATTTGTTATGCCACATTGGCGGCGGTAACCGATTATGACTGCTGGCATCCTCAGCATGATAGTGTAACCGCACAGATGGTAATCGATAACCTTTTAAAAAATGTAGAGAGAGCGAAAATGATTCTTAAAGAAGTTATTCCTTTGATAGAGAAAGAGAGGAGTTGTAAATGTAAGGATGCCTTAAAAGATGCTTTAGTTACCTCCAGAAAGGCTATTTCTTTACTCACGAAAAAAAGATTAAAACTTTTAATTGGGAAGTATCTTTAAAGATGAAGGATTACAAAAATACCTTGAATCTACCTTCCACTTCTTTTTCTATGAGGGCTAATCTTAAAGATTTGGAGCCCAAAATATTGGGATATTGGGAAAAGATAGGGATTTATTATCGATTGAGAGAAAAAAATAAAGGAAAGAAAAAGTTTATTCTCCATGACGGTCCTCCTTACGCTAACGGTCCTATTCATATCGGTCATGCGTTGAACAAAATTTTGAAAGATATAATCATAAAGTTTAAATTTATGCAGGGAGAGGATGCTCCCTTTATCTGTGGGTGGGACTGCCACGGTCTCCCTGTGGAACATTCTCTTTTTAAAAAACTTAATCAGACAAAACATGATGTGGAAGTGGTGGATTTTAGAGAAAAGGCAAAAAATTTTGCTTTGGAATTTGTGGAAAAACAAAGAAAAGATTTTGTTCGCTTGGGTGTATTTAGCGATTGGGATAATCCTTATCTCACTCTATATCCTGAATATGAGTATGGTGTAGTTAAACTTTTAGCTCAACTTGTAGAGAAAGGGTATATTTATCGGGGACTTAAGCCGGTTAACTGGTGTTGTCACTGCGAGACAGCATTAGCGGAGGCAGAGGTTGAGTATTTGGAGAAGGAATCACATTCCTTATATGTATTTTTTAAAGTTTTAGATAAAGAAAACTTTCCTTTTAAAGACGACATTTATTTTCTTATCTGGACTACTACTCCTTGGACACTTATTTCTAATGTTGCTGTTGCTCTCCATCCTAAGTTTGAATATGTTTTGGTTAAATTAAAGAATAAGCTGGTGATTCTACTTAAAGACCTACTTGCCTCTTTAGAGGAGAAGTTGAATAAAAAAGCTGATGTTTTGGAGTCATTTTTAGGAGAAAAGTTAGAAGGAATAAACTTAAAACATCCTTTCTTGGAAAGAAATTCAGTGGTAGTTTTAGCTGATTTTGTCTCAGCTTCTCAAGGCACAGGATGTGTTCATATTGCTCCTGGACATGGAGAAGAAGATTTTTCTCTGACAAAAAAATATAACTTAAAGATAATTATGCCTGTAGATGAGAAAGGAAAATTTAGGTGTGTGGATGAAAGGTTTGAAGGTAAAAGTATTGATGAAGCCTCATTGCAGGTAATAGAGGAATTAAAAAAGAAAGAAAATCTGTTATATTATGAGAAAATAACCCATCTTTATCCTCACTGCTGGAGATGTAAAACCCCAGTAATCTTTAGAGCTACATATCAGTGGTTTCTTGATATAGAACATTTTAATTTAAGAGAAAGGTTGATTGAGGAGATAAAAAAAGTAAAGTGGGTTCCTTCCGAGGGAGAGGTAAGGATAAGAAGTATGATTGAGGAAAGACCCGACTGGTGTCTTTCTCGGCAAAGACTCTGGGGAGTCCCTATTCCTGCAGTAAGATGTAAAAATTGTGGTGCCGTGATTTTAGATAAGGAGATAATAGAGAAGACCGCTCAGATTTTTAGAGAAGAAGGTTCAGATAGCTGGTTTAAGAAAGAGATAAAGGAATTCATCCCTTCTCATTTTTTATGCCCTTCCTGTAAAAGTAAAGATTTCATAAAGGAGAAAGATATATTGGATGTATGGTTTGAGTCCGGAGCAAGTTTTTTATCTGTGGTAAAAAACCATCCTGAACTTGAATTTCCCTCTCATATGTATCTTGAGGGAAGCGATCAGCATCGAGGCTGGTTCCAGGTTTCTTTAATTCCGGCACTTATCAGTGAAGGGAGAGCTCCTTTCAGAATTGTGCTTACTCATGGATTTGTAGTGGATGAGGAAGGAAGAAAAATGTCTAAGTCTTTGGGGAATGTTATCTCTCCTCAAGAGATTATCAAAAGTTACGGAGCAGAGATTTTAAGACTGTGGTGTGCTTATACTGATTACACCGAAGATGTAAAGATTTCAATAAATATTTTAAAACAATTGGTAGATATTTATCGTAAGATAAGAAACACCCTGAGATTTATTTTGGGAAATTTATATGATTTTTCTCCTCAAGAGAAGTTAGACTATTTTTCTCTGAGAGAAACCGATAGATATATAATTGCAAAGACGACCTGTTTTTACAAGGAGGTATTAAAGGAGTATGAAGAGTTTAACTTTTATAGAGTCACCCAGAAGATATTCAACTTCTGCAATTTAGATTTAAGTTCTTTTTACCTTGACATTTTAAAAGACAGGCTATATACTTATGCGAAAAAATCAAAAGAAAGACTTTCAGCACAGACCGCTCTTTATTATATTTTGGAAAGACTTGTTAAATTAATTGCTCCTATTTTGAGTTTTACCGCAGAGGAATGTTTTTTATCCTTTCCTGGATGGGGGAAGAGGAAAGATTCTATCTATCTTTATGAATTTGAAGAGAATTTTTATCCTGAGTATGAAGATAGGCAAATTTTGGAAAAATGGGAGAAGATTTTGCTTTTAAGAGAAAGTGTTTTAAAAGAAATAGAAAGAAAAAGAGAGGAAGGTTTGATTGGTAGTTCTCTCGAGGCAGAGATTGTAATTTGTGCTGATAGTGATAAGCTCTATTTCTTGAAGGAGTATGAGGATATATTAAGAGAGGTATTTATTGTCTCTTCAGTAAAAGTGAAAGAAGGGAAGTTCTCTGTAGAGGTAAATAAAGCCAAAGGTAGTAAGTGCTCAAGATGCTGGAACTACAAGGAAGAGGTAGGCAAAGATAAAGAGTTCCCTCAGCTTTGCCAAAGATGTATATCTATAATAAAAGGAGGAGAAGATGAGAAAGAAAAAAACAGTTAGGAAATCGACGAAATTGAAGAGTAGAACAAAGAAAAAGTTGACTAAAAAGGAACTGAATTATTATAAAGAGAAACTTCTTAATTTAAGAGAGGAAATCTTTGCCCAAATGCAGGATTTATCCCAAGAAACTTTGAGGCGTTCTCAAAAAGATATCTCCGGAGATATCTCCGGATACTCTTTACATATGGCGGATGTGGCCTCTGATAATTATGAGAGAGAATTTAGCCTGAGTCTGGTTTCTAATGAGAGAAAAATTATTATGGAGATAGAGGAGGCTTTAAAAAGAATCGAAGATAAAAAATATGGAGTTTGTCTTATGTGCGAGAAAAATATAGCCAAAAGAAGATTGGAGGTTATCCCTTACGCTCGTTATTGTAAGCGCTGTCAGGAAAAATTAGAAAAGGAGAGTAAAATATAGATTGATGGGGTAATAATACTTTATGCTCTTTCTATATTTTTTATTGAATTATGGATAAAGAATTTCTTAAAAAATTATCCCTTCCTAAATTTTCCTTTAATAAATGTGGTATTTAATAAGGGGATTGCCTTTGGTCTTTTTAAAGAATATGCCCCTTTCTTAATCTATTTAATTATTCCTTTTTTCTTTCTGGTTTTTTATTTTATAAAGAGAGAAAAAAAACTTCTCTTTTCTTCAAAGATGGCTTATGGGTTGATTATAGGAGGGGCTTCCTCCAACCTTTTTGACCGTCTGGTTTATGGATACGTAATAGACTATATAGATATAAAAGTATGGCCGATATTTAATCTTGCTGATGCAGCAATTACTACAGGGGTGGCAATCTTAATTTTGAACTCTTTTCGTTCTCGATGAAAAAGATGTTTAAAATAGGTTTAAAAGATGAAGGAAAAAGACTGGATAAATTTCTCTCTCAAAAGATGAAGTTTTTGTCCCGCACAAGGATAAAAGAACTTATTAAGGAAAGATTTATCTTGGTGAATGAAGAAAGAAAGGAGCCCAGTTATGCCCTTAAAGTAGAGGATACAATTAAAGTTGAGATTCCTTCTCAAAAGAAACATTTAGCTTCTTTTTTTTATCCTGTAGAGATTATCTATGAGGATGAGGAGGTAATTGTAGTAAACAAACCTCAAGGATTAGTGGTTCATCCTCCACGTAGTGATTATTCATCCACCCTGGTTGGAGCCCTTCTTACTTTAAAAAAAAGATTGTCTGGTATAAATCCCTTAAGGAGAGGTGTTGTTCATCGGTTAGATAAGGAGACTTCCGGAGTTATGGTTTTGGCAAAGACAAATTTTTCCCATCTTAATCTGGTAAAGCAATTTCAGGAAAGAAAGGTAAAAAAGGAGTACCGAGCAATAGTGTGGGGTGCTTTTGGAGAGAGGATGAAGATAGATTTACCGATAAAGAGAGATGAGAAGGTTCCTTTGAAGATGAAGGTAGGTTTTTTTAAAGCAAAGGAGGCTCTTACCCAGATAAATGTGCTTAAGAAGGGAAAAAATTTTTCTTATCTTTCTATTCAGCTTATTACAGGAAGGACTCACCAGATACGTGTGCATTTAAGCTTTTTAGGATATCCTGTTGTAGGAGATAAAAAATATGGTGCAAAAGGTGATAACTATAAGAGATTGCTTCTTCATTCTTATTCTTTGGGGTTTTATCATCCTTCCACAGGGAAGTTTTTGGAATTCACCTGTAACTTACCGGAATATTTTTCGAAGTTCTTAAGAGAAAATGTATGAAATTGAGCCGTTAGTAAAAGTAAGAAAAAAAATTTTTATCCCCGCAGATAAATCTATCTCCCACCGTGCTTTAATCATAAGTTCTTTAGCTAAAGGGAAAACCCGAATTGTAAATTTTCTAATTAGCGAAGATACTCTGGCTACTTTAGAGTGTCTTAAAAAAATAGGGGTGGGAATAAAGTTTAATAAAAAGAAAAAAGAAGTAATGATTGATTCTGGAGGTTTGTTTTTTAAACGAACAAAAAAGGTTTGCCTTAATGCTCACCAATCCGCAACTACTATGCGTATCTTAAGCGGAGTTCTTGTAGGGCAGAAATTTCCTGTTTATTTTGATGCTGAGGAGCCTTTAAGAAGAAGGCCAATGAGAAGAATAATCTATCCTTTATCGTGTATGGGAGCAAAGATAATAGGAAAAAAGATAAAAGACGAGGAGTACCCTCCTTTAGAAATTTTTCCTGTCTCAACCCTTAAGGGGATAAGATATAAGATGCCCGTAGCCAGTGCACAGGTTAAATCAGCAATAATTTTTGCTTCTTTGTATGCGGAGGGGAAAACAGAGATAGAAGAAAGAAACCTATCCAGAGACCATACAGAAAGAATGTTGAAGCTTTTTGGAGCAAAAATAAAAAAGAGAAAAGGAGTAATTAGCTGCCAGAAGAATGTCTTAAAAACCCCGGGAGAGATTTTTATCCCTTATGATTTATCTTCAGCCTCTTTTTTTATTGCCTTGGCAACTTTAGTTGAGGGTTCTAAAATAGAGATAAAAAATGTAGGGATAAACCCTACTCGTTTAGGATTTGTGAATATTCTTAAAAAAATGGGTGCAAAGATTAAAATCTTAAATAAAAAGAATTATTTTGAGCCTTATGCTGATATTGTTGTGGAGAGTTCGCAATTGAAAGGAATAAAAATAGAAGAAAAAGAGATTCCTCTGATGATTGATGAGATTCCTCTTCTTTTTGTCTGTGGTGCATTTGCAAAAGGAGAAACAGAGATTTTAGGATTGAAAGAACTAAAAGTAAAAGAGACAGATAGGATTTATTCTATGGTCTATAATTTAAAAAGAGCAGGGGTAGATATTGAAGCTTTGAATTACGGGAACAACTGGAAGGTAAAAATTAAAGGGATAAAGAGAATAAGGCCCGTGCTTTTTAAGAGTTTCTCTGACCATCGCACAGCAATGAGTCTGGTTATTTTTGGATTAGCAGCTGGTGAAAGATTTTCTATCGATGATATTTCTTGTATGAATAAATCCTTTCCTGAATTTATATCTTTGGTTGAATCTCTAAAATAGTAAAAATTTTCAAGAAAACTTGACACTCAAAATAGAAAAAGGTAAATTAATTAAACTATGTTAGAAACAAAATATCAACCGAAAAGAATAGAGGAGAATATCTATAAGTTTTGGTTAGAGAAAGGGTATTTTTCCTCTCGTATTAACCCGGACAAAGAACCTTTCACTATTCTGATTCCCCCTCCTAATATTACAGGAATCTTACATATGGGACATGCTTTAAATAACACTCTTCAAGATATTTTGATAAGGTTTAAGAGAATGCAGGGATGTGAAGTTTTATGGATGCCTGGGACTGATCATGCCGGAATTGCTACCCAAAATGTGGTGGAGAGAAATTTAGCTAAAGAAGGCCTGAGGAAAGAAGATATAGGGAAAGAAGAGTTTATAAAGCTTTTATGGGAATGGAAGGGAAAATACGGCAATACTATTATTGAGCAGCTTAAAAAGTTAGGAGCCAGCTGCGACTGGCAGAGACTGCGTTTTACTATGGATGAAGGTTACTGTGAGGCGGTAAAAGAGGCATTTGTGAGGTTGTATAAGAAAGGTTTAATTTACCAAGGAGAATACATAATAAACTGGTGCCCTCACTGCAAAACTGCCTTAAGTGATGAGGAGTCTCCTTATAAGGAGATTGAGGGTTGGCTTTACTATCTTCGCTATCCTGTGAGGGGTTCCTCTAAGTTTTCTTATATTGTTGTGGCTACTACCCGGCCAGAGACGATGCTGGCAGATACCGGGATTGCTTTTAATCCTCAGGATGAAAGATATAAGTGGCTTAAGGAGGTAGAGATAATTCTTCCTTTGGTGGGAAGAAAACTAAAGGTGATTGAAGATGAGGTGGTGGAGCCTACGTTCGGAACAGGAGTGGTAAAGGTAACCCCTGCCCATGACCCTCAGGATTTTATGTTAGGGAAAAGACATAACTTGGAATTTATAAATATTATGAATGAGGATGCTACTTTAAATAAAAATGCAGGAGAATTTGCAGGACTAGAGAGATTCTTGGCTCGAGAAAAGATAATAGAAAAACTAAAGAGAGAGGGGCTTTTTGAAAAAAAAGAACCTTATAAGATAAATGCACGTTTCTGTTATCGTTGTGATACTCTTATTGAGCCCCGCCTTTCACTTCAATGGTTTGTTAAGATGAAGCCTTTAGCTGAAGGAGCCTGTGAGGTGGTAGAGAAAGATGTGGTAAGTTTTTATCCTTCCCGCTGGAAAAAAGTATATCTTAATTGGATGTATAACATCTGTGACTGGTGTATTTCTCGCCAAATCTGGTGGGGGCATCGTATTCCTGCCTTTTTCTGTAAAGAGTGCGGTAAGATTATTGTAGAAAAAGATGAACCAGAAAAATGTCCTTTTTGTGACTCTCCACATTTAGCTGCTGAAGAAGATGTTTTAGATACCTGGTTTTCCTCCTGGCTTTGGCCCATAGCTACATTCTGGTGGCCTTTTTTGGGAAAGGAGGATAAAAAGAGAGAATTTGAATATTTTTATCCCACCCAGGTTCTTGTAACAGCAAGTGAGATATTGTTTTTCTGGGTGGCAAGAATGATTATGGCAGGATTAGAATTTACAGGCAAAGTTCCTTTTTATGATGTAATTATTCATGGAACAGTAAGGGACGAGGAAGGAAGAAAGATGTCCAAGTCTTTAGGGAATATAATTGACCCTTTAGAGATTATTGAAAAATTTGGTGCAGATAGCTTGAGGTTTTCTTTAACCTTTTTATGCGCCCATGGTGGGGATGTTTATCTTTCTGATGAGAAATTTCTGGTGGGGAGAAATTTTACTAATAAAATTTGGAATGCTACGCGTTTTATTTTAATGAAGAAGGAAGAGAATAATATTAAAATTGAAGATTTAGAGTGGAGGAAGTTAACCATTCCTGACAGATGGATTTTAACTCTTCTTAACCAGACGATTGAGGAGGTTACCTCTTTCTATGAAAACTATCGTTTTGCCGAAGCAGCAAAAAAAATCTATGAATTCTTTTGGCATATTTTTTGTGATTGGTATTTAGAAATCAGCAAGGATAATCTTAACCAGGACAATCTTAAAATATTGCTTTATGTTCTTATTAATACTTTAAAACTTCTGCATCCGGTGATGCCTTTTATTACCGAAGATATTTTTCAAAGGTTGAAAAGTTTTCTTAAGCTGGAGGAGGCAATTATTATCGCAAAATGGCCACAAAAAATAAAGATAGATTTCTCTTGTGAAGATAAAATTCTTATGGAGGAAGTAATAGAGATGATAAAACAGATTAGAAATTTAAAACTCGCCTTAAATATTGCTCACCTTAAAACTGACTGTCGAATTAAAACTTCTCTGGAAAGAGAGGAGTTTTTGAGGAAAAATATAGGGTGGATAAAGAGATTGGCGAATTTGGGAAATTGTATGTTTGGTAAGGAGTTGAAAAAGATTATGATAAGAACAGGTGAAATTGCGGTAGAGCTTTTAATAGATAATGTAGATAAAGATAAGATAATGCAATCTTTAGAAAAGAAAGTTGATAGTCTGCAAAGACAAATTGCTATCTTGGAGAAAAGACTTAGGGATGAAAAATTTCTTAAAAAAGCATCTTCAGAGGTTGTCTCTCAACATAAAGAGAGGCTTAAGGCGTATAAGAAAAAATGGAATCAACTGAAGGAATGGAGAGAAAGTTTTTCTCAATGTTGGGAATAAAAAGAGAACTTTTAAGAAAAATCATTAGGAAGAGTCTGGAGGAGGATATAGGAAAAGGAGATATTACCACGTTTTTTTGCATCAGTCCTCATAAGAATATAAAAGCTACCATTTTTGCTAACGAGGAAGGGATACTTTGTGGGATTGATTTGGCTAAAGAAGTATTCAGCTTTGTAGACCCTTCTATAAATTTTAAAAAGATTAAAAAAGAAGGAGATAAATTTAAAAAAGCAGATGTTATCGCTAAAATAGTGGGGAAAGCTTTTAATATCTTGACGGCAGAAAGAACAGCTCTCAATTTTTTATCTTTACTTTCCGGGATAGCTTCCTATACTTATAAGTTCGTAAAAAAGATTGAGAAAACAAAAGCAAAGATTAGAGATACTCGAAAAACTACCCCTCTCTTAAGGGCTTTGGAAAAATATGCAGTAAGAGTAGGAGGGGGTTTTAATCATCGAGAAGGACTGTGGGACGGTATTCTTATAAAAGATAATCATCTGCGTGCCGCCGGAATAATAAAGAATAAAAAGATTGATAAGAAAAAAATTTTGGAGATGTTTAAGATGATGAAAGAGAATACTTCTTTAGAAATTGAGATTGAGGTAGAAAACTTATCTCAATTTAGGAAAGTCATCGCCTGCCTTCCTGATATTGTTCTTTTGGATAATTTTTCTTTCCCTCAGATAAAAAAGGCGGTAGTTTTTCGAGATAAGTTCTTTCCTCAGGTTAAGTTAGAGGTATCAGGAGGCATTAATCTTGATAATGTAGAGAAGATTGCTTGTCTGGGAGTAGATTTTATTGCTGTGGGAAGTATTACGCACTCTCCTAAAGCAGTAGATTTCTCCTTAGAGGTTGATGGCTAAATTTAAACTAGTAAGCAAGTTCAAACCTAAAGGGGACCAGCCTCAGGCGATAGAAAAATTAGTTAGGGGCTTGAGAGAAGGAAAATGTTTTCAGACCCTTTTAGGAGTTACAGGTAGTGGAAAGACTTTTACCTTGGCTTGTGTGATAGAAAAGATTAAAAAACCTACTCTGGTTATCTCTCACAACAAAACGTTAGCCAGCCAGCTTTATGCAGAATTTAAAGAATTTTTTCCTTATAATAGTGTGGAGTATTTTGTCAGTTATTACGATTATTATCAGCCGGAAAGTTATATTCCTCAAACCGATACCTATATTGAAAAAGAGGCATCTATTAATGAGAGGTTGGATAGATTAAGACTTTCTACCACAAGTAGCCTGATATCACGAGATGATGTAATTGTTGTTGCCTCTGTCTCCTGTATTTATAATTTAGGTTCCCCTCAAGACTATCAAGAGTTAATTCTTTATATAGAGCGAGGCCAGATTACTTCTTTGGAAGCTGTTTTAAAAAGACTGGTAACTTTGCAATATGAAAGGAATGATTTTGATTTCAGGAGAGGAACATTTCGGGTAAAAGGAGATACATTAGATATATTTCCTACTTATCGGGAGAGAGCAGTAAGGGTTGAGTTTTTTGCGGATGTGATAGATGAAATTTATGAATTTGATTCTGTTAGCGGAGAAAAAATTTCTTCTTTAGAGAAGATAGGAATATATCCTGCCAAACATTTTATCATTTCTATGGACAAGATAGAGAGAGCCTTAAAGAGTATTGAGTGGGAATTGGAGGATAGGTTGAATTATTTCAAAAAGTTAGGCAAAGTCATAGAGGCAGAAAGACTGCGCACCCGCACGCTTTATGATATGGAGATGTTAAGAGAATGTGGATATTGTCATGGGATAGAGAATTACTCCCGGCATTTAAGCGGAAGAGAGCCAGGCTCTCGTCCCTGGTGCCTTTTGGATTATTTTCCTGAAGATTTTTTAACGATAATTGATGAGTCTCATGTGACTATACCTCAACTGCGGGGGATGTATGAAGGAGATAAATCAAGAAAGGAGACCCTTATTGAGTATGGATTTCGACTCCCTTCTTGTTTAGATAATCGCCCTTTAAAGTTTGATGAATTTATGTCCTTGGTTAAGCAGGTAATTTTTGTCTCCGCCACACCTTCTGATTTTGAGATAGAGCTTTCTGGAGGAGAAGTAATTGAGCAGATAATCAGACCCACAGGTTTAGTTGACCCTGAGATTGAGGTGCGTCCTACACAAGAGGAGATTATAGATATTCTGGAGGAGATTAGAGAGAGGATAAGGAAAGAAGAGAGAGTATTGATTACCACCCTTACCAAGCGTATGGCAGAAGAGTTATCTTCTTTTCTTAAAGAGAAAGGGATTAAGGTGACTTATCTTCATTCTGAGATTGAGACTATTGAGCGGGCAAAGATTTTGAAAGATTTAAGATTGAAGAAGTTCGATTGTCTTGTGGGAGTAAACCTTCTGCGTGAAGGTCTGGATTTGCCGGAAGTGTCTTTAGTGGTTATTCTTGATGCTGATAAAGAAGGGTTTTTGCGTTCGGCTACCAGTTTGATTCAAATTGCTGGACGTTGTGCGCGCAACATTAATGCTAAAGTAATAATGTACGCGGATAATCTTACTCCTTCGATGAAGAAAGCAATTGAGGAAAGTAACCGCCGCCGAAGAATACAGTTGGAGTATAATCGCAAGCATAATATTACCCCGGAAACTGTAAAGAAGGCGATTCGGGAAGGAATTGAGATGTATGCCAGAGAGGAGGAAAGTTTACATCAGCGTTTAGAGATAGAGGAAAAAGAGATGGATATAATAGAAGCTCTTGGGTGTCTGGAGAAAGAGATGATGATTGCGGCAAAGAATTTACAGTTTGAGAAGGCGGCTCAGATAAGAGATAAGATAAAAGAGTTAAAGGAAGCTTTAAAAAATAAAGATGCTGGTAGTAGATATAGGTAATACTTCGATAAGTTGGGGAGTGGAAAGAGAGGGCAAACTTATAAAAGTATTTAAAACTCCTGCTTCTCAAATAAATTTGAAAAAAATATCTAAAATCACAGAAAGTTTCCCTTACAAAGAAATAATTGTTTGTTCTGTAGTTCCTCGCATTACTCTGCTTTTTAAAAAATTAAAGAAAAATGTATTTTTTGTTGGTAAGGATTTGAAGGTTCCTATTTCCTGTCTCTATAACCGCAGACAAGTGGGGGAAGATAGGTTGGTAGCTGCGTTTTCTGCAAAAATAAAGTCACCTTCAGTAAGAATAGTTATTGATTTTGGTACCGCGATTACGTTTGATTTTTTATCTAAAAAAGGAGAGTATCTGGGAGGAATTATTCTTCCGGGAATCACTTTAAGCTATAGGACTCTTTCTTTAAATTGTGCTTTGCTGCCAAAAGAGATAAAAATGACTAAATCACCTTTTATTCCTAAAAACACCTTTCAGAGTATAAATAAGGGGATTGTGGAGGGTTTTTCTTTAATTATAAATAGCTGGGTAAAAAAATATAGAAAAAAATTCCGATTGAAGGATAAAAAGGAAAATGTGATTGTTACCGGTTCAGATATAGGTCCTATTTTTAAAAAATTGGATTTTTCTTTTCTTCATTTTCCCCATCTTGTCTTGGAAGGTCTTATTTCCCTGGGCAGAAAAATAAAGGGATAAATCCTAACCCATTGATTTTCAAAACATTAAAATAACAAAAATATCTTGACAAAAAAAGCGGTTTAAGTAAAATAATTAGCACTCTCAGGATAAGTTTGCTAAATTTGAAAGGAGGTGGTTGGAATGAAGATTAAGCCTTTGGGAGACAGAGTGTTGATTAAGCCTTGTGAGGAAAAAGAAAAAACAAAAGGCGGGATAGTTCTTCCTGATACAGCGAAAGAGAGACCTCAGGAAGGAGAGATTGTTGCTGTGGGTGAAGGAAGAAGAACCGATGAGGGGAAAAGAGTTTCTTTATCCCTTAAAGTAGGAGATAAGGTTTTATATGGAAAGTATTCCGGGACCGAAATTACTGTAGATGGTGAGGAATATCTCATTATGCGTGAGGAGGATGTTTTAGCTGTAATAGAATAAGAGGAGGTGAAGGGTATGGCTAAGCAGTTGATTTTTGATGAGGACGCACGAAGAAGTGTTTTAAGAGGGGTGGAGATTCTGGCTAACGCAGTAAAGGTAACCTTAGGCCCTAAAGGAAGAAATGTAGTTATTGAGAAAAAGTTCGGTTCACCAACAATTACTAAAGATGGTGTAACCGTGGCTAAGGAGATAGAACTGGAAGAACCCTATGAAAATATTGGTGCTCAGCTGGTAAAAGAGGTGGCAGAAAAGACATCTGATACCGCCGGAGACGGGACTACTACAGCGACAATTCTGGCAGAATCTATCTTTCGTGAAGGACTTAAAAATGTTGCTGCCGGAGCAAACCCTATGGGTTTAAAAAGGGGTATTGATAAGGCAGTTGATGTAGCGGTGGAGGAGTTGAGAAAATTCTCTAAGGAGGTAAAAGATAAAAAAGAAATAGCTCAGGTAGCAACGATTGCTGCCAATGGTGATGAAAAAATTGGTAGCCTGATTGCGGATGCGATGGAGAAAGTGGGAAAGGACGGTGTAATTACTGTTGAGGAAGCGAAATCCTTAGCTACCACATTAGATGTGGTTGAGGGAATGCAGTTTGACCAAGGGTATCTCTCCCCTTACTTTATTACCGATGCAGAAAAAATGGAGTGTGTATTGGAGGATCCCTACATTCTTATCTATGAGAAGAAAATCTCTAATGTGAAGGATTTACTTCCTCTCTTAGAGAAGATTGCTCGCACAGGAAGGCCTCTTTTAATTGTTGCCGAAGAAGTAGAAGGAGAGGCTTTGGCAACTTTGGTAGTGAATAAAATTAGGGGAACTTTATCTTGCTGTGCGGTTAAAGCTCCCGGATACGGTGATAGACGTAAAGCAATGCTTGAAGATATCGCTGTTTTGAGTGGAGGAAGAGCAATTACTGAGGATTTAGGGATAAAACTTGAGAGCGTAGATTTAGATGATTTAGGTAGGGCGAAAAGAGTAAGAGTAGACAAAGAGAATACAACTATTGTAGAGGGAGCAGGAAAAACCAGTGCTATTCAGGGAAGAATTAATCAGATAAAGAAACAGATTGAGGAAACAGATTCTGATTATGACCGGGAAAAATTACAGGAAAGATTGGCAAAACTGGCAGGAGGAGTAGCAGTAATAAATGTAGGGGCAGCAACAGAGACAGAGATGAAAGAGAGGAAAGCAAGGGTTGAGGACGCCCTGCATGCTACACGAGCGGCGGTTGAGGAAGGGATTATTCCTGGAGGAGAGATAGGGCTTTTAAGATGTATTCCTGCTTTGGAAAAATTGAAGCTGGAAGGAGATGAGCAAGTTGGAGTTAATATCGTAAAGAGAGCTTTAGAGGAACCTTTAAGACAGCTTGTCTCCAATGCCGGTTTTGAGGGTTCAGTAATTGTAGATAAGCTCAAGAAAGAGAAGACGAACACAGGATTTGATGCAGAAAAAAATAAGGTTTGTGATATGTTTTCGGCAGGAATAATTGATCCCACAAAGGTAGCCCGTACTGCACTTCAGAATGCAGCTTCTATCGCTTCCCTTCTGATTACTACCGAATGTGTGGTTGCAGAGAAACCGGAGAAAGAGGAGAAACAGTCATCTCCTCAACCTCCATATCCTGAATATTAATAGGTTCTTCTTTAAAAAGAAGCCTCCCGAGAGGGAGGCTTCTTTTGTTTTGTAGGATTATTTTATTCAAGGAAAAATAGCAAAATTAAGAAAGCTTATTTACTGCTATACCAAAATAGATAAGAATAATTCCTATAATCAAATATATAATTCCCCAGACTATATGGTTTTTGCTAAGAAGTTCTTCAAGATTTAGCAGGACTCGTTGTCCTGTGTTTTTCATCTTCTGGAGAAGAGAAGGGTTGAACAGAGTAAGTAAGGCGATAATTATAGAGAGAATACCTCCTCCAATAAAGATAACATTCAGAATAGATTTAATACTTTCAAATAATAAATCTCTTCCCATTGTCCCTCCTTTCCTTTTATCTATCTATATTTTATCTTAATTATTCCTTTAATCAAGGAAGATTTTTAATGTTGGATGAGGGTACAAAAATTTTTGAGGTTTTGTTTAAAATAGGATGTATCTTTAGCCAACAAAACGTGATTTCGTAAAAGATAATACTCAAGAGTTTAATAGCAAATGCACGATGAAATACTCCCGTACCACGCAGAAAGCCACCCTGCCTTTTCCTTGAAAGGGCGGGTAAAGGCGTGGTACGGGTAAAATAAGAATTGATAATTTTTATTAATGAGATATACTAAAAGAAATGAGAGAAAAATTAGAGGAGATTTTAAACAGAGAAGTAAGACCGTATCTTTCCCTGGAGGGAGGAGGCATAGAAGTAGTTAGCATAGAAGATGATGTGGTTAAGGTAAGATTTGACGGAAGTTGTAAGATGTGTCCTTTTGCCTCTTTTACTTTAAAGACATTAGTAGAATCTTCTATTAAAAACCATTTTCCTCATATTAAAGGAGTAGAGATAGTTTAACTTGATTACTTTCTCAAATATACTCTATAAAGATTTTTAAAAGCCTTTTCCTTCTAAAATGAAATTTGAAAAAGAAGAGGGGATATATTATAATTAAATTGATGCAGGAAGGACAAATTTTTATCGATGTTTTAACTGGCGTTTTTAATCGTAGATACCTTTATTCTCATCTTCCTTCTCTTTTAGAAAAAGCAAAAAAAGAAGATTCTTCTGTAGGAATGTTGATGATAGATGTGGATAACTTTAAGGGAATAAATGATAGTTATGGCCATTTAGTAGGTGATGAGGTACTTAAGAAAATTGCTCACACATTTAAGAAAATATTGCGTTCTCAGGATAAAATAATAAGATATGCAGGAGATGAGTTTATCATATTGATTGAAGGTGCGGATATTTCTCATCTTAAGGATATTGCTCGTAGATTGATAGAGGAAGTAAAAAGAATAGAATTTGAAAAGGATATTCGTTGCACGATAAGTATAGGAATTGCTCAATACCCTCAGGATGCAGGTAGTTTTCAAGAATTGATTGAGCTTGCTGACCAGGCACTGTATTTTTCTAAAAGAAGAGGGAAGGATAAAATGTATTTTATTTCTGAGGTCAAGAAAGAAGAAATAACTTTAAAAATCGCCAGGAATTTATTTCCTTGTAAGAAGTTTATAGGACGGGAAAAAGAGATTTTAAAGGCAAAAAAAATATTTGATGATGCGTTAAGAGAATATAAACCGGGTTGTTTTTTCATCTGCGGAAATATAGGGGTGGGGAAGACCAGATTTCTTCAGGAAATAAATAACTATTTTAAAAATAAATGTTTTTTTATATCTTCTACAGGAGAAAAGGAACGCATCAATATTCCTTATTATCTCATCACAGAAGCATTCAGGAATTTTTTTAAAAGTTGTCGTAAAGAGTTTATAAAGGATATATTTTCCCACCTACCTCCAGATGAAGCCAATCAACTCATTTTACTTTTTTCTGAGGTAGAGGAGATATTGCAGACTGCTCCAGTAGAGAAAAAGGAATGGGGTGAGGAAAAAAGATTTTTCCTTTTTAAAGGATTTCGGGATTTATTGCTATCTCTTTTAGAAAGAAAACCGGTTTTAGTCTCTTTTGATAATGTCCATTATGCAGATATAGCAACTTTAGAGTTGATTTACTATTTCCTCAGACTTCCTCATCCTATTTCTCTTCTAATTAATGGTGCGTTTATATCTCAATATGTAACCGAAGAAACCCCTCTTTTTGGTATCCTTGAAAATTTTCGCAAGGAAAAAAGATTTACGGAAATAAGCCTGGAAGGATTTAATAAAGAAGAGATTAATGAGTTGATAAAAACAATTTTTGAAGGATTAACTGCTTCGCCTTTATTTATAGAGGAGATAGAAAAATCCACAGGAGGAAATCCTTATTTTATTGAAGAAATTCTGAAACTGTTAGTGGAGGAAGGTTTTGTTTTTTATCATAATGATAAATGGCAGATTAAAGAAAAGGAAGGATTAAAATTACCTTTTTCATTGGAAGAGGTCATAAAAAGAAGATTGTCTAATTTAGATCCAGAGGTAAAAGAGCTTCTTTTTGAAGCATCTTTAATTGGTCAGCAGTTTGATGTGAAGGCTTTAAGTGAATTACACAAAAGAGATGAAGGGTATATATTAGAAATTTTAGAAAGAGCAAAGAGTGCTCATCTTATTGTTGAAGATTTTTTTCAAGGAGTTTTTCGGTTTAATTTTGTAAATCCATTCATAAGAGAAACAATCTATACGCAGGCAGAGAAAAAAGATTTAAAAACTGAGGACATTCATCAACGAATACAGACATTACAACCATCCCTTTCTAAATATCAGAATATTTTAAAAGAAATCTCTAAAGGTTTTACTCCTCAGGAAATAGAAAAATATTTAGAAGAGTTGTCTTCAGAGGCTATCCGAGAAAAAACCGAAGTTTCTTTGAGTGCAGAAATAATTAGAGAGATTTATGAATTAATTCGTCTTATGGTAGCTTCTATTAAGAATATTCGCCTGTTTCCTTCCTCGAATTCAGTAAGAGTTGCTGTATTGAGAGGGACCTTTTGTGTTCTGAAAAATATTTTGGAGAAAGTGGAAAGTATAAGATTTGATAATATGGAGAAGAAACTTATTGTAAATGGGAAAATTTTTTCTAAGAAAGAGAAAATTTATGCTTACGTAGAGTATTTTCTCTCTTTGATGGAAGAATTCAATCTTCGCTCAATCTGGTTTTATCGAGATATTCAGGAACAGGAATTAAATCTCTTTCTGGAAGGATTAAGCCTGCATCCTCAGGAGATAGCTTTTGAAGGAGGCTGGGAAAAATTTCTTAAAGATATGGTGATTACTCATATTAGAGTTAAAGAAGTTTATTCCGAGAAAATGAAACGAGAAAAAATTGAAGATGTAATACTTCTGGAGTATCTTTTAGGAAAAAGTTTAAATAAAGAACACCTCTTAAACAAAATAAAAGAAAACCCTCAAGAAATAGCCCGTCTATTGGAGATGCTTTCTTCGCAGAGGGAATTTTCTGAGAAAATCAAAACAATTGAGGAGAATCTATCCCGTCTAATAGAGGAGACACGGTCTTCATCCGCCGCTAAAGAATATCTGAAAAAAATTAATCAAATGATTTCTTCCCTCAAGCCGTCTGTGCGTAAGAAGATAGTTTCTGAGAAGACAGAAAAAATTGTTCTTTCTGCTGCAAGAGATCTTCCTGATGAGGAGATACTGGATTGGATAGAAAGAGAGTTTGTGAGAAGTAGGGGTTCGGTGCTTTCTCTAAGAGAAACAGCAAGAAAGATTATGCAAGAGGCAGGAGAAAAAAAACAGGAATTAATTAAAAATAAATTGAAAGATTTAGGGATAGAGGAGGATTTTATCTCTTTCATTATGGGAAAATATCTTTTCCCAAACCTGCCTTTGGAGAAGAGAATAAAGGTAATCGAAAATCTTTCCTCTTTTGATGAGGTATTAGTAGAGAAAGAAATGGTGGAGAATATCCTCAGAGAATTAAATAATCAAAAAAGAAAAGAGGAATTACATACTCTTTTAAAAATGGTTTTTTCTAAAGTAGAGAAAGGAATTATAAAAGAAAAAAGCCCTCTTTTTAAATATCTTATTGAGTTTAGCAAAGAGGTGTTTTTTAAAGAATTTAAGGAAGAATTGCCATTTTTTATGCTTGTTTTGTTTGATATGATTCTTACTGAAGAAGATGCTATTTTGAGAAATGTCTTTTATCTTTTAAGATATATAGTGGGAGAAGTATATCATCGATTGGAGAATAATTTTGATGAGAGTTGTTTTAAATATTATATTTTTATGGGACAGTTGTTGATAGTTTCCAAAGAAAGGAAACAAAAAGAGAAAGATGAATTATTGTGTAAAGAAATAGAAGGATGGCTAAGAGAATTTTTCGACAGGAAATTCATAGAGAACACAGTTTCTTTTTTAAAAAGTTTCTTCTTCCATCCTGATATTAAGTATGTGCAGGATTTGATTATAAACCTGAAAGACACAAGTATTTTTAAAGATTTAATCTTAGTCGTATTTAAGAAGGAGGAGAAAAGAGAGGATTTTAGTAATTTTGTGAAAAAAAGAGCAGTATTTAATATTTTGAAGAATATGAAAGATTCCTTAATCAAAGAGATTTATTCCCTTGTTGAGCATAATGAATTACCTTTTACTTCTGAAATTATTGATTTTCTTGTGTATATAAAGGATGTAGCCTCGATAGAATATTTTCTTTCCAGATTTCCTCAAGATTTTTCTGTCAGAGAAATGTTACTTCAGGGATTAAATAGGATATCAGCCCCTCAGGCAAAGGAAGTCTTAAAGAAGATTCGTAAAGAAAGGAAGGGTTTTAAGTCTCGGGTGTGGTGGCTTATAAAAAAGCTGAGAAAATGAGCCCTTTTAAAAGGTGTTCTAAGCTTTTAGGAGAATTATTGAGGGCAAAAGGAGTAATAACCGTTGAGCAGTTATCCGAAGTTTTAGATTTGCAAGAAAGTTTTTACAAAGATAAACCTTTAGGGGAGATTGCCCTCCGATTGGGATATATTAAAAAAGAAGAGTTAGAATTTTTTCTTTCTTTTCAGAAAGGATATCCTTATTTGGACATTACCAATTATAAAATTGTCCCTGAGGTTGCTAAGATTTTGCCTTTAGATTTTTGTAGAGAAAATAAGGTGATAGCATTGGATAAAATTGGAGACTTTCTCATTGTAGCGATGAGCAATCCGGCAGATTATAGAATAATAAAACAGATGGAAGAAAAGACAAAGTTGAAAGTGAAGATATTTCTTGCCTGGCCTTACGATTTAGAGAAGGTTTTAGAAAAATTGAGCAATGGATAAAAAGAAAAAAACAGGCTTTCATTCTGAGGATGAAGTAACTGTTTTAGCGACAAAAAGAATATTTTTTGAAGCCATAGAAAAAAGAGCCAGTGATATTTTGATTGAGCCTCTTTTCGATAGTTTGCAGATTCGATATAAAGTTGATGGAATTTTTTATAAATTTCATTCTCTTCCTTTAGAATTACATCCACGAATAGTCACTCACATTAAAGCTATCTCTAACTTAAATATCGCTGAACACAGGCTTCCTCAGGAGGGAAGATTTCGCATTAAAAAAATTACCGGGGAGGAGGTAGATATGAGGGTTTCGGTGATGCCTTCCACTTTGGGAGAAAAAATAGCTTTACGTATTCTCGACCGAAGTAGAATAGAGTTGAATCTTGATAAGTTAGGGTTTGAAAAAAAATCCTTAGAGATTCTTAAAAGAAATTTAAAAAAAAGTTGGGGTATTATCCTTATATGTGGACCTGCAGGCGGTGGGAAAACTACCACTCTTTATTCGGCATTAAAGTTTATAGATTCCATAGAGAAAAATATAATTACTATTGAGGACCCCATTGAGTATGATTTATATGGGATAAATCAGGTAAATATTAATGAAAATGTAGGTTTAACTTTTGCTTCTGTATTGAAATCTGTGTTAAGACAGGACCCTGATGTAATTCTTGTGGGGGAGATGCGTGACTTGGAAACTGTAGAGATTGCTTTGAGAGCGTCTTTGACTGGACACCTGGTTCTTTCCACTTTACACACGACAAGTGCTTCCAGTGCAATTGTTCGGTTGAAAGATATGGGGGCAGAGCCATTTTTAATTGCCTCTTCTGTCTTATGTGTATGTGCACAGAATCTTTTAAGAGTATTGTGTGAATGCAAAACTCCTTATAAGCCACATCAGGAGATAATAAAGCTGTTTGAATCTTACGGAATAAAAATGGATGAGGATTCTTATCTTTACCAAAATAAAGGTTGCCAAAAATGTTTTAATACAGGATTTAAAGGAAGAAAGGGGATAATGGAAACAATGGAAATAACTCCGGCAATAAAGGAAAGGATAAACAAAAATGCTACCGAGCGGGATATTCAGGAGGTAGCTTTATCGCAAGGGTTGGAGACATTAAAGCATAATGCATTAAGTAATGTGAAAGAAGGAATAACTACATTGGAAGAGGTATTTAGGATTTTAGAATGAAAGAGGATAACTGGAAAGAACTGGTAAAATACTCCCAGGAGTTAGATATCCCTCCTATTGTTTTGTCTCATTATGAGATTTCCCCTTCTGTAGTTAAATATCTTCCTGAGGATTTCGTTCGCGCACAAAAAGTTATTCCTTTAGCAGAGTTCTGTTCTGTTTTGACAGTAGCAATTTCTCCTAAAGCTAATATATTGAATTTATTAGACAGTATTAAAACCCTTACCGGTTGCGAAGTTCAACCAGTGCTTTCTACGGAAGAAGAGATAATAAGAGCGCTGGATAGGTATTATACAAACAAAAAAAGGAAAGAGGAGGTGATAGAAGAAAAGGAAGAGGAAATTTCTATAGATGATATAATCAAAGAAGAGGGATGGGAAGAGATAAAAGAGGAAGCAGAAAGAGTAGAAGTTAGTTTTTCTTCTGAAGAGAAGTTTGATATTGAAGAAGCAAAAAAGTTAGCCAAACATGAAAAGATAATAAATATGGTAAATGCTATAATTACGGAAGCATTAAAGAGAAGAACGAGTGATATCCATATAGAGCCATTTTCTGGTGAGGTGAGACTTCGTTATCGTATAGACGGGATGCTTCAGGAGATAAATAAGATAGAAAAAAAATATGAACAGGCATTGGTAGCTCGTTTAAAACTTATGTCCAAGATGGATATTACCTTACGCAAAATTCCTCAAGATGGAAGGTTTACTGTAACCTTTCAGGGGGAAGATATTGATTGTCGTGTTTCTTCTTTGCCTACACATTTTGGAGAAAAAGTTGTTATTCGACTGTTGCATCGTATGGGGGTGGAGCTTAATATTGAGAAGTTAGGATTTTCGGAAAATGTCTTAGAAGTTTTGAGGGAAATCATAAAGTTTTCTCATGGAGTATTTCTCTTAACTGGTCCTACAGGTAGTGGGAAAACCACAACTCTTTATTCTCTATTGAATTTTTTAAATACCCCCCATCGAAACATTTTAACGGTTGAAGACCCTGTAGAATATAAGCTCTATGGAATTACTCAGATAAACGTAAAGCCAGAGATTGGTTTAACATTTGCACATATTTTGCGCAGTCTCCTCAGACAAGCACCTGATATAATAATGATAGGAGAAATTAGAGATTTAGAGACAGCTCAAATTGCTCTAAAAGCTGCTTTAACCGGTAGTTTTATTCTTTCTACTTTACATACCAACGACGCTCCTTCGGCTATTTCTCGTTTAAAAGATATGGGTATAGAGAAATATTTAATTAGTTCAGCTCTTTTAGGGGCAGCCGCACAAAGACTGTGTAGAAAGATATGTTCCCGGTGTCGGGAAAAGGTAAAGATAGAGGCTCGAAATATTTGCGAATTGAATCTTCAGAAAGATTATGTTTATCGGGGGAAGGGTTGCAATAGTTGTGGTTTTACCGGATATCGAGGAAGAGTTCCTATTAGTGAAATTTTAGCCATAGATTTAGAGATTAAGGAGATGATTTTGAAAGAAGTCTCTTTGGATGAGATAAGAGAATATGCAAGGAAAACGTTAGGATTTTTAACTTTGAAGGAAGACGGGATAAGTAAGATAGAGAAGGGGATAACAACCCCTGAAGAGGTTTTAAGAGTGGCTTTATAGAATATGCCTGTTTACTCTTATATCTTAATCGATTCCTCGGGTAAAAAAATTAAGGGGGAAATTGCCGCTGATGATTATAATTCTGCTTTAGAGAGGCTTAAAAGAGAAGAAAAGGTAGTTTTTTCTCTTAAAGAGAAAAAGAAACTTTTCTCTAAAAGAGCAAAAATAAATTCCCGCGATTTAGCTCTCTTTTTTAGACAGCTCTCTACCTTAATTAACTCAGGAATTCCATTAGTAAGGAGTCTGGAAAGTTTGAAGAGTCAGACAAGAAATTCTCTTTTGAAAGAGGCTTGTGAATCTATTCAAAAATCTATATCCGTAGGATTTAGTTTTTCTGAAAGTATGACTAAACATAAAGATATTTTTTCTGATTTTTGCATAAATATGGTGCGAGCAGGAGAAATTAGTGGAGCCCTGGATATTACCCTGGAGAGGCTGGCGATTTATTTTGAGGAAGGCAACCGCCTGATAAATCAGATAAAAGGCGCTCTTACCTATCCGGTTTTAGTAGTATCTTTTATAATTTTGATAGTTACAGGACTCTTTGTGAAGGTAATTCCTACTTTTAAGCAGATTTTTACTACTTTAGAGGTCAGCCTGCCTCTGCCTACAAAAATATTTCTCAAGATAAGTGATATTGTAAAAGCAAGTATTGTTTATGTTGTATTTATTATCATAGGGTTTTTTGTTTTCTTGGTAAGATATAAAAAAACACCTCGGGGAGGTCTGAAAATAGACAGG